>ENA-ORUU01001925-ORUU01001925.1-human-gut-metagenome-genome-assembly--contig:-NODE-1925-length-9417-cov-2.2116_pt1 | contig 9417 bp, 6 predicted proteins | sample MGYA00242085_ERZ509221 | MGnify/ENA primary metagenome ERZ509221 (study PRJEB26280, sample SAMEA2338809) | human gut metagenome | biome: human gut; feature: human-associated habitat; material: faeces... | reverse complement strand
TTGCAACTGTTCTCTACAATCTGGTAGAGGGAATTTGTATCGGCGCTTCCTTATTAGAGTCCTTTATGCCTGAAACAACAGGAAAAATTCTGGCACAGTTAAATGCGCCAAAACGTGAATACGAAGAATTAGAAACTTTTGGCTTATATCCTTCCGGAAACAAGGTTACAGAGAAACCGGAAATTTTATTTGCACGTCTGGATGTAAAAGAAGTTCTGGAAAAAGTAGAAGCTATGAAGGAAGAAGAAAAAACAGAGGAAGCAGCAGAGGAAGAAGCTCCTGTTGTAGATATTGAAGCAAAAGAAGAAGTTACTTTTGATGATTTCATGAAAATGCAGTTCCAGGTGGGCGAAATTATTGCCTGTGAAGAAGTGAAAAAATCCAAAAAACTTCTTTGCTCTCAGGTGAAAATCGGAAGTCAGGTAAAACAGATTGTATCAGGAATTAAATCCAACTACAAACCGGAAGACATGGTTGGCAAAAAGGTTATGGTTTTAGTAAACTTAAAACCTGCCAAGTTAGCCGGTGTTGTTTCAGAGGGTATGATTTTATGTGCGGAAGGGCTTGACGGCGAATTGGCTCTTATGACTCCTGACAAGGATATGCCCGCAGGTGCAGAAATCTGTTAAAAAAGGGGTTGACAGCGTCAGGCATATCGTTTATAGTTCTCTTTAATAAAAGGGAGTAGCTGGCACCCACGGGTGTTCACGATAACGTCAATCTCGATGGAAAGATTTCCGTCCGTGTCGTGATGAAATGGCAAGACTTTTATTGCATGAAAAAGTGCAGTAGGAGTCTTGCCTTTTTCTGTTTCACAGGAAAGAAAGAGGGACTTTTACAACGCACAATAAAAATCAGGAGGAAAAAGCATGAAAGAGTATTATCAAATGTCAAGAACAGAAGCTCAAAAAGCTGTAAATGGCAGTACTCATCCTCTCAGCGAGGAACAGATTAAGAAAAATCAGGAAAAGTATGGACCAAATGCTTTAGTAGAAGAAAAGAAGAAGTCCATTCTTCAGATTTTTTTGGAACAGTATAAAGACTTTTTGGTTATTATACTGATTGTAGCGGCAATCGTATCAGGATTATTGGGAGAAACAGAAAGCGCCATTGTTATTCTGGTGGTAATTACCATGAATGCGATTTTAGGTACTGTTCAGACCATTAAGGCAGAGCAGTCACTGGACTCTTTAAAGGCTATGTCAGCTCCGGAAGCAAAGGTTTTCAGAAACGGAGATGTTATCAAAGTTCCGTCTGATCAGGTAACCGTGGGTGATATTGTTATGCTGGAAGCAGGAGATTACGTTCCGGCTGACGGACGTATTCTTGAAAATGCCAGCTTAAAGGTTGACGAAAGTGCACTTACCGGTGAAAGCCTTGGCGTAGAGAAAAAAGAAGAAAAAATTGAAGGTGAAGTTCCTTTAGGGGACAGAACCAACATGGTATATTCCGGAAGCTTTGTTTCTTACGGACGTGGTTCCTTCCTTGTAACCGGAATTGGTATGGAAACAGAAGTGGGAAAAATTGCCAAGTTATTAAAAACAACTTCTGAAAAGAAAACACCGCTTCAGATGAACTTAGATAACTTCGGTCAGAAATTATCCATTTTAATTCTTGTATTTTGTGCCATTTTATTTGGTATCAGCGTATTTCGTGGAGAAAGCATCGGAGATGCCTTCCTCTTTGCAGTTGCACTTGCGGTAGCCGCTATTCCGGAAGCGTTAAGCTCTATTGTTACCATTGTACTTTCCTTTGGTACACAGAAGATGGCGAAGGAGCACGCCATTGTAAGAAAGCTTCAGGCAGTGGAAGGTCTGGGAAGTGTTTCTATTATCTGTTCTGATAAAACAGGAACTCTGACACAGAATAAAATGACAGTAGAATATTATTATGTAGAAGGAAAAGAAATTCCGGCAGAAGCTATCGACTTAGGTGATAAGGCTCAGAAACAGCTTCTTCGTCATAGTATTTTATGTAATGACTCTACCAATAAAAACGGTGAAGAAATCGGTGACCCGACAGAGACAGCTCTGATTAATCAGGGTGATAAGTTGGGTGCTCCTGCGGAAGTAGTAAGACAGAAATACCCAAGACACAGTGAAGTTCCTTTTGACAGTGACAGAAAGATGATGTCAACCCTTCATAACTTAAAAGAAGGTTCTACTATGGTGACAAAAGGTGCCGTGGATGTTCTTTTGGGACGTGTGACACACATTCAGAAAAATGGCGAAATTGTGCCGATTACAAAAGAGGATATTCAGGAAATCGAAGCACAGAACCAGAAGTTCTCACAGGGCGGTCTTCGTGTTCTTGCTTTCGCATATAAGCGTGTACCGGAAGGCACAACTCTTACAGTGGAAGATGAAAATGACATGACCTTTTTAGGCTTAATTGCCATGATGGACCCGCCGCGTGAGGAGTCAAAGGCTGCTGTTGAGGAGTGTATTAAAGCCGGCATTAAACCGATTATGATTACCGGTGACCATAAGGTAACTGCGGCTGCCATTGCAAAACGTATCGGTATCTTGCAGGATGAGTCAGAGGCATGTGAAGGTGCTGTTATTGAAAACATGTCTGACGAAGAATTAAGAGATTTTGTAGAAGGCATTTCCGTATATGCACGAGTTTCACCGGAGCATAAAATCAGAATTGTCAAAGCATGGCAGGATAAAGGAAATATTGTTTCCATGACTGGTGACGGTGTAAATGATGCGCCTGCTTTAAAACAGGCTGATATCGGTGTTGCTATGGGTATTACCGGAACAGAAGTATCCAAAGATGCTGCATCTATGATATTGACAGATGATAATTTTGCGACTATTGTTAAAGCAGTAGAAAATGGACGTAATGTATATCGAAACATTAAGAGTGCAATCCAGTTCCTGTTATCAGGTAACTTTGCCGGAATTTTAGCAGTATTGTATGCTTCTATTGCAGGACTTCCGGTTCCTTTTGCACCGGTTCATCTTCTGTTTATCAACTTACTTACAGACAGCTTGCCGGCCATTGCTCTTGGACTTGAGCCACACACAGAAAGTGTTATGAACGAAAAGCCAAGACCAATGAACGAATCTATTTTAACAAAAGATTTTCTTTCCAGAATTGGAATTGAAGGTCTTGTAATCGGTATTATGACAATGGTTGCCTTCTATATTGGATATCAGGAAAGCCCGCTTTTAGCATCTACACTGGCATTCGGAACTTTATGTACTTCTCGTCTGGTACATGGATTTAACTGTAAATCTTCTGAACCGGTACTGTTTACTAAGAGATTTTTCAACAATATCTACTTAATCGGCGCTTTTGGACTAGGGCTTGCTTTGATTACAGCAGTTATGTTAATTCCTGCACTGCACAGTATTTTCCAGGTACAGACATTAAATCTGACACAGCTTCTGATTATGTTTGGCCTGTCACTGGCAAACCTTCCGATTATTCAGTTTATTAAATGGATACGTACAAAAATCGGTAAATAAAAGATTTTTGGAGGATATGTATGGATTTGAACAAGAAAAACATGAAAAATATTATGCTGCTGATTGTATTTGCTGTTTTATTCTACGTAGGAGTACAGCGGATAGAAAGTGTGGCGGCAGGATTTTCCTTTGTGGTTAGTATTGTTTTTCCGTTTTTGCTGGGAGCAGCTATGGCATTTATTTTAAATGTTCCCATGAGCTTTATGGAAAAAAGACTATTTTCGAAAACAAAGGGAAAGGCAAAAAAACTGAAACGACCAATTTGCCTTGTGCTGGCTATTTTATTTGTAGTTGCTATTTTATGGATTGTACTTTTGGTGGTTATTCCTGAGGTAGCAAGTACGGTTGCCAGTTTAAGTGTAAATATAGAGGCGGCGCTTATAAAGCTTCAAAGATGGGCGATGGACATTTTTGAAGATAACAAGCAGATTGAAGTTTGGATTGCCAGCTTGCAGTTTGATTGGGACGGAATTATTCACACCGCATTCGGATTTCTGAAAAACGGAGCCGGAAATGTTTTAAATTCCACCATGACTGTGGCAAAGACTGTTATCAATTCTGTTATGAACTTTTGTGTTGCTTTTGTGTTTGCATGCTATATCCTCCTTCAAAAAGAGAAGCTTGCTGTACAAATCCAAAAGATTTTATATGCCTTTTTCTCTAAGAAGGTGGTAACAAAGGTGCTGGACATTGCATCTTTAAGCTATAAGACCTTTGCTAATTTTGTTACGGGACAGTGCTGTGAAGCCGTTATTTTAGGAACAATGTTTTTTATTTCCATGAGTATTTTAAGATTTCCCTATGCACTTTTAGTAGGCGTTTTAATTGCATTTACTGCATTAATTCCGATTTTCGGTGCTTTTATCGGATGCTTTTTAGGGACTTTCCTGATTTTAGTAGCAGACCCTATGAAGGCGATTGCCTTTGTTATTCTGTTCCTGGTATTGCAGCAGGTTGAGGGAAACTTGATTTATCCTCATGTAGTGGGAGGTTCCGTGGGACTGCCGTCTATCTGGGTTCTGGTTGCTGTTACAGTGGGCGGAAGTCTGATGGGAATTGTAGGTATGCTGGTATTTATCCCGATTTGTTCTGTGCTGTATGCGCTGTTTCGGGAAATGGTATATAAAAGATTAAAGGAGAGAGGAATTCATGATATTTGATACCCATGCACATTATGACGACAAGGCATTTGATAAAGACAGAGAACGAATGCTGGAGCATGTACATGCCAACGGAGTGAGCGAAATTATAAATGTAGGCGCTTCTTTTAAAGGAGCAGAGGACTCCGTAGAACTGGCAAAGAAATATCCTTTTGTTTATGCGGCAGTAGGTATTCATCCGGATGAGGTAGGCGAGCTGGATGAAGAAAAAATGTGCAGACTCAGACAGCTGTGTGATGAAGAAAAAACAGTTGCCGTAGGGGAAATCGGATTGGACTATTATTGGAATAAGGAAGACCATGAAACACAGAAAAAGTGGTTTGTAAGGCAGATGGATTTGGCAAAGGAAACAAAGCTGCCGATTATTGTTCACAGCCGTGATGCTGCAAAAGATACTTTAGATATTATGAAGGCAGAAAAGGCTGAGAATTTATCAGGAGTTATTCACTGCTATGCTTATTCCAAAGAACATGCACGAGAATACATGAATATGGGATATTATCTGGGGATTGGCGGTGTAGTTACTTTTCCGGATGCTAAGAGGCTAAAAGAAGTGGTAGAATACGCACCGTTAGATTATCTGCTTTTAGAGACAGATGCTCCGTATTTATCACCCGTACCACGCAGAGGAAAAAGAAACAACTCTCTTCAGCTGGGGTTTGTCATGGACGAAATCGCCAGAATAAAAGGCGTTTCCTTTGATAAAGTTGCAGAAGTAACAAGAGAAAATGCCAGAAGATTATTTGGAATATGATATGGGGCTGTTGCATTAAGTGCATATTGGAAAAATGTATAAATATTCCAAATTGCTGTTTAATGCGACAACCTCGTTTGGAATTAGACTTGAAAAAAAGAGGAAAGTTCTTTCTTTAATAGGAGAAATTCGCTGTCTGAGGGATTGACGTAAAGTATGTAGTTGATTTTACTGTTGAGACTTTGCAGATAGTGGGTTTCTCCTTTTTTGTATCCGATGTGTGCAAGATGGTCTTTTAGACCGAATTTTTTGATGTAGTAGCATTCTTGTCGGATACGGCGACGATATTCTTTTGATGTCTGCAGTTTTTGATTAACCACAAGTCCGGTTACTTCCTGACGATTTTTCTGTGAGCATACATGAGTTTTTTCAGGATTTAGAGAAAATCCTAAACGCATAAGAAAAGACTGCACTTTTTTCTTTACAAGTACAGGATTAAAGTCACCGGAAAAAGTCATATCGTCACAATATCGTGTGTAAGTTATTTGCTGTTTTTTGCACCAGTTTCCGATATAATTATCGAAAGGTTTTAAAATAAGATTGGAAATATAGGGGGAACTGGGCGCACCTTGAGGCAGAGCATCGTGATAGCAGCATAAGTGTGTCAGAAGTGTCCGTACAGAAGGAGGAAACAGTTCGCTTTTAAAAACTTTTTGGTAAACATCAATGTAGGTAATACTGCCAAAGAAATCATGGATATCTAATTTCAAAAGGAGTTTTTGATTTAAGTGAGGAAAAGCATTGAAAACAGTAGAACAGCCGCTTTTGTAAGCTGTTGCATAAGGAGAAACAGGAAACTGGACAAGGATGTGTTTTAAGATATTTGTCTGCACCTGTTTTAATAGGTAATCAGGTATAAGAAGTTTCCTTTTCTTTCCGTTTTTCTTAGGAATAAATACTTGAGAGTAGTGATTTTGGGCGTGATTAGATAGAGCGTAAAGAAAAGCGAGCTGGTTGTCTGAAGCAAGATTTAAACCATCTGTTAAGTGCAGAGAACGCAAAAAATCTAAAGAATCATTATGTGTATTGTATTTCCATAGGCTATTTTCCATGAAACTTCCTCTCCTTTATATAAAAGACACAGCAGACACAAAATGGTGATAAAGAAATTGGCGAAGCCGTACAAGCCGCAGGCAAAAGCACATGAAATGTGCCGATGTACGGCGTAGCCAATGCAGAGCTGGCATAAGCCATCGCTTAATTTATAACATAGAAAAGCGACTCGCTTTTCTGACATGAAGTTTTTCGTTGTCTTCGCTGTCTGCTGCGTTTAAATATACTGTATCACACTTAAAACAAAAAAGAAAATAAAAAATGAACAGTTGATTTTTTATATACCGATAAGTATAATTGAAGGTAGAAGGGCGGTGAACAGAATGGACAACAAAGAGGTGCTTTTGCAAGTAGCGCTGGATTTGTTTCACGCAAAAGGATATGATGCGGTGGGAATACAGGAAATCGTTGATAAAGCCGGAGTGACGAAGCCCACCTTGTACTATTACTTTGGAAGTAAGAAGGGACTTTTGCAGTATCTTTTAGAAAGCGGCTACAAGATTTTGCAGGAGGATATTGCAGAGGTTGTGCAGGTGAATGAGGAACTGCCGGAAATCCTATATCAGATTGCTAGAAGATTTTTTAACTTTGCATCTGCTCATGAGAAGTTTTATCTGTTTATGCTGTCACTTTTCTATTCAGGGAGAGAAAACGAAGCCTTTCAAATGGTGCTTCCCTTTATAGAAAATTATTACGGATACATTGCAGGTGTCTTTGAAAGAGATACTTCTCTAAAGGGAGATACAGCTCAGAGAAAAATGTATGCGGTGGGATTTACAGGTGTTTTAAACCATCATATTATGACTGCCAGCTACGGGATGCTGGAGAATGAAATGTTTAAAATTTCAGATGAAACGACAAGGGAAGTTGTTCGTCAGTTTCTGTATGGAATTTATTCATAAAAGGAGGAGATTTTTATGGGCGTTAATATGAAAATTACAGAGTTGGACCGATATTTGTTCGGAGAGGGGACTCATTACGAAATTTATAAGCTGTTGGGGGCACATGTGGGTGTGAACAGAAAGAAGGAAGGCGTTTTCTTTGCAGTATGGGCGCCTCATGCAAAATCAGTTTCCGTAGTGGGGAATTTCAATAACTGGGATGAAAAAGCAGACATTATGAAATGCGATAATAATATGGGGCTTTATCAGCTTTTTATTCCGAAGGTAAGAGAAGGGGATTTGTATAAATTCTGCATTACCGCCCAAAGCGGCGAGTTGTTATATAAGGCAGACCCCTATGCAAATTATTCCGAACTTCGTCCGGGAAATGCTTCAAGGGTTGTGGATTTAACCGGCTATAAATGGTCAGACAGTGTCTGGATGAAAAAACGTCAGGAATTTGATGTGGACAAGGATGCCATGTCTGTTTACGAGGTGCATCCCGGCTCATGGAAAAAACATCCGTCACAGGGAGAGGATGATCCCGGTTTTTATAATTATCGGGAGCTGGCACATGAACTGGCAAAATATGTGAAAGAAATGGGCTATACCCATGTGGAGCTTATGGGAATTGCAGAACATCCTTTTGACGGTTCATGGGGATATCAGGTAACCGGCTATTATGCACCTACTTCCCGCTATGGTACACCGGAAGATTTTCGCTACTTTGTCAATTATTTACATAAGAATAAAATCGGTGTTATTCTGGACTGGGTACCGGCACACTTTCCAAAGGATGCTCATGGGCTGGCAGACTTTGACGGCGCTCCGACTTATGAATATGCAGATCCCAGAAAGGGAGAACATCCTGATTGGGGAACAAAAGTCTTTGATTATGGTAAAAATGAAGTGAAAAACTTCCTCATAGCCAATGCGCTGTTTTGGATTGAGGAATTTCATATTGACGGTCTGCGTGTAGACGCAGTTGCATCTATGCTTTATCTGGATTACGGACGCAGAGACGGAGAATGGGTTCCGAACCAGTATGGAGGTAATGAGAACCTGGAGGCAGTAGATTTCTTCAAGCATCTGAACACAGTTGTACTTGGAAGAAATCCGGGTGCACTTATGATAGCGGAAGAGTCTACGGCATGGCCGAAGGTAACCGGAGATGTAGAAGACGGAGGTCTTGGATTTAGCCTTAAGTGGAATATGGGGTGGATGCACGACTTTACGGAATATATGAAGCTGGATCCGTATTTCAGAAAAGACAATCATCATATGATGACATTTGCCATGAGTTATGCGTACAGCGAAGATTACATTCTCGTACTGTCGCATGATGAGGTTGTCCATTTGAAATGTTCCATGATCAATAAGATGCCAGGACTTGGATTTGATAAATATGCGAACCTGAAAGCAGGATATGCATTTATGATGGGACACGCCGGAAAGAAATTGTTGTTCATGGGACAGGATTTTGCACAGCTTCGCGAGTGGTCAGAGGAACGTGAACTGGACTGGTATCTGTTGGAGGAGCCGGAGCATCAGGCAATTCAGTCATGGATGCGTGATTTACTCCACATGTATAAAAAGAAACAGGCACTTTATGAACTGGATCAGTCATGGGAAGGATTCGAGTGGGTCAATGCAGATGATGCATACAGAAGCATTTACAGTTTTATCCGCCATTCTAAAGATGGAAAGCATAACCTTTTGTTCGTGATCAACTTCACACCGATGGCAAGAGAAGATTACCGTGTAGGCGTTCCTAGAAAGAAGCAGTATAAGCTGATTCTGAACAGTGACGATGTGAAATATGGCGGAAATGGCGAGAAGAGACAGAACATTTATCATGCCGTGAAGAAAGAATGTGATGGAAGACCATATTCATTTGGATACAAATTGCCGCCGTATGGGGTAGCAGTTTTTGAATTTTAAAATGTATAATAAGAGAGGTGTGGAAGAGAAACAGGGAGATGGAATTTGATTATTCCATCTCCCTGCTAAAGTTATGAATTAATTTTATTCTGCGTTTGTAGAAGTGTCGTTATCAGCATTGTTGTCGGTGCTGCCTGTATCGGTGTTGTTGT
>ENA-ORUU01001924-ORUU01001924.1-human-gut-metagenome-genome-assembly--contig:-NODE-1924-length-9419-cov-2.88968_pt1 | contig 9419 bp, 6 predicted proteins | sample MGYA00242085_ERZ509221 | MGnify/ENA primary metagenome ERZ509221 (study PRJEB26280, sample SAMEA2338809) | human gut metagenome | biome: human gut; feature: human-associated habitat; material: faeces... | reverse complement strand
AGGATCTCATCGGTTTTGGCCCACAGTGCCTGATTCGCCCCAGACAGATTGCTCAGAAACAAAACGCGAAAAAAGCCGCAGCAGGCAAGTCCAGTGGAAAACCCATGGGAAGAACGGGTGGAAAACAGACACCAGCCAAAAAGAAAACCATTCGGAATGTCCATAAGAAAAAATAAAAGTCCTTGCAGTCTGTAACGCAGGCAAGAAACAGAAACAAATTTATTGGAATTTGATTTGTTTGGCATAAGAAAATGAAATGAAAAAAATCCCCTTCCAATCAAGCAGGAAGGGGATTTCTTTTTATGTCAGTGGCAGCGGAATTTCCACTGGTTCTGTTGGCTGGACTTTGCCATCATGGATGGTCACAACAGAGAAATTCATGAGTTTTCCGTCATTTGTCATAGCAAAGATATCTCCACGCTCGCCGTCGATCCACGCAACGTTGTCAAGGATTTTTCCGCGATCGATTTCATAGGGAGAATCAAAACTGTCATTGATCTCAACAACATCTTTATAGCCGCAGATAGACAGACTGCCATCTGTGCTGAAGGAAAAGACTGTATCATCAATGATTTGAATATGGTCAACATTTTCTTGCAACAGAACGGGCGGCGTAAGTTCCGGCTGATCGTTAGAAAAAGAAGAAATGTTGAATCCACTGCCCCAAAGGGTGTTGTCCTGTTTCACAAAATATAGTGATGCATAAAGGGGGCAATAATCTTTGACATCGTCTGTAATTTTTACGGGAAGAAGTACAGGTTCTATATTTCCGGTGCAAAGCTGTCCGTATCGGTTATATCCCCAGCCCCATAAACTGCCGTCTTTTTTGATTGCGAAAGAAAGGTTAGTGTACATGTTGACGTTTGTTTCAATTTCTGCTACATCATCCAAGATTTTTACGGGAGATAGGGCGGATTCTGTGGTACCGTTTCCTAGGTTACCCTCGTCATTGTATCCCCATGCCCAAAGACTGTCATCCTCCCGCAGGGCAAAGGCGTTGGTATATGTATCGAAAGCACCATTGCTAGGACAAGCGGTGCTGGTAAATGTTTTCACATGATCCAGAACTTTGGTGGGTATTGATACTGTTTCCGTTGTGCCATTTCCCACAGCGCCGTATTGGTTGTATCCCCATGCCCATAAAGTCCCATCTGTTTTCAGTGCGTACATGGTAGGCTCGCCGCGGTCACGGCTACGATAGAATTTCGCCACATGATCAGCGATGATCGTTGGTGATGAACTTCTGATGTATGATTCTCCCTGACCCAATTGCCCATACTGGCATTCACCCCAAGACCACAAATAACCATCCTGATCTATGGCAAAGCTGGTACTGGTATCTAAATCTGTATGTACGGCTTGTTTCACTATACACCTTGGTGTTTTCATTTCCTCTTTCGTTAGACCAACCATTCCTGAAATATATCTGGTTTGCATATCCCAGACATATAAGTCCCCATTGGCAGTGATGGCATGTTCCATATTTGGCACGGCTACATCATCCAGCAGTTTCTTCTTAGGGATAGAAGGATCCATGTCCGTAGGCAGTTCCCATAGAGAATTGTCTGTATCCAATACATAAAATAAATCATTAAACATGCCGGTAGGAACAACTGCTTTGATATTTTTCATTATGCGTTCTGGCTCTGTTGGAGGCAGAAAGGCATCATAAATATAAGGAGTTTCTGGATAAACAGAATCCCATGTCCAAAGATTGTTGTCGGTATCAACATAAAAATTTGTTCTTTTGTTGTCTGCATCCTTTTCTGCCCCATGAAAATAGAATCGGCTTTGATCTGTTTTTGCTGCGGCAGATATGTCATTGTCGGTGCAGGCGTAAAGGACAGAAGTACCAAGAAACGCCAATGCAACCAAAATGGAATAAATCCGAATTCTTTTTTTCTTCATGGAAATGCCCCCTTAATTCCTTGTGTAAATGATGCTGGAACAATTGATTTCACGAAACGAATTGTCTGACATTCAGCCTTTTTATTCAACATAGCACAATTTGTTTTGGGTGTATATAAAGTTAAGAAAAACGCAAGAAATTTTCTGAATTTACAGTATTTTCAGCATTGTTTTTTCGATGTTCTGGAGCGGTTTTTTCCTTATCTTAGAAAAAGTTTGAAGATATTCTTAACAATTTTCATTTTTGTTTTTTCTGTGTCTGGAAGATGGTAAAATGCAGATAGGGCATTTACGAAAACGCAGGAAAAAGCAAAGGATGTGCGACAATGAATTGGAAAAAACTTCTGTTTACAACCCTTGCGCTGGGGTTATTTAGCGCAACAACCGTTTATGGTGAGCAAGTCAAGATGGACTTGTTTTATAATGGCAAGCACCATGCCTACGCGGCAAAGGAAGTCAAAATCAGTATTGACGGAAAAGCGATGGCTCCAAAGGATATGCCTGCGGTCATTATCGACGGCAGAACCATGCTTCCCATGCGGCAGATTGCCCAGGAGCTGGGATGTGAAGTCACTTGGAACGAAGCGGCAAAACAGATTTATGTCATGCGGGGAAGTGACATCATTGTTTTTATCGTAGACAGCAAAGCGGGATATGAAAATGGGAAGGAATTTACCATGGATGTTCCGGCGACCATCGTCAATGACAGAACCATGCTGCCTGTCCGGGCATTGGCAGATGCTTTGCATTTAAACATCAAATGGGATGACCCCAACAGAACGGTTATCATCAACAGCGGCGATACGGATGCGAAAGAAGAACCAACAAAACCGGAAAGCGGACAGACAACGGCAGGCACATTGACGGGGATCCAGACACCATCTGCAAAAAATGCAGACCAGACATTTACCATTCAAGCCGATGGGCCAATGGGACGGTATGAAAAAACTTATGTGGATGACCAGAAGATCGTTTTGGATTTTTATGGCGCAAAAAGCAGCCTTCCCTGTGAAATCACAAAAACAAACAGTGATATCGTTACAGGAATTCGCACAGCAACCCATGAGAACAATGGTAATTCCTTTACGCGTGTGGTATTTGACCTGAGTGGGAAAAAGGACTATGAAGTAACACAGAGTGCAGACAAGAAAAATATCACCATTTCTTTCGGCAAAACAACGGTGGATAAGATTTCCGCTGTCCACAGAAAGAATAAAGATATCATCACCATCGGAGGGACAGGCTCTTTTGGAGCCAGCGTTGCCATGATGGCTGACCCTCAGAAGATTGTTGTGACCATCCCCAATTGCCACTCCAGTATGTTTTGGATGGAAAAGTGGATACATCCAAGGGGAATACAGTGGAAATGGTATTTCGTGTAGACGATTTGGTGCAGTACAGCTATCGGGAAGAAAACCAGAACCTGATTCTGGAAATCTATCCGACGACTTTGAAAAACATGCGTTACGATAAAAATGCCAATGTGCTTTATCTGGACAAAAAAGATAAAATAGATACGGGAAGCGTCAAGTTTGAAGATCATTATCTGGATGGATATTTTGATGTGACATTGCCAGGAGATTATGAAAAACTTTACGGTTATGGCACATATGACGTGAAAGGAACTGTGGTGGAAAATATCGAAGTGTCCACAAAAGGCGGCAGCACCACATTCCGTTTCAAGCAGAACCGCATCAGCGCATATGAAGTGACCGATGAAGGGGACAGCTATGCCATCCGTGTGAAAAATCCCAAAGAAGTCTATGACAAAGTCTTGCTGTTGGATGCGGGACATGGCGGAAAAGACCCAGGTACCAGCGGAAATGGTATGCAGGAAAAGAATCTGACCTTGACAATTGCCCAGAAGATCGAGCAGGAATTACGAGGCAGCGGCATCAAGGTTTATATGACCAGAGATAGGGACGTTTACCCGGAAAACAGCACGAGAGCGAAAATAGCAAATGACATTGCCGATTTGATGGTTTCCATTCATATCAATTCCGGCCCGGAAACAGCCAACGGTACAGAAACACTGTATCAGGTTCATGCCAATGACAGCAGTTCCAGGTTAACCAGCAAACAGCTGGCAGAAATCTTGCAGGCGAGTATGATTTCCAGCACTGGCAATACGAACCGTGGTGTAAAACTGCGGACAGATTTGTTGATATTGAATCGTACCACAGTTCCGTCAGCCATTGTGGAAGTGGTTTTCATTACCAATACAGGGGATGCTTTGAAGATTTCCAATCCTGCTTATCAGGATCAGGTTGCAAAGGCAATTGCAGACGGTATTCAGGAAGCGGCAAGGAAATTTCCTCTGCGGTAAAACTACATAAATTGAGCGAAAAGAAAACACCTCACGGTTTCCTTTCATTGGGGAACTTGAGGTGTTTTCTTCTTTGTCAGCCATCCATTTTCTGATACCGCCATAATGCCAAAGCCATATAAAAGTCATAGGCGGCAGGCATCAGCGTAAAGTTGGTATTGGTTAGCTGCCGGACTTTGTTTAGGCGGTATGTGACGGTATTTCGATGGAGGAAAAGGGTCTGGGCAGTGAGATTCAGTTTGCTGTCACAGTCGATCATATAGACCCCTAATGTGGTCAGCAGGTCGTCACTGTCCTGCTTCAGTATTTCAGCCAGATTGGAAAGATATTTGGTACGCTTGTTTTCCGTTTCCGCCAGTGCGATGATTTCCTGAGAGAGCATGATGTCATGGGTATCCCAGTTTCTGCGGTTTTGGAAGATTTTGTATAAGGCTGGCAGGCTTTTGCGGAAATCCATATAGGTTCTTTTCAAAGCGGCAATGTCTTTGCTGCCTTCATTCATAAAGAATGTGGCTTTGGGATCGAATTTATCTGTATAACGCCACAATTCCTCAAAAAGCGCAGCATCCATGCTGTTTGTCAGGTCAAAATCCGAAAGAATGACAATCTGGTTATCAATGATATCTTCCAGAAAGTACTTTTTGTAATCATAGAAAAATGCCAGCAGGTGTGCCTTCAGTTTCTGAATATCGCTGCTGCCAGGAGAAACGATGATGAGGTTGGCAATGCGGGAAAAAGAGATGCCTGCCGCATTGAGATAACGGTTTGCGGCACCGGTTTCTGTTTTGAAGATCAGAGAAAGCAGTGTTTCCGGCGATGATAAATCCAGAGAGTATCCCCAGAGGGTAGAGAAAAAGAGGGTACAGTTACACATGTTGTGCAGGATATTTTCGTCCAAAACCCTGTTGTGACAGGTAGCATACATTGTCATGCGGATGTTGGAGGCGTAAGAAAAGTCCATTTTGTAGATATGTACCGTTTTGTCCTGTACCATCAACGTTTTCTCCCAATAGCCTGTGGGCGCATTATGAAATTGCTCATAAAAAAAGTCAGAATCGCCGCTGATATAGGTGGGGCGATATTGTGACTGGAAATAAAGCTGTGAAGCGCCAGTCAGCAGCAGATTGCATTTATAATGGTTGGAAATGATGTTCAGCAGGTTTTCCATGGTGCGGACTTCAAAGGGCAGCTGTTCCAGCCGTTTTTTGGTGGTGCCGATAAAGTCCTGAGAGGCGTTTTGGTCTTGTATGATGGCAGTCATCACATCGGTGATGATGTCGCTGTATTTGATAGAATAATTTTCGGAACGCAGCTCAATGAGGGGCAGTTCCAGCTTATCCGCCAGATTGATGACTTTTTCATCAATTTCCGGTATAACGGCGCCTACATAAAACAATACCAGTGCGATGGCACCGGTGTCCGCCAGTTCTTTCAAGGCCTCACACTGCTTTTCCACATCGTCTTTGATGGCATAGAAAGCGGAAATAATCAATTCGTTTGGTGTGAATACATCAAAGTCGGAAAGGGAAAAAAACTCCATGACGGAAACGGAGGATACGATTTTATCCAGTCCGTTTTTGCCTGCCACAACATTTCCAAAACTGAAAGAGGGCAGGTTCAGACAATCTCGAATGGTGATACTCATAAAAAATACTCCTTGCACAAAAATCTTATGTTATTATACTATGTAATAGCAGGATGAACAACCCTTTTTGTGCATGTGCATAAAGAATATATGTCGTTTTTTCTTTTCTGCACAAAGTCAAATGAAGAAGAACATGTTAACATATAGAAAAACAAAGAAAGGAATTAGACAAAAGAGGGCTATGGAAAAAGAAAAAATAACAAAAGACAAATTAACAAAAGAAAATAAAAAAGAGACCACAGCATTGCAGGCTATTTCCGCTGACGAAAGAAAAGACTGGATTTCTCTGGCATTTGTACAGGCAGGTATCTGTGTCTGCGTACCGGCGTTTTTGCTGGGTGCAATGTTGGCAGAGGCTATGCCAATCTGGCCAGCCATCATTTCCGGCTCTTTGGGCTATTTGGTGGTTGTCATCGGTATGGTTATCACAGGTATGATGGGCTGTGACCTTGGCGTTCCTTCCTGCACAGCATGTGAAGCCGGTTTCGGGAAAAAAGGTGCAAGATTTATTGTCAGCATCATTTTTGCCGTGAATTTGATTGGCTGGTTTGGTATCCAGAATGGTGTCTGTGGGGAAGCTTTTACCAATGGTTTGCAGGCAATGACGGGGATTCACGTTCCCGTTGTGGTATCCAATACCGTTTGGGGTCTCATTATGCTGTTAACAGCTGTTTTCGGTATGACAGCACTGGAAAAATTGGACAAGATTTCCATTCCACTGTTGATGATTATTATGCTTTTTGGTTTGTATCTGGCATTCAAGATTTACGGCAGACAGGGTCTGGAAACAGAAACTGTGCAGACCATGAGTTTTATGGGCGGTGTAGCATTGTCCTTTAACTTTACAGCAGTGGGAACCATTAACGCAGCGGACTATACCAGATTCCAGAAGAGCAGAAAAGATACAGTGAAATCTGTATTCTACGGTGTATTCCCTATGGGTGTTATCACACTGATTATGGGTATCCTGCTGACAAAGATTTCCGGAGAATATGACATCAGCATGGTATTGATTGACGTTGGACTGCCTCTCTTCGGCATTGCAGCTATGATTATTTCCACCTGGACAACCAACTCCACCAATGCTTACAGCGGAGGTCTGAACATCGTTATGGCGTTCAATCTGAAAGATAATAAAAGACGGGAAGCTACCCTTATTGCTGGTATTCTAGGGATCGTACTGTGTAACATTGGTGTACTGTCCCATATTGAAGGGGTGCTGAGCCTGCTCTCTTATGTGGTTTGCCCCATTGGCGGCGTCATCATTGCCGATTACTGGATTGTAGGCAAGGGCAAAAAACAGAATTTCAGACCTGTGGATGGCGTGAACTGGTGCGGTGTAATTTCCTGGTTCATTGGCGCACTTTGTGCATATTTCCTTGTGAAAGTTGAATTCTCCGGTATTATCATCGGCGGAATCGTTTATCTCATTTTAGAAAAATTCATGCCTTCCACTTCAAGAGATGGCATTTGTGAACAGTAAAAAAAGAAAGGATGTAGTAACATGAGAGAATTGAAAAAACAGGATATGATAGATATTTTGTACGGCTGTGCCGTACTGGGTACTGGCGGCGGCGGCCCGCTGGAAGAAGGTCTGGCAATGATGCAGAAGCATTTTGACAATGACGAAGTGCTTCAGCTCATCAGTCTGGATGAACTGCCCGATGATGAATATGTGGTAACACCTTATGGCTGCGGCGCACCTTCTGCAACAGGTTTGAACCCTAAATTCAAAGATTTGGAAGTTTCCGAAGTGGTTCCCTCTGTTCTGGCAATGGAAGCCCTGGAAGAAGCATTGGGCAAAAAAATCTATGCCGTAGGTTCCACAGAACTGGGCGGCGCAAACACAGCGGAAGCCCTCCATGCGGCGCTGGAAAAAGGCGTGCCTCTGCTGGATGCTGACCCTGCCGGCAGATCTGTGCCTGAATTGCAGCATTCTACATACTATGTGAAAGGCGTACCCATTTATCCTATGGGTGTAGCTACTCGTTTCGGTGAAAAGATCGTTATCCAGAACGTACAGAATGACCTGAGAGCGGAAGATATCGTCAGAGCCATTGCTGTTGCCAGCGACAACATGGTTGGCGTTGCAGACCATGCAAACGTGGGCAAAGTCATCAAAGAATCTCTGATTCCTGATATGATTACTTACGCACAGGAAATCGGTCAGATCCTGAGAGAAACAAAAGAAAAAGGCGCAGATGTGGCACAGGCCATTGCTGATGCAAAAGAAGGTAAAATCCTGTTCAAAGGTGCAGTCACAGATTTCCCTTGGGAAACAAGAGATGGTTTCAACTTTGGTGAAATCCATCTGGCAGGTGAAGGAGAATACGCTGGTGAACAGTATAAAATCTGGCTGAAGAATGAAAATATCATTTCTTACCGCAATGGTGAAGTGGATGTGGTTGCACCTGATCTGATCTGCATGATCGGCGAAGATGGCAATCCTCTCACATCTCCCAATTTCGGTATCGGTCAGAAAATGACAGTTCTTGCACTGCCTTCTCCTGAAATCTGGACAACACCAGAAGGTCTGGCATGCTTCGGCCCCAAACATTTCGGTCTGGATGTGGAATACAAACCTTTCAAAAAATAATTAGAAAAGAAAAAGGCTTTCTGTTTATCAGAAGGCCTTTTTTGTATGTTGTCAAAGGGAAATAGACGCCCGCAGGGTTTCCAGAAATTTCTGTGAAGCCTTTGTAAATGTCTGATATTTTTTCCAGATCAGCTGCATTTGCGGCGAAACCTGCACGGAAAGAGGGCAGAAACAAAGAGGACTGTCCTCGCTAATGTGAATGATATTGTCAAAACAGATGGCGTATCCCATGCCTTCTTCCACCATGATGGAGCCATTGAACAGCAGGTTATAAGTGCCAGCAATGGTGAGATTTTTGGCATCATTTCCGAAGATATGTGCCAGATGGTCGTCCCGGAGCATCTGTCTGGAAGTGATGAGGGGATAGGGCAGAAGATCTTGTGGAGCGATGACTGCTTTTTGGGCAAGAGGTGCATCTTTGGGCATCAGTACGCCGAAAGCGTCCACGGCGGGAAGGGGGAGAAAATCATAGCGGGATGTATCGATTTCCCCGAATATCAGGGCAAAGTCAATGAGCCCATGGTCCAGTTCTTCCAGAACGGTAGTCTTGTCGCCGCTGACAATGTGGAAATGTACCAACGGGTATTGTTTTTGCAGAGAATGGGCGGCTTGAATCAAAGGGCGGATGCCTTCTGTTTCCCCAGCACCTATGTGGATGTTGCCCGCAATGATTTCTGTGGAACAGGCGATTTCCTCCTGCGCTTTTTCCAGCAGCTCCATAACTTCCTGGGCACGTTTCCGCAGGATCATCCCTTCTTCTGTGAGAGTGATTTTTCGATTGCCTCGCAGGAATAATGTTTTTCCCAATTCTTCTTCCATTTCTTTCAGCTGTCGTGAAAGTGTGGGCTGGGACAAATGGAGCGCTTGAGCGGCGGCAGAAATGCTCTGTTCTCTGGCAGCGGTGAGAAAATATTGCAGTACACGAAGGTCCATGGGCAAGACCT
>ENA-ORUU01001921-ORUU01001921.1-human-gut-metagenome-genome-assembly--contig:-NODE-1921-length-9422-cov-3.07697_pt1 | contig 9422 bp, 9 predicted proteins | sample MGYA00242085_ERZ509221 | MGnify/ENA primary metagenome ERZ509221 (study PRJEB26280, sample SAMEA2338809) | human gut metagenome | biome: human gut; feature: human-associated habitat; material: faeces... | reverse complement strand
AAGCGGTCAGCTGTCCCGGCGGCAGACCCGGCAGCTCCTGTGCGTGCGGCGGAACCCATACTGGTTTTGCCGGAGGACATGTTTGCAGAGATGTTATATTATAATAAGAAAAGCCCTGTATTCGCAGGGCTTTTCTTATTTTTTAATACTGAAAATGGTTTTTCGCGGCTGCGCCATCAACAGCCTTTGGATATAGCGCCCCTGATAAAGATTGATACCGAGCGAATTTCCGACCTCCACCGCCTGCGGATCGTCGACACGGCACAAAATCATCCGGGCGCGTTCAGCCTTATTGACATAATCGGTAAAATGCTTGTCTTCGCGAATAACATCCATAAATGACGGATGCCAGATAATCTTGATTAAATCGCTGCTCAGATGTTCTCGGTCAATATATTTGAGCTTGTCGACCGTAATGCCGTCAATACAGATTTTATAACCGCGATACTGCGCAAAAGTCTTTGCCAGAATAAACGCTTTCACGTCGCTGAAAATATCCACCAGCTGCAGTTCCAAAACGATGCTGGAACGCATTGAAGCGTTAATATTCTCGTCAAACTCCAGAAACTCGTCGGATAAAATCGTCGACACATTCAGATTAATCGAAAAATTACTGGTCAGCGAACCGTCGTCATGGCGGCTGATGCTTACCAGAACCCGCTTGTCAAGCGTCTCGGTCAAATGCTGAAACAACCACGGATTTGCCGTAAGATCAACGTCCGGCAACAGCATATCGCGCAAATCCGCAATTGATACGAACACCTCGTCAAACAACATCTGCGGCGGCGATTTGCCGATAACCGCGCAAACGGATTGCCGGCGGATAAGGCTGGAAAAATCGGTCATTGACAAAGCTTTCTGAACTTTGGCCAGCATGGCCGGCGTCAATTCGCGGCGCAGTTTGCGTGCTCCGCCCATAAATGAAGGCACCGGCACGGCAGTTCCCCGCATGGCGGCATTGCCTTCTCTCCGGCCCGGCTCATCGGAACTTTCCATATTGGCTTTGATTAACGACTTAAATTCCGTCGCCCCGTTGCCCAGTTCAAAGAATTTTACAAAGCCGGCGTTTTCCAAATCAAACGCATTCTGAATCAGCGGATCGTCATGAAACATGAAACGCACTTTAACCAGACAGGCCAGAATTTCGTCATGCGCCTTATTGTTGAAAATAATTACCATGTCGTCATTAGGCAGGCCGAAGATTTCGCCGCCGCTTTTCTTAATGACGTTCTCAAAGGTTTCTATCAGTTCCTGCCGCTGCATGGTCCGCATTTTCTGGCTCTGCAGCTTATGAATAAAAATGCACATCGCCCGGTAGCTGCCGAGGTCTTTTTCCATCCGCACCAGATAATCCAGAATCAGCGTATTTTTGCTGAAAGTCGGTTTCTCGGGAGTATTTTTGCCAAAAGTAAACATCTTTTCCGCCCTCACAGCAAATCTTCAAGCATGTCTTTCCGCAGACAGCCGTCCCGAAAACTTCCCAGCAGCAGCCGGCGGCGTTTCAGACATTCCTGCGCCGAACAGTTTTTGCCGTTCGGGCATCTGGCACGGATAATCGCCACTTCCAGATTATCCATAAACGGCCCCTGAAAAGCGGTAATCCCGTAATGCACACCCCACTTCAGCGCCTTATCGTCGCCGCATTTGGCCAAAATGACATTTTCGCGGCCGATGTCGGCAATGATTTTGCGAATATCTTCGTTCTCCGTGTCAAACTCAAGCAGCGGCTCATAAAACACCTTCAGCATATCCGGCTCCAGACGCCTGACGTTCAGCATTTTCAGCGCCGCCGTATCCACTTCGTCAATCAGCAGCTTATTGCCGCCGCGGTGCAAAATATCTTTGGCTTCAAAATACAGCGGCAGATTGTTGAAAACATCCATCAGCTTTACTTCGACAATCAGCTTGCGCTCGCCGCGCAGAAAGTTTTTGGCAAAATCCACAAACTCGCGGGAAAAGACCGAAGACAAATTCAGGTTCATGCTGATATATTCCGGCCAGTTTGTCAGTTCGGCCGCCGGCATTGCCGACAGAACTTTTCGATCCAGAGTCTGGCTCAAATACATGAACAGCCAGCGGTTGGCGACCAAATCAAGATTAGGGTCGAAATTCAGGCTCAAATCCTTAATCGCCACAAAAAATTCCTGAAACAGAACTTTAAACTTTCCGGCGCCCAAAATCCGCAGCACGCTCTGCCGCTTGACAATTTCCGAAATATCCGCCTCGTCAAGCGTTTCAATAACCTCATCGACTTCGCCGGCTTCAATCGGCCGTTTGTAGGCAATCTCCTCAACTTCCTCTTCCGGACTTTCAATCCGCTTCTCAATATACTCATAGAAAGCGCCGAACTCTTCGGGAAAGCTTATGACCCGGGCAAATTCGGAACCGTCCCTGGAATGAAGCGCAGGATCGGAAGAAGCCCCTGCCGCAGCTTTTCCACCGCATTTTCCACCATGTCAGGCGTAATGTCTCTGGCCAAAATCACGAAATCGCCGTTGGAAAGAATAAAAAACTGGCCGCGCGCCGAACCGACCACACTGTCAAACAATTTGGCGAAAATCTTAACGAACTCGGGATGGCGGTTTTTAGGCTTAAGCTTGGAAACGCTGACATACAAAACCGCATAGCCGAAAGAGTTTCTGGCAATACGGTCTAACGTTTCCAGCAGATATTTTTCCGACATTTTGTTTTGCAGTTTGGCCATAGCCGCTTAACCTTCAAACCTCCGTTCAACATTAAGGAATATTCTAAACTTATGCTCGTTTTTTATCAAGCGTCTTACGCTTTTGCTAACAGAATTTGCAGCGTTTCCACCGCCTGTGCCGCCCGGCAGGGCTTGTCCAGAAAAGCCGTATACCGGTCCCACGCCAAAATCTTTTCGATTTCTTCGTCGGGAGCGCTGCCGCTCATAAATACGACTTTCAACCGGCGGTCTTTCTTCCGCAGCGTTTCATAAACCCTTTTTCCGCCGCCGGAGGGCAGAACGACGTCCAGCATGACCGCATCGGGTTTAAAATCTTTCCCGCAGGCCTTTTCGGCAGCCTCAGCGCTGTCCGCCGTCCGCACTTCGCACCCTGCCGCTTTCAGGATGTCCTCGGCCACGCTCCGCAGCAGGGGATCGTCGTCGGCAAGCAGGATTCTGGCCGAAAGCCGACCGCAGCATGGTTCGGCCGCCGCCGGAACCTCCGCCGCCGCGGCAAGCGGCAGAAAGACATAGAAACAAACGCCCTTTTGCCGATTTTCAACCCTCAACGAACCCCCGGCGTTCAACACGATGCCATACACCTCCGGCAGCCCCAGACCGGTTCCCTTTCCGTCGCCCTTGGTCGTAAAAAACGGCTCGAAAATATGCGCCATGTCCTCGGCGGCAATCCCGGGCCCGTCATCGGCAAAGCTGATTTCCGCATACTCTCCCGGCTCGGCCTGAATCAGATTTCGCCGCATATCGTCTTCCGACAGGCAGACCTGCCGCAAACCGACTTCTATCCGGCCGCGGCCGCCCAGCGCATCGCGGGAATTAAAGCCCAAATTCAGTATCAGGCTCTGCAAATGTTCCGAATTTATTGCCGCAGACAGATTTTCCGCGTCGAAATTTCCGATAATTTCCATTTCCCTGCCGATGCCGTGACCGAGCAGATTAAGGCTTTCTTTCAGACACGCCGACAAATTGACCAGCGCCGCCTTTTCCGCACGGCGCGCCGCCAGTCGCGTCATCTGCCGCGCCAAATGCGAAGCCTGCTCGCAACCGCTCAGAATAACGTCGCAGTAACGGTGTTCTTCATCGCTTTTCAGGCGTTTTTTCAAACACTCCGCCGCGCCGCAGATGCCGGCAAGCATGTTATTAAAATCATGAGCTGCGCCGCCGGCCATTCTTGCCGCGGCTTCCATCCGGCAGGACTGTTTAAGCTGTTCTTTCAGCATAGTGCATTCCGTTCGGACTTTCCGGTCCTTTTCCCGCATAACCGCAAACAATCCGCCAAACAAAACCAGCCCCGCGGCCAGCACAATCAGAAGCAAGTCTTCCACAGCCATATCCCCGCCTAAAGTTTCGGTTTTTTCATTTTGCCACAGCTCTCCGGCAAAAACAAGCTAAACAATTGCCGTAAACCATAAATTTGGATTGCCTTTTTTGCCGGCAGCTTTTATACTTTAACATACATCTTGCAAATAATCGGGAGTTATGAAGATGGCGTCGACGATAAAGGTCTGTATGGGAAGTTCCTGCTTTGCCCGCGGCAACAACAAAAACCTTCAGGTTATCCAGCGTTTTCTGGATGAACACGGACTGGAAGCCGAAGTCGAGCTGACCGGCCTGCGCTGCTGTGACAAATGTGCCAAAGGCCCCAACATCAACATTGACGGCGTCGAGTACAACAACATCGACCAAGGCTCGCTCCTTGATATTCTCGAAAAGCATTTTTCTTCCGCAGACAAAGACTAAACTAAAAAGGCCGACCGACGATGTCCAACCGCGAATACCCTCTTTATACCATTAAAAACAACTGTCAGGATTGCTACAAATGCGTCCGCCGCTGTCCGGTCAAAGCCATCAAGATTGAAGACGGTTCGGCTATGATCGTCCCCGACCTCTGCATTGCCTGCGGCACATGCTACCGGGTCTGCCCGGCCAAGGCCAAACAGGCGCGCAACGACCTTACCCGCGCCAAACATCTGGTACAAAGCGGCAAAGACGTTTACGTTTCGCTGGCGCCTTCCTGGATTACCGAGTTCGAAGGCGTTTCCCGGGAACAGATGATTGCCGCCATCCGCCGTCTGGGCTTCCGCGGCGTCAGCGAAACCGCCCTCGGCGCCGAAGAAGTTTCCGCCAACATTGCCGGCCTGCTGGACAAAGCGGCAAATGAAGCACTGCAGGTTTCCGCCGCCCCTGATATGTCACAAACGGCTTGCGGTGAGAAAGATGAGGATGCTTCCACGGAGCACAGTCCGGAGCGTACTTCAGGCGTACGTGAGGACACGAGCACCGGAGAAGCGCCGCAGGTTTCCGCCGCAAACCGTTTGTTCATCTCCACCGCCTGTCCGGCCGTCGTCGAATACATCAATAAATACGTTCCCGAACGCACCGCCAACCTGACCAAACTGACCTCGCCGCTGCTGGCTCACTGCCGCCTGCTCAAAACCGCGCTCGGCAAAGATATTGAAGTCATCTTCATCGGCCCTTGCATCGCCAAGAAAATCGAAGCCGACCGGCACCCTGACCTGCTGAGCCTCAGCCTGAGTTTTACCGACCTGCGCCAGTGGCTGAAAGACGAAAACATCGAGCTGAAAGACATCCATACTTCCGTTTTCGACAAGTTTGTCATGTCCAAGGCCGAAGAAGGCGCTGCCTACCCGGTCGAAGGCGGCATGATTGAAACGCTTAAACCCTATGAACAAAGTCAAAAAGCCTACCTGATGCAGATAACCGGCATTGAAAACATCAAACGCGAGCTTAAAAACATCAGGGAAGAGGCGCTCGACCGCCCGGTTTTTATTGAATGTCTTGCCTGTGAAGGCGGCTGCGTCAACGGTCCCTGCACTTCGTCCAAAAAATCCGGTCTTGAAAAGCGGGTGGAAATTCTCAAAGAAAGCGACTTTTCCGGCCTGGCGGGCAAACGCAGCCCGTCGGTCGACATCACGCTCAACTATGCATCTGAAGCGATTGTCCAGCCGGAACACGACGAAACCGACATCAAGCGCGTTCTGGCTTCCATCGGCAAATACAGCATAGAAGACGAAATCAACTGCGGCGGCTGCGGCTATAACACCTGCCGCAACTTTGCCAAAGCCCTGCTTGACGGCAAAGCCGAACCCGAAATGTGCGTTTCGCACATGAAGCAGCAGGCGCAGCGCAAAGCCAACGCGCTGCTTCGCTGCATTCCGTCGCCGATTGTCATCGCCAATGCCAAGCTCAGCATTATGGAATACAACGACAAATTTGTCGAAACCTTCTGGAACGAAGACGAACACGCCGATATCTACGACCAGAACAACCTGCACGGCGCCGACCTGCGCGACTTCATCAACTTTACCAATCTGTTTTCGGCCTCGCTGGATCTGGAACAGGACATTCATCGCGAACATGTCCGTTTCAACGACAAACTGTTTGACGTCGTCGTCTTCAACATCGACAAAAAGCAGATTGTCGGCGGCATTATCGAAGACGTGACCAACATGGAAATGAAGAAAGAGCAGATTGCCGAAAAAGCGAAAGAAGTCATCCACAAAAATCTTGCCACCGTCCAGCAGATTGCCTGCACGCTGGGCGAACACATGGCCGAAACCGAAGTCCTGCTCCGCTCCATCGCCAAAGACTTTGCCGCTGACGACGAACAAAGCAGCGACTTGACCATTCGTACCAACTCCAACAAACGGGACTATTAGCCGTGAGCGATTCTCTGTTTATCGAAATAGGCACACACCAGCAGCAGAAAAACGGCGAAGACTGTTTCGGCGATACGGTGTTTTCCAAAAAAATTCCCGAAGAACAGCGCATAATTTCGATTCTCTCCGATGGCTTAGGCTCCGGCGTCAAGGCCAACATATTGTCGTCAATGACCACCCGCATGGCCATGAAATTCGTCGAAAGCAATATGGAGCTGCTGCGCTCTTCGGAAGTAATGATGGACGCGCTGCCCATCTGCCAGGTACGCAAAATCAGCTACGCGACTTTTTCAATTGTCGACAGCGAACTCGGCGGCAAAACCCGCATTATCGAAATGGACAACCCGCCGCACATGTTCATTCGCGACTTCAAACCGCTCACGGTCAAATGCCGCGAACTTTCCTCGCCCAAATGGAAAGACCGCACCATCAGCATTTCGCAGGTTACCACCCAGCCGGAAGACCGCATTATCATGGTTTCCGACGGCGTTACCCAAGCCGGGCTGGGCAACCGGAAATACCCGCTCGGCTGGGGACGGCAGGGCTGTCTGGACTTCATTCTGAAAGAGATTCGCAAAAATCCCTACGTCTCCGCCCATGACCTTGCCCGCGCCGTCGTGCACGAGGCTCTGGACAAAGAAGTTGAGCACAAAGCCGGCGACGACATCAGCTGCGTGGTTCTCTACTTCCGCAAACCGCGCAAGCTTCTGGTCTTGACCGGCCCGCCGTTTGACGAAGACAAAGACCGGGAGTTTGCCGAACTGGTGTCAAGCTATGACGGCAAAACCGTCATTTGCGGCGGCACCACCGCCAACATCGTCGAGCGCGAACTTTGTTTAAAATGCGAGATTGACAAAACCAGTTTTGACGATAAAATCCCGATGGCTTCCATAATGGACGGCGTCGATCTGGTTACCGAGGGCATTTTAACCTTGACCGAAGTTTATCGTATGCTAAAAGAGGGTATCGATAAAAACAAGAACAATGCCGCCGTGCGTTTGGCCAAACTGCTTCTGGACAGCGACCGGATAGACTTTGTCGTCGGCACCAAAATCAACATTGCCCATCAGGACCCCAGCCTCCCGATGGAACTGGAGATTCGCCGCAACATCGTCAAAAAGATATTCCGGCTTTTACAAAGCCAGTACTTAAAAGAAATCAGTGTCAGATACATTTAAGACATGCAACTTATGAAAAGGACAAGACTATGGATAAAGTAACTGTAAAAATCTGCTCGGGAACCTCCTGTTTTGTGATGGGAGCCGCCCAGATTCAGGCTTTGGAATTCACGCCGCCCGCCGACATCGCCGACAGGATTGAACTCGTCGAAGTCAGATGTATGAACCTCTGCAAGGACATCAAAAACAAATACAACCACGGCCCCTTTGTGATGGTCGGCGACGAACTGGTCGAAGAAGCCACCTATGACAAAGTCGTCGCCAAAATCCGCGACGTTCTCAAAGCCGGAGAATGCTCTGCCGAATAAAGACTTAATGGAGACTAGAAAAAGTGCTTATACCCAAAAATAACGCCAACCAGATGCGCACCCGCATTCTGATAAAAATTGCCGAAAGCTATTTTGCCGACAAATTTAAAAACGCCGACCGCATTCCGCTGGAACTGCGGCCGAAAGAACAGCAACCGAGCCGCTGCTGCATTTACAAGGACCGCGCGGTCTTAAAATACCGCTGCATGTCCAGCCTCGGCTTTTCGCCGGAAGAAGAAACCGATGAGCTCAAAAGCCTGGCGCAGTACGGCGAAGAAGCCCTTGAGCGCACGCATCCCGAAAAGGCGCAGCTCTGCGTCATTGACGTTGCCTGTTCCGCCTGCATCAAGGCGCAGTACATGGTTACCAACGCCTGCCGCGGCTGCTTCGCGCGTCCCTGCCAGATGAACTGCCCCAAGGAAGCCATTTCCTTTGTCAACGGCCGCGCCCATATCGACCCGGACAAATGCGTCAACTGCGGCAAATGTCATGAGGTCTGTCCGTACCACTCGATTATCCGCATTCCGGTTCCCTGCGAGGAAGCCTGCCCGGTCGGCGCCATTACCAAAGATGAGTTCGGCAAGGAACACATCAATCACGAAACCTGCATCTCCTGCGGCAAATGCCTGCAGTCCTGCCCGTTCGGCGCCATCGTCGAGCGTTCGCAGATGGTCGACGTCCTGAAGCTGATTAACGAAACCGACAAACAGGTCGTTGCCATGCTGGCGCCGGCGATTGTCGGCCAGTTTCCCGGCGACATCGGCAATGTCGTCGGCGCCTTGAAAAAAGCCGGTTTCAGCGACGTTATCGAAGTTGCCGTCGGCGCCGACATTACCACCAAGAAAGAAGCCGCCGAATTTATCGAGAAAATGGAAAACGGCGAAAAGCTGATGACCACCTCCTGCTGCCCGGCCTACTTCCGCGCCGCGCAGGTACACATTCCCGAAATTCAGCCTTACGTTTCGCATACCAAAACGCCGATGTACTATACGGCCGAACTGGTCAAAAAAGAACATCCCGACTGCGTTGCCGTCTTCATCGGCCCCTGCCTGGCCAAACGCGTCGAAGCCGAATACGATCCGAACGTCGACTATGTTCTGACCTTTGAAGAACTCGGCGCCATGCTGGTTGCCGCCGGCATCAACATCGACGAATGCGAACCGGCCGAGTTCACGGCCGTATCCTACGCTCAGGGACGCCAGTTTCCGCTTACCGGCGGCGTTTCCGGCGCGGTTGCCTCCATCATCGGCGACAAAGCCGAAGTCAAAGCCGAACGCATTGACGGCCTGAGCAAGGAAAACATCAAACTGCTCAAGCGCTATGGCGCCAAGGGCTGCGAAAACAACATGCTGGAAGTCATGTGCTGCGAAGGCGGCTGCATTTCCGGCCCCGGCTGCATTGCCCTGCCCAAGAAGGCCAGCCGTGCGGTTGAAGCCTACGTTGCCAAAGGCGAAGACCTCAACAACGAAAAATAAACAAAAAGCCCCGCCGTTGCGGGGCTTTTTTCTTTGTCATATTCGGCCTTGTTTTTCTTTTTGTCATGCTCGGGTTTAAC
>ENA-ORUU01001913-ORUU01001913.1-human-gut-metagenome-genome-assembly--contig:-NODE-1913-length-9441-cov-1.95056_pt1 | contig 9441 bp, 8 predicted proteins | sample MGYA00242085_ERZ509221 | MGnify/ENA primary metagenome ERZ509221 (study PRJEB26280, sample SAMEA2338809) | human gut metagenome | biome: human gut; feature: human-associated habitat; material: faeces... | reverse complement strand
CCCCAGCCTCTTTTTCGTCTGTCTATCCATACATACAGATTTCTCCGTTCATCCTCTGCTCCAATGACTGAACCATAAATTCCTGTTACAAATACATACACAGCCGCAAGTCCTCTTACTGGAAATACCCCTTCCATTCCGGCTTTTCTGCCTGAAGCTTCCTGTTGTATTCCCACGATAGAATTCAGAGTTTCATATTCAAATTGAAAAATTCCTCCATTTTCCATCCAAATATCATAATACTCACCGGCCTGAAAGGCAAGCTGTTCTCTTTGTTCCCCTCCAGCTTCTCCTGCAAAAGAAAAACCACGGCCATTTTCCACATAATTTTCTAAAACCTCGCGGTTATACACAGATGCCAGTTCTGCAAATACCACCTCTGTGGATAATTCTGCCGTTGTTGTGGATGGGGCAGAAAAAACACGGATACTTCGTTTATAACTGCCCTCTTCCATCCGCTTTCCCAAATCTGCTGCCACTGCATATCCACATTCCGCTTTTCGGGACGCCACCTGTTCTTTGATTTCTTCTGCAGATTCACACCGGTAAAACAGAAACATACCCTCGCCGGATGCCCTGCTTTTTTCCGTAAGTGCCTGCACCAGCCCCTCTGCCAAAGCATCACCGGAATCAGATTCCGCGCACACTGCAATCCGAATCCTGTTGTCTCCGCTTTTTTCCAGATTTCCTATCCACCAGGCCCCTGCCGGAAGGCAAAGAAGAATAAGCACAAAAGAAAAACGGCGCAGATATCGTTTACAGGAAAGAAAAAACCACATAAAGATCTGTCTCATTTTTCCCTCACCTCCAGCGCATAACTTCCGGCAAAAAACACCGCAAACATAAGAATCAGCCGGAACACTGCTGAAAAATTCCAGACTCCGCTTACTGCTGTTTTCATTACATCCATCAAAATTCCTGAAGGAAGAAACGGCACCAGCTTTCGGACTGCTCCAGGAAGAAACACCAGAGGAAGAAAACCACCTGCCAGGAAATGCTGTGCTGCCGCTGTCAAAAATAAAAGCATCATTCCTCCAAGCAGACTTCCAGATGCCTCAAACAAAAACACTGCCAAAACCGCCGCCCCTGCACAGACAGAGCATATGCAAATCATCTGCCGCAAAAGATCAAACAACTGATTTCCACTTATTTTTCCTGTAAAAATCTCTCCCTCTAACAGCCCATATATCAGCCACATCGGAACCGCTGCCAAAATAAACAGATAACCAAGCCCTGCCACTCTGGCCAGAACTCTCTTTCCCCCTCCAATCCCTGCCCGAGTCAACTGGCTTTTCATTGCCTCATTCCATGGCATCAAATAGCCTGATACAGGAATTGCCATCAAAAGCAGTGCCAAAATAAAACCGCTGATGCCATAATAAGAAACCATATCCAAATCTCCGGTTGCTGAAACCTTCTGGGCCAGAAAATAATCCTCTCTGGCAAGGCTGTAGGACAGATATATTTCATTCAAATCCTGTTCGGAACAGGCAATCGCCTCCTGACTTTCCTCCGGAGAAAGCCCCATGCTTTCACCTTTCGTCTGAATCACCTGATCCCCGGCGTAAATTCCTGCCTGAGCTGAGCCAAGGATTGCTGCTCCTGCCTCTGTCAGCTCCCGGAAAATACGGCCCTCTACTGAAGCTTTCCCTGGAAACACCACGCGGACAGGAAGATTTGTCCCATCCATAATGCTTTCTACCAGACCCTCCGGAATTTTCATAACTGCATAAAATTCTCCGTTTTTCAATCCATCTTCCGCTGTTTTCCCATCCACAGTAACAAAATCGCAGAGGCTGCTTACACTTTCCAAAGACGCGGCCATAGACATGGCTTTTCCAGCCAGTCTGTCATTTTCCGGAAGAACAACGCCAATGGAAATTCTCTCAGAAACCCTGTCTCCATATGCCAGACGGCCTGTGAGGAAGGCGGCCGTCCCTGCCAGAATCAGCAGGGCAGCCATACCAAGATACAGATATCCAAGCCGTTTCAGAGCCCGTTTTACTTCTAACTGAATCAATATGAAATAGGACTTCATTTTCTGTAAACTCCCGCCGTCTTCTATTTTACCTCTATGCCTACTGTATACCTGCAAGCTGAGACATCAGTCCGAAAATATTCCCGTATACCTCCATCATAATCTCTCCCCAGTCCTCTTCTGTTGCTGCCAGCACATCCAGCTCCTCTCCCTCCAGAGGCAATACTTCTTCCGAAAGAGGACCGTATCCCAGCTCACCGCTGAAATTCATGGTAATTCCTTCTGCCTCAACAGACAAGGAGTCTATATCTGCATAGATAGATTTTCCTTTCTCCAGCTCTGTCACCATGCCAGACCCGTGAATCTTTATCGGCTGCATTTCTGGAACAAGAAGTTCCATATCCAGCTGGCAGGATCCACTCTCCGTTATGTAAGTACCAGATGCATTCATTGTAATATTTCCATCTGAGGAAAGAACAGACACCGTATGATCGCTGTCCAGCTGCTCCCCGTCATAGCTTTCCTCTTTTTCATACAGAATATCCGTTGTCGCGCCCTCTGACGTAATGCTGAGACGTCCGTTCATATTCTCTGTCAGGTAGCTTCCACCATGAAGATCCAGAGCAAAATCAATCTGCGCCTCTCTTTTCTCCTTTACAGCCTCATCTGTATTTGCTCCGCTGCCCTCGCCTGTTCCTTTCGCCGCATCACTGCTGTCTCCTGTCCCGGCTTCTTCATTTGTCGGTTCCGATTCTGCTGCTTCCATATCTGCTTCCACAACTGTTGTTGTTCCTGTCAGGCTGGCAAGCCGTCCTTTCGGATCTACATAAACCGTCATATCCACATCCTGAAGAGACTGTTCCAGAATCTGAATCATCCAGTCTGTCTGCTCTTTGACTTCATCATAACTCTGCTGCAGCATTTCCTCTGCGGAGGGAAGATCTCCAGCCGCCATTGCTCCAGAAAACAGCTCTGTCATAGATACGCTCAGTCTCAGCTGATCCAGATATTGCTCTTTCAGTTCCTCATCATTCAGGAAAAAATCCGAGGATGTACGGAGAAATGCAATCAGAGAATCCTTGCTGATCTGTACATGGTATCCTTTACAAACGGTCTCCTTTCCATCTACCAAAAAGCTTCCTTTTTCCGCTTTCTCTACCATCATCGCCTGCTGAAAACTTTCCTTCGCCTTACAGCCCTTTTGATACCTGTCCAAAAGTCCTGGAAAATGCGGTTCCATTTTCCGGCTTTTTCATCATCTCCTGCACCAGCTCTGCCAGCTGCTCTGTATCCACTCCAGATGCCTCCAGATAGGGAGCCACCGTTGGAGAATTTTTCAAACTGTCCCCCAGGCTGTCATTTATTTTCAGAGTAAAAACACGATCCACCAGCTCTGGTACAGCTGCCATAAACACCTGATCTCCATAATAGAACTGGAGTTCTGCCAGATCCATATGATTATAATTCAGAGCCATTTCTGCTCTTGATTTCCAGTTTTCCAAATCTGCCTTTGAGCGGATCTCCAAGCCAGCTCCTGTCAGCATCTCCATTCCCGGTTGAGAACAGCCGTCTATCTGCATTCGAAAAATACTTTCACAGTTGACCTTTCCATAATTTTCCAAAAATTCCCTTAAACCAAATATTTCCTCTGCCCCGGTTATCTGATTATCAGAATTTACGCTTTCGAAAGCTGCAATCACCGTTTTTTTCGGATCCTCCATCAGCCGCGGTACTACTGCAATTCCAATTCCCACTGCTGCCACTGCCGCAGCCACACCGATCATCATTTTCCCGGACTTCTTTTTCTCGGGCTCCGGACTTTCGGAAACTGCCTGCTCTGATGCTGCCAACCCATCCGTCGTATCTGACGTCCCTTTTGTTTCCTCCTTCAGGGCATTTGTCTCCACAGTCTCTGTTTCCTGACCACATACACGGCAGATCTTTTCATTTTCCTGTAGTTCAGCTCCGCATTTCATACACTTCATACACATTTCCTCCATTGTTTTTATGGTACCTCTCTCTGTTTCAACTCCTGAGTATCTGCAAAAGTCCCGTTTTTAAAGCACTTAATCAGTTCCATTTCTGATAATCCGCCGGGAACTGATTCCATGTGCCCGTCCCGCAGCACATACAATTCTGTACACAGGCTTAGCTCCGCCATCTCATGAGATGTTAAAATAATCGTTCCCCCAAGCCTTCTGTACTGCTCCAGATAATCTCGAATCACGGCCTTGCATTCTAAATCAAGCGCCGCCCCCGGCTCATCTAAAATCAATACAGAAGCATGATTAGACAGGGCACAGGCAATACTCAGCCTTTTTTTCATTCCGCCAGACAACGTGCAAACCGTCTTTTTCAGCATCTGATCCACTCCCAGCATTGCAGCTGGCCCGGAGATGAGATCCTTTTCCAGCTCCTTTTTGCTGCCCCGGTACCAGAGCCTCAGATTATCTCTCACAGTCAGTTCCTCTATCAGCGGATTTTCCTGAGGAACGTAAGCTGCTGCCTGAGAAAAAATCTTTGGATTGCTCACAGCTTCCTGGCTATCAAATAAAATCCTTCCCCCATCTGGTTTCCTTGCTCCGGCAAGAATAGACAAAAGCGTTGTTTTCCCACATCCGTTTCCTCCCACAATGCCCACACAGGTGCCTGGCTTTGCTGAAAATGATATCTTTCTTAATACCGGATGATGCCCGTATGATTTTTCCAGATCGCAAACCTCAAGCATTGCCTTTCTCGCCCCCTTCCCAGAAATTATTCTGAATTTTCTACACTTTATGCTATCACTATACTGTTTTTTCAATTCTTATGCAATGGATGTAAGAAAATTGTATGAATTTTAGTACACTAAAAAAGAGCCGCCGCAAAACGCAGTGAAGTCATTTTAACTTCGTCTGCGCCTTGCAGCCGCTCCCTGTCAATCAACTTATTGGTAACTGCTCAAAACGAGCCATCTTCTTGTCCGGCAAGGCCGAACAAGAAACATCAGAGATTGCTCCCGCCGTCCTGAATAGTTACCATTTATTTCCCTGCATCCTCGAAGGTCATGTTCTCTCCCAGAGTCTGACCATCTGCTGTTACAGTCAGATAAACCAGCTTCATATTCTCAATAAAGGTATTTGCTACAGCCTGCAGCTTCATCTCTGCCTGATCCCCCTCCGGGAACTGTGACAGCTCCAGCGTGCCGTATTCCTTTGTATCATTTTCAATCTTAAAGCCTGGAATCTTCACAACACCAGGGCCAACCTCTTCACTTGCCGGTGTACCCTCTGCCGTAAAGGATACTGCCTTTGTTCCCTCATCAAGAACGTTATACTGAATCAGCAGATCCACCAGCGCCTGAGCATCCAGTGTCTCTACACCTTCCATGGTGCCTTCCAGCTTGGAACCGTCCTCGCTGACTGTATATATCGAAATAATATCCAGATCCGGTGCGTCCAGATCCGGTGTCTTATCTGTTACAACGCCAGGCCCCTGAGTACTCTTGGGAACTGCCATATCAGAATTCTGTACCTCGCCAACCTTATGCTTTTCCATAGTCGGCGTACATGCTGCCAGTGACAAAACCATCATGGCACCAATAAAACACATGACTGCCTTTTTCATAATTGAAAGTGCCTCCTTCTAATTCTCCTCAGTTCTGCGAAACCATCGTTCCAGCTTCGCAAGTGCTTTTACCAGACTTTCTGTCTCATCCTCAGTCAGATTTTCCAGCACAGCTTCGATCATCTGCCGATGAAACTCTTCATGATGGCGGTAAGCCCGCAGCCCTTTTTCCGACAGAGAAATATAAACCACTCGCCGATCCTCTTTTCCTCTTTCCCGGATCACATAACCCTTTTTCACAAGGCTGTTCATGGCTATGGTCAGAGTTCCTACTGTCACAGAAAGCAGCTTGGCTATGGTTGACATATTCTTAGGCTCTCCCACTCCGATGGCCTCGATCACATGCATATCATTGTTTGTTATATCCTGATATTCCTGAGTAATAATCGCCTGTTCCTCCAGTTCCATAATATCACGGAACAGATTCACCAGAACATCGTTCAATGCTGCATAAGTATCCACATTTTCTCCTTATCGCACATGAAGGCAAAAAGTCTCTTCATGATTATACATGATTTCTATTTGTTCGACAACCTGCTATTTATTAGGAAATTCTTACAGGGTTGTGTTTTTTTTATGAAAAACCCAAAGTCAGCCATATGCTGACCGCCACTCCCACACCTGTGGCAAATAAAGCTCCTGCCAGGGCATACCGGGTTTTTCTTACATTGACAGAACCAAAGTATACACTGAGACAGTAAAAAACCGTCTCTGTGCAGCTCATCATAACAGAAGCACACATTCCCAGAGGGGAATCCGGACCTGCCTTTTCAAACAGATCCAACAGAAGCCCTGTGGCAGCCGAGTTGGATACCAGACGCACCAGCGTAACAGGAACCAGTTCTGTCGGCAAGTGCAGCCACCCAGCCGGGATAGAAAGCCACTGTCCCAGAGTCTCCAATAGGCCAGAGCTTCTCAGAACACCTACAGCAATCATAAGTCCCACAAACACCGGAAGCAGTCCGGCTGCCGTTTTCATTCCTGATGCAGCTCCCTCTAAAAAATCATCAAATACCGGCCGTCCTGACAACAGACCAAAACCTATGATGTAACAGACTGTCAACGGAATCAGAATCTGGGAAATCCACAGGATCATAGACCTTTCCTCCCAGATATCCATTCCGCAATTTTACAGAATATAACAGCTGCCAGTGTAGAACAGCCTGTCGCAATCAACGCAGGCCCTACCACAGCTGCCGGAGCCGCGGAGTGATACTGACTGCGGTAGGCAATCATAGAAACAGGAATCAGCTGCAGAGATGACACATTGAGAACCAGAAAGGTACACATGGCATTGCTTGCCTCTCCCCTGCTTTCCTTTGCCAGCGCCTTCATAGCCTCCGCCATGCCCACCCCCAGCATATTTGCTGCCAGATTGACAGCCAAAGGCTTTCTGGCCGGATGTCCGTCCTTTACATCAGGAAACAGAAAATCCAGCAAAGGCCCCATTTTTCCCGTAAACCAGTCAATCAGTCCGGCATTCATTCCTACCTGAAGAATTCCGCACCAAAAAGACATGATTCCCAGCATGGTAAGGGCCAGAGACACCGCCGCCCCTGCAGAATCAATGAGGCTCTGGGTAACCGCACTTAAATTGCCATTTGCAGCTCCCCAGAGCACCCCCGCAAGAATCATAAAGCTCCATATATTATTTAACATCTTCCTGTCTCTTCCCAGCTTCCTTGCTTTCAGTCTATGGAAATAACAGGCTTTTTATGTCTGTCAGACAGGCTCTCCTGCCAGATCCTTTATTACAGCCTCAACCGTTTCAATTTTCTCGGCACGGCTGGCATTGGTGCCGCAGAAAAGCAGAGCCTGATCAAGAACTCCTTCTGCTGCGTTGGACAGGGCCTTTGTAATACAGTAAGGAATGCTGGCCGGATTACAGTGCTCCAGACACTGATAGCAGTGAGAAATCTTTGCCTTTTCTCCCTTGGCCTTTCTTTCCTCTACCTGCTCCAGAAAATGGTTCCTGATTGCTCGTCCCGGCATTCCCACCGGACTCTGCGTAATCACAATATCCTCTTCCTTCGCATCAATATAGGACTGCTTGTAGCACATAGGAGCATCACACTCCTCTGTTGTTACAAAACGGGTTGCCACCTGAACCCCGTCTGCCCCCAGCTCCAGCGCGTGAAGAACATCCTGATGCGTGTAAATTCCTCCGGCAACCGCTACAGGAATATGCGTTTCATACTTATCTTCATAGGTCTTTACAACCTTCATAATTCCGCGGATTTCCTCATCGTAGGCATCCTGGCTGTAGGTTTCAGAAACATGAGCCGTATCTGCCCCGTACTGAGCCAGCTGCTCTCTGGAAAAGCCCAGATGGCCGCCTGCCAGAGGCCCCTCAATCACCAGGAGATCAGGAATTCTGTGAAACTTCCGATCCCACATTTTACAGATCACCATAGCTGATTTTGCCGTAGAAACAATCGGGGCAATTTTTGTTTTTGCTCCCTCTGTCAGCTCCGGCAGTGTTACAGGCAGTCCTGCGCCGGAAATAATAATATCAGCTCCAGCCTTGATTGCCTCCTTCACATACAGCGCATAGTTTTTTGTTGCCACCATAATATTGAATCCGATAATTCCATTAGGCGCAATCGCTCTGGCCTTATCAAATTCCGTTTTAATTGCCTTTAAATTGGCTTCCAGAGGCGCCTTTAAAAAGTCCGGATCCTGAAATCCAATCTGAGCAGTGGAAATAATTCCGATTCCTCCGGCCTTAGCCACGGCTCCGGCCAGAGAGGAAAGGCTGATTCCGACCCCCATTCCTCCCTGAATAATCGGGTATTTCGCTGTCAGTTCACCTATTTTCAATGGTTTTAATATACTCATTCCTATCTCCTGAATCTGTTCTCCAAAGCTGTATCTCAAACAGAGGAGGCTATATTCTGCGGAACCGCTGATACCTCTGTTCTGCAAGCTCCTCAGGCTTCATATTTTCGTATCTGTTCAGAAAAGCAGACAGCTTTTCTCTGATGATTCCGGCAATTTCAGGCATCGTATCTGCACAGGCTGGCTGTTTTTCCGGAATAACGTCCTCGATCAGACCCATCTCACAGAGATCTGCTGCTGTGATCTTCATAACTCTGGCTGCATCTGCCGCCTTCTTGCTGTCCTTCCACAGAATCGAAGCAAAGCCCTCCGGTGAAAGAATCGAATAAATGGCATTTTCCATCATCCAGACCTCATTAGCCACAGCCATAGCCAAAGCTCCGCCGCTGCCGCCTTCACCAATAACCAGAGAAAGCACAGGCACTGTCAGAGATGCCATTTCAAACAGGTTTCTTGCAATCGCCTCTCCCTGTCCCCGCTCCTCTGCCTCAATACCGCAGAAAGCTCCTGGAGTATCCACAAAGCAGATAATCGGACGGCCAAAGGTTTCTGCCTGCTGCATCAGCCGCAGAGCCTTCCGGTACCCATCCGGAGATGGCATACCAAAATTCCTTCTGATATTTTCCTTTGTGGTTTTTCCCTTCTGCTGGCCGATTACCGTAACCGGAATCCCCTTAAAGGTAGCAATGCCGCCCACAATAGCGCCGTCATCCTTAAAATACCGATCGCCATGGAATTCCATAAAGTCATCAAAAATTGCATCAATATAGTCGGTTGCCACCGGTCTTGCTCCATCTCTGGATAAAAGAACCGTATCCCAGGCACTCTTCCCGGAACGGTTAAAAGAAAACTTTCCAGAAGCCTCAGCCTGTCCGTCTCTTCCGATTCCCGCATTTTTCAGAGTCAGCGCATCTGGCTTTCTGTGCATTCTCAGAATATCTGCAATCACCCGCTTCTGCTCATCACGGGGCACAATCTTATCTACAAATCCATGCTCCAGAAGAAATTCTGCTCTCTGG
>ENA-ORUU01001912-ORUU01001912.1-human-gut-metagenome-genome-assembly--contig:-NODE-1912-length-9441-cov-2.89367_pt1 | contig 9441 bp, 6 predicted proteins | sample MGYA00242085_ERZ509221 | MGnify/ENA primary metagenome ERZ509221 (study PRJEB26280, sample SAMEA2338809) | human gut metagenome | biome: human gut; feature: human-associated habitat; material: faeces... | reverse complement strand
CGCAACGGTACTGCTCATTCTTCGCAGTACTTCGCAAATTCATTTAAAATCTGCTACGCAGATAGGAATTTGCTCACACCTGAATCATCTTCGCACGGTCTGTGCAGTAAATGCACAGACCTGATTAAAAATGTCGTTCCTGCCTTCTAAGAACCGGCGGTTTCCCAGGTTTTCTTTTGCTCTTGTCAACTTTCCGTAATTTAATTCACGTATCTAAGAGTTTCGTAATTATCTATTACGTTACATAGATAATATAAGATTTTATGAAATCATATGTTTGCAAACTCGTGAAAATGTTAGAAAAATGATGTAATGTAATTATATAACATGAATTTTATTACATTTACATGAATTTGTAAACACACGAAGAAAAAGAAAAAGGTACAATAACAGCAAGTAAGGAGGTCAGACACAATGAAGTATTATTGTAATCCTATCAATGTAAATTATAGATATCAGTTTAATGCAGATCCGAGGAGCACCGGAATCCAGATTGACAGGGAAGCGGCAGATCCATCGATGATCTGTTTTAAAGGAAAATATTATATTTTTGCATCAATGAACCTGAGTGTGTGGGTATCGGATGATCTGGTAAACTGGGAAATACACAGACTGCCGGATAATCTTCCGCTGTATGATTATGCACCGGATGCCAGAGTGAATGGAGACTATGTTTATTTCTGTGCATCGAAAAAAGGTGAAATCTGTAATTATTACCGGACAAAGGATATTATAAATGGATCTTATGAGGAGATAGAAGGAACTTTTGATTTCTGGGATCCAAATCTGTTTTTTGACGAGGATGGCAGGGTATATTTTTACTGGGGATGCTCCAATGAAACACCGGTCTGGGGTGTGGAGTTAGATCCGGCAACCATGAAGCCGCTTGGAGAGAGAAAGCCGCTTATCTATGGAAATCCTTTCACCAGAGGATATGAGAGGATGGGGGTTGACAATAGTATTTTCCCGAACCCCGAAGAAGTGGTAGAGCAACAGTTTCAGGGCTTTTTAAAAATGCAGCATATGACAGAAGATATGCTCCCGAAGGAAATGATTCCACTTGTAAAAGGAATGTTTACAAAGAAACCTTTTATAGAAGGACCATGGATGGATAAATATCATGGGAAGTACTATTTACAGTATGCCTGTCCCGGAGCAGAATATAATGTATATGCTGATGGTGTTTATGTTTCAGATTCACCGCTTGGACCATTTGTGCTGGCAGAGAATAACCCATATTCCTATCATCCGGGTGGATATATGCCGGGAGCAGGACATGGTTCTACGATGTGGGATAGAAATGGAAATCTCTGGCATGCTTCTACGATGAGAATCAGTGTGAACCATCAGTTTGAACGCCGTGTTGGTATCTGGCGCGCCGGTTTTGATGAGGATGGTGAACTGTTTTGCAATCAGCGGTATGGTGACTGGCCGGTTGCAGTGGAAGAAGAGAACACAGATGCATGGGTAAATCCACAATGGTATCTGCTGAGTTATAAAAAATCTGTCAGAGCTTCTTCTTATGAAAAAGGAAAAGAACCGGAACTTGCAGTTGACGAGGATGCAACGACATGGTGGCAGTCACAGACGAAAGATGGCTGGTTACAACTGGATCTTGGAAAAGTGTATGATGTCCGGGCAGTTCAGATTAATTTTGCAGATGATAAAATTGATATTCCGGTACCGGGAGAAATTAAGGGTACAAAAACCCAGCCACGTTATATTGAAGAAAAGGATTATGTGACAAGATGGAAGTTAGAGGGATCCATGGACGGAATTACTTATGAAGTGCTGGAAGATAAGTCCGGTGCAGTGACCGATCTGCCACATGATTTTATTGTGAAAGAACAGGGAATCAAAGTCCGTTATATAAAACTTACAATCTATGAAGTTCCATATCAGCAGAAACCGTGTATTTCCGGTCTGCGTGTATTTGGAACAGGAGATGGAGAAAAACCGCAAAATGCAGAGTTTACAGTAGCGAGAAGCGAAAATGGACTGGACATGACAGTGTCAGCCAAAGCGGAGCAGGCAACTGGATACAATATTTTATGGGGACATAAAAAGGATAAACTGTATCACAGTTATCTGGTATATGGAGAGGAACTCAAAGAGAAAAGAATTGGAGCACTGATCAAAGACAAAAATTATTACGTGCGGGTAGATACTTTTAATGAGAATGGAATTACAGAGGGTAATACAGTAAAAATGGTGTAGAGGTACACGAGTGATAATGCATGGAGGAAAAAATAATGTTTGGAAAGAAAAAACAACAGATAACAGAGACAAATGGCTTTACATACCGGAGGGCGAAAACGTGGCAGATTGCACTTGCGTCCTGTAGTTCGGGAATTGGAATGAGCTTTTATGTATTGCTTGGACTCGCAAGTTATGTTGCAAATGCAGGATATGGAATTGCAACTGCAGTGGTAGGGTTAATTCTTACTGCAACAAGAATTTTAGATGGTGTGACGGATCCAATCATCGCAATTATCATTGATAAAATGAATACAAAATTTGGAAAAATCAGGATTTTAACAGCACTCGGCTGGGCAATTGAGTCACTGGCAGTTCTTATGATGTACTGTTGGGCAAGTGGAAAAGGACATGGAATTGTATTGTTTGTTGTTTTATATTGTGTCTATATTATTGGATATACACTCTGCAACGTAACAGCACAGATTGTTCCTGCAATGCTTACAAATGACCCGAAGCAGAGGCCAATGGTAGGTGTCTGGAGCACTGCCTATAATTATCTTGTACCTATGATTTTAAATATTGTAATTACTGTTATGTTACTTCCACAGTATGGAAATGTATATTCCGTTGAAATGCTTGCAGCAGCATGTAAAGTCTGTGTTGCAGTTTCAGCAGCCGGACTGATTTTATGCTGCATCGGTGTTACGGACATTGACAAGCCGGAGAACTTTAAGGGTGTGAGTACCACAAAGAAAAATGAACCGGTCAAATTTAAAGATATGGTGGAATTAGTGAAATCCAACCGTGCATTACAGTCCTTTATCGTAGCGGCAAGTTCCGATAAGATCGCAAGCCAGACAGCAAGTCAGGCAGTGGTCACAACGATGTTATTTGGTATTATTATCGGCAATATGCAGCTTGGAACAATCCTCAGTGTGATCGGAATGCTGCCGTCTATCGTGTTTGCATTTATTGGTGCAAAATATGCCGGAAAGCACGGAAACAAAGAATCAATGGTGACATGGACTTATGTATGCATGACAGTGACAGCTATACTTGTCGTATTATTTATACTGATTGATCCGACGCTGATCGCGACAGCAGCGCCGATGATGATCGCGTATGTCGTACTTACTTTAATCTTAAATGGAGCTAAAATGTGCGTTACGATGTCAAGCAATGCCATGATGGCAGATATTATTGACTATGAATTAGACAGAAGCGGTAAATTCATACCGGCAGCAGTGACAGGAACTTACAGTTTTATCGACAAACTGGTATCTTCTTTCAGCGCGGCAATCGCAACCGGACTGGTAGCACTGATCGGATACAAAACGACGATGCCACAGCCGTCTGATCCGTCCACACCGGCAATTTTCTGGATGACGATGAGCCTTTACTTTGGACTTCCATTGATCGGCTGGGTATGTACCCTCTGCGCAATGAGAAAAACACCGCTCTCAAAAGAAAAAATGGAAGAAGTACAGAAGAGCATTCATGAGAAAAAACAGGCAGAAGTGGAAAAAGTGATTGATGAGATGAAATAAGCAGAGAATAAAAAAGTCTGAACATAGACAGGAAATACAGGAGGATTGACAAAAATGAGACAGACGACAGTATTGGATAAAAACTGGATTTTTTATAAAAACCCGGACAGTGGGGAAGGAGAAAACGTAACGCTTCCTCACACCTGGAACGCAGTGGACGGGCAGGACGGTGGAAACGATTACTACCGTGGAACCTGTAAATATGCCTGCACATTTGAAAAACCAGAGATGGAACAAAACGGAAAGGCTTATCTGGAGTTTGACGGAGCAGCCATGACGGCAGATGTGTTTGTAAATGGAGCAGAGCTTTTCCATCATGAAGGCGGATATTCCAGATTCCGTGTGGATGTTACAGAACATTTAAAAGAACAGAATCAGTTGGAAGTACTCGTTGATAATTCCGATAACACAAAAGTCTATCCGCAGAAGGCTGATTTCACATTTTACGGCGGACTATACCGCATGGTGAAGCTGGTGACAGTGCCGGAAAACCATTTTTGCATGGAGTATGCAGGAAGTAACGGTATTAAGGTGACACCGGAAGTGACGATTTTAGACGCCGGAGCAAAAAAGGCAGACGCAGAAGTGACCGTGGAACTCTGGATAGAGGGAAAATCTGCTGACGTTATGGTGACGGTGGGAGGTGAGAAAAAGAGTGTTCCTGTAGAGCATGGATATGCAAAAGCAGTGTTTGATCTTACCGATGTACATCTCTGGGATGGCGTGGATGATCCGTATTTATATACGGCAAAAGCGGAACTGTCTGATGGAGACAGCGTGGAGACAACCTTTGGATGCAGAAGTTTTTCCATTGATCCGCAGAAAGGATTTTTCTTAAATGGAAGGTCTTATCCGCTTCGCGGTGTGAGCCGTCATCAGGACCGCGCCGGAGCAGGCAATGCGCTGACAAATGAGATGCACCGTGAGGATATGGAGATCATAAAAGAGCTTGGAGCGAATACCATCCGTCTTGCACATTATCAGCATGCGCAGGAATTTTATGATCTGTGTGATGAAAACGGTATGATCGTATGGGCAGAAATTCCGTACATTACGATGCACATGTCAGATGGAACAGAGAATACATTAAGCCAGATGAGGGAGCTGGTCGTTCAGAATTACAATCATCCATCCATCGTCTGCTGGGGACTTTCCAATGAGATCACTGCAGCAAGTGCCGTAAATGAGGAATTATTGGAAAATCACAGAAAATTAAATGATCTGTGCCATGCACTGGATATGACAAGACCAACGGTTATGGCAGACGTGTTTATGCTGGAGACGGACAGCCCAATGTTGGAGATCCCGGATATGAACAGCTATAATCTGTATTTTGGCTGGTATCTGGGAGAGTTAGAACAGAATGACAGTTTCTTTGACGCGTATCATAATACATACCCGGATCGTGTGATCGGACTTTCAGAGTATGGCGCAGACGCCAATCCGGCTTACCACAGTGCAAATCCGGAACGGGGCGATTACACAGAGGAATATCAGTGTATTTACCATGAGCATATGGCAAAAATGATCGGGGAACGCCCGTATCTGTGGGCAACACATGTCTGGAATCTGTTTGATTTTGCGGCAGACGGAAGAGATGAGGGTGGAAAACACGGCGTGAACCAGAAAGGTCTTGTGACCATCGACCGTAAGCTGAAAAAAGATGCCTTTTATCTGTATAAAGCATATTGGAGCAAAACTCCATTTGTCCATGTATGCGGCAGACGTTATGTGGACCGCACCGAAGATGTGACGGAGATCAAGGTTTATTCCAATGAGCAGAGCGTCACACTCTTTGTGGACGGTGTGGAGAGAGAGACAGCAGAGGGCTCTAAAGTATTTAAATTTGAAGTCCCGATCACAGGAACACACAAGATCAGGGCAGTGTCCGGTGCCTGTGAAGATGAGATCACCGTGAAAAAAGTAGAAAAATCAAATCCGGATTATATATTCAACAAACAGGGAGATGTTGTCAACTGGTTTGACCGGGATGATTTTAAGGCAGACCATTATTCAATCTCGGATACGCTCGGAGAGCTTGCACAGAACGAGATGGCGAATGCAATCGTACAGCGTCTGATGGCACAGGCTTCAGCAAGCCGTGGCGATGTGGCAGAAAGTGTGAAAGATAACCCGGCGTTGCAGCGCATGATGCAGCGGATGACATTAGTCAGCCTTTTAAAACAGGCAGGAGACGCAGTGAGCGAGGAACAGATGAAAGCGCTCAACGACGCATTACAGAAAATCCCGAAAAATCAGGCATAGGAAAGGGATGGTTACGAACATGACAAAAGCAATACAGCAGATTATGCTTGGAACTGTGACAAAGAATGAAAAACAGGCAGCAGAATCTTTAAAGAGGATCAAAGCGGCCGGATATGACGGCATTGAACTGAATGGGTTTATGATAAAACCGACCTCTTTTCTGGTCAGAATGCTCACAAAAGCAGCCGGTATGCCGGTCGGAAAAGGCGGAAATTATGACTGGAATGCCCTTGTGAGAGAGGCAGGACTTGCCGTGACAAGCATCCATGAGGATCTTGGCACGATAAAAAGAGAGCCGGAGAACGTTATCAGGGAAGCTGAAAAATTTGGCACAAAATATGTAGTCATTACCGGAATGTACCGTTTTGATTATTCGGATAAAAATGCAGTGTTTGGCTTGTGTCAGGACTTAAATGCTTCCGGAAAAATTTTAAAAGAGGCGGGCGTGGAGCTTTTATATCATAACCATAACTGTGAATTTCTGAAAGTTGAACCGGGAAAAACGGCATATGATCTGATCCTCTCTGAGACGGATGCTTCGTGTGTGAATTTTGAACTGGATTCCTACTGGCCAACAGAAGCAGGCGTAAATGCACTGGAACTGATGAGAAAGCTTGACACAAGAATGAAGCTTTACCATATCAATGACCGTGGAACAAGACTGTCAAAACCTGCCATGACACCGATCTTAAAATCGGACAGCATGGAACTTGGCTATGGAAACATGAATCTTTTTTCGCTGATCACGCAGGCACAAAAAGTGAATGTGGATGCAGTGATCTTAGAAAGCCACAAAAACTGGGTGGACGATTCTCCGTTAAAGTCCATGGAGTTAAGTGCAGAATTTATGAATCAGTACGTTTGTTAGAGCATAGCTGGAAGGGAGAAAACGCAGGGAATGGAAAAACTGAAAATGCATTTTATCACCTCAGACCGTGAGTACCGCGAGGGAGAGGTCTTTGTATATGAACAGAAATTTACCGTGAAAGATGTGAAGAAGGCAGTGTTCACAGCAACTGCGCTCGGAGTATACGAGGCAGAGATCAATGGCGTCAAAATCGGGAAACAGATGTTTGCACCGGGATATTCCTACTATCCAAGGCGTGTGCTTTACCAGACTCATGAGGTGAGCGCACTGCTTCGTGAGGGTGAGAACACATTGCGGGTTTATCTTGGACAGGGCTGGTATTGCGGCCGTTTCCTCTGTGAGAACAAGACACAGATTTACGGGGAAAAACCTGCGGTATCGTGGATTTTAAACATCGAAGATGCGGGTGGCGTCCGGGACATTGTATCCGGCGAGCAGACGGACGAACTGGAATCTCCTTACGAATACGCCGGGGAGTATGACGGTGAGATTTATTTTGCGGATGGAAGAAATCAGGTGATCGGACATCCGGTATCTTTCAAAAACGAACTGGATTTTGCGTTGGAGCCGACGCTGACCGAAGTTACGTTACAGGAAGAGATGGAGGTAAAAGAGGCAAAGCAGACAGGAAGTGTAACGATTCTTGACTTTGGACAGAACTTTGCCGGAATTGTTGAAATTGATCCTTCTTTTTTTACAAATGAGACAATTACAATCCGCCACGGAGAGATTTTAAATGCAGATGGAAGTCTTTACACTGCCAATCTGCGGAAAGCAAAGGCAGCTATCGTCTATCATGCCGGAGCGGAAAAGAAAAAATACCGTCCCCGTTTTACCTATATGGGATTTCGCTATATGGAACTTTCCGGCGCAGATTATCGGCCGGGCATGATCAAAGCGTATGCGCTTCACACCGATATGAAGCGCACCGGATACTTTTCGTGTGAGAATCCAATGGTTCAGAAATTATATGAGAATCAGGTCTGGGGGCAGAAATCCAACTATGTGGAAGTGCCGACCGACTGTCCGCAGCGGGATGAACGTATGGGTTATACCGGGGATGGGCAGGTGTTTGCACGCACCGGAGCCTACAATTTTGACACCAATGATTTCTGGAAAAACTTTTTGCGTGATCTGGAGCTGGGACAGCTTGACAACACGGAAGGGTATGTGTGTGCCACTGTGCCGCAGACCGGACCTGCCGGAATTGGTTTTATCAGCATGTTAGGCTGGGGAAATGCGGTCACAATTTTACCGGAAATGCTCTATCAGCAGTTTGGAGACGAGGAAGCACTGCCACGCCAGTACGAGAGCATGAAACTTTTTGTGGAGGCGGAAATCCGGAAAATGGGAAAGAAAAATCTCTGGATCGGACCGTCTTTAGGAGACTGGCTTGCAATGGGAAAAGGGATTGCATGGCAGGCAATGCACAACAATCCGGTATCGAATGCCTTTATCGTACATGATCTGAAGGTCATCAGCGAGACGGCAGAGCGTCTTGGGAAAAAAGCTGATGCAGACAGATACCGCAGGCAGATGGAAGCCACAACAGAAGCATATATCCGGAAATTCGTGAGCAAAAAGGGAATCGTGGCAAAAGACTATCAGTCCGCCTACATTATGGCTTTAAAATTTGTACTGCCGGAGGGAGAACTGCGGGAACAGGTGAAAAAGAATTTTGCTGCCAATATCCGTAAAAATGGTTTACAGACAGGTTTCTTTGCGACGGAACATCTGCTTCCGCTTTTAGTGGAAGCGGGAGAGACAGAACTCGCCTATGATATTCTGCTTCAGGAAGGCTGTCCGGGCTGGATGTATCAGGTCAAATGCGGTGCGACCACGACGTGGGAACGCTGGGATGCATTAAAGCCGGATGGAACGGTCAACGAAGAGAAAATGGCAGGTTCCGGCGACAATATGGTTTCTTTCAATCACTATGCATTTGGCAGTGTCGGAGAATTTTATTATCAGTATATTCTCGGAATCAAACCACAGAAACCGGGTTTTGCAGAATTGCATTTCGAGCCGTATCCGGACAGACGGCTTGGTGGTGTGAGCGGAAGTTATCTCTCAAGAGCAGGAAAAATTGAAAGCTCCTGGAAGTATGAGGAGGATGGCTGTCATATCTCATTGAATACGCCAGTAAAATCGGAAGTGGTTCTGCCAGACGGAAAGAAAGAGACAGTGGAGGCAGGAACCTATCAGTGGCTCTGTTGAAAATAATTTTGGCAAATAAGGACACTTTTTTGAACAAAAAGTGTTCTTTTTTTGCGCTCATTTTTTTCCTAAAATAAAAAATAGAAAAGGAACACAGATGCAGGAGAGGGGGAAACTATGGAGCAGTATTATCTTGCAATCGACATTGGGGCTTCCAGCGGCAGACACATATTAGGACATATGGAAGACGGAAAAATGGTATTGGAAGAAATATATCGTTTTCCGAATGGAATGACCGAAGAGAACGGACAGAGATGCTGGAATGTAAAAGCACTTTTCAGAGCAATTTTTAAAGTGTACCCTTTGTCAAGGACACTATGACTTTTCCTTTTCAGATTTCTATTT
>ENA-ORUU01001906-ORUU01001906.1-human-gut-metagenome-genome-assembly--contig:-NODE-1906-length-9462-cov-2.18763_pt1 | contig 9462 bp, 7 predicted proteins | sample MGYA00242085_ERZ509221 | MGnify/ENA primary metagenome ERZ509221 (study PRJEB26280, sample SAMEA2338809) | human gut metagenome | biome: human gut; feature: human-associated habitat; material: faeces... | reverse complement strand
GGCGGCCTACACTCGGGCAAACAGCCAATGAGTTTGCAGCTAACTTCCGGCTCAGGGGAACGGACTTTCCGTGAAGCAACCTTTCGGTTCAACGGGAGATTTCAGAACTTAACCCTGCTGTCCTACAGCTATTGTATTATCAATGCCACCAAGGAATGGTTAACAGACGGAGCATAAGCACTAAAAGGAACAGCACTGCGGGGAATGAAAAAAGCCGCCTGTGGGCTTCATTCTGAGCCCAACAGACGGCTTGATTGAATGCGGAGGGGTTCGAAACACTCCACCCCTCAAAAAATGGATTTTGTATCTTCCCAGGGCCCTTCCCTGAAAAAGTTTGCTCTGATTTCTAAAAATGAACTTTGTTGTGCTGATTTCGCCTAAAGTCCTCCGAAATAGCAGAAACACCGCACTTCTGCGCGGTGTTTCTGCCGTGTATCTTTTTTGTCTACACATTTTGGTGGCAACTATCAGAAAGATAAACAGAAGAAGTAGGCCAAGATATATAGATGAGATTTTCAGTATATCCACTAGGAAACCATTTCGAACGTAGAGTGTGGAAACAACGAGTAAATCTTGATGAATTTAAACTATTGATCAAGTCTTGGTAACCAAGATCCATTGAACCAATTATATAAGTTTCGACATCATCAGTAGGTAGCGCGGCAAAATTTCCAATCTAAGTGCTATCTTGAAATGATATTATTTGAAAATCTTGATCGAAATAATTTTAGTTGATTGCATAATGAAGTTGGACACCCAACAAAAAAATCCATAGTGATTTTCCCTGCATGGTAGAATGAAGTTCCTACACAACATTTGCCAAGGGAGGGCAATCACTATGGACTGCCAAGATTATATCACAGAGCCAGCAGAACGCAAGAAGGGACAGCACCTTCAGCGTGAAGAAAGAGGTGCCATCCAGCATCTCAAGCGCCAAGGTTACTCAAACAGAGCCATCGCCAGAGAGATAGGTTGCTCGCCGTCCACCGTGGCAAACGAACTGCGGCGCGGCACACCGCCTCGTAAGAGCAATAAGGGCAGGAAACCCGGCTACTCAGCAAGGCGTGGAGAGGCTGTCTACAAGGCCAACAGGAAGCTTTCTCGGAGACGCCATCGGATTTGCCGCTGCGCCCGCTTCCTTCGTTGGGTAGCAAGACAGTTCAAAGAACACAAGTGGTCTCTGGATGCCTGCGTCGGTTATGCCCGTCTGCACAGGCTGTTCCCAGCGGACGAGATGGTATGCACTCACACCCTCTATAACGAGGTCTGGGCTGGCAATCTCGACTTGTCTATGACGGAACTGCCGGAGGCCATGAAACACAAGCCGCACAAGGATTCTAAGCCCCGTGAACACAAGAAACACTACAGCAAGGATATCGCCCAGCGGCCTGAGATTGCGGCTCTCCGCATCGAGGAAGGCCATTGGGAAGGCGACACTGTGGTGGGCAAGAAGGCGGAGGCCGTTGTCCTCTCCCTGTTGGAGAAGAAAACGGAAAACTACATCGCCCTCCATATCCCCGGCAAGGACGCTGACTCCGTTCTGAGTGCCATGCAGTTGCTCAAGGAAGAGTTTGGGAACAAGTTCTCACAGGTCTTTAAGACCATTACCGTGGACAACGGCCCGGAGTTCTCCGGTTTCGCCCAGGTTGAGAACTGGGGCAGCCAGGTCTACTTCGCCCATCCCTACACATCCTGGGAGCGCCCTCAAAACGAGCGCCACAACGGGCTGTTCCGGGCCTTCGTGCCCAAGGGAGTATCCATTGGATCCTTCTCTCCAGAGTACATCTTATCTGCCGCTGATGAGCTGAACGGACGCCCTCGCAAGAAGCTGGGCTACCGTACCCCGGAGGAACTGTTTGAAAGGTTCCTCGACTCTGTTTACGCAGCCTCCGGCTGCGGAAGCATCGGCCACGATGGAAACCAAAGGCTCCCATCATGCCCGACGCTCTGATTAACTAATTTCTACTGTGCAGGTGTCCAACTTGCACTTGCAATTTTCGTCGAAATAATTTTTGAAAGAAAGTGGAGAAAAATGGAAAGCAAACTCACCTTGTTACATGAAAAGAGGCCAGCAACACATAGGTTGCTGGCCGGAAAAATTTTTTATTTTTTCACTGTATCCTTGACGGGGCGCGGTTCACTGTAACATGCGCTCGCCTTCATTTCAATCACAATGTAACGCTTAAAGTTCCATAGGCCCCCACTCTGTTAAAACCATATCCAGCGGCAACGCCGCTTCAGACGGCGTAGTTACTCCCTATGACCTTTTTCGAAGCAGAAGACCTCCGACTGAAGGGTGATCATATCATCCCAGATTTAGTCAACCGTACTCTGTTTGTGCACCCAGTCATTTGTAGCCAATGTACTGCCCAAAACTGAGTTCCTTTCAGTGGCTGATATCGTTAATTCGCCATTGCTATTAACACTAACTCCTGCACCGTATCGAAAGTGAACCCCCAGTACTCCAGCCGCGCCTCCAGAACTGATCAGATGACGTTCAGCCAACGCAGAACTAAACGTCCAATTTACAGTGTCTAACTGATAAAGATACGCGTAATCCGTATAGGATATACCTTCACCAATAGATAACAATCCAATCAAATATACATTGCCGGCAGTATTTTCTGTTACTAGGCCCATCCCTTGGAAGTCCTTATCCAACGTAAAGCTTCCGACCTCTGAAAAATCCGCAAATTCCAAACTTCTATCTGCATCTGCGCGGTAAACATGGTATTTGCTATTTGAGCCATTCAAATGGGCCGCCACCATTAAATAATATTCATTCCCAGCTTTATCTTCATATGTGGTAATACCCAATGAGCCAACCTTGTGAGGTACACTTAATCCAAAGGTTTCTACCCTTCGAAGTTCTCCGACAGCAAGCGTGCGCAGATCGTACATAGAAATTTGGGCACTGTCCTCCTGTTCGCTTGGAACTAATAGATAGTCTCCAATCGTTTGAATCCCACCAGGATGTTGCCACCCTTTCATATAAGTCTTATATCCATATTTGACATCACTATTAACTTGCCCTGCAACAATATGTGCATAGTCAGCAGTAGAAACGCTGTGTGTAATAATGGAATAAGTGCCTATTTCTTCCCTTTCATACAGAGAATATCCCTGGATATGATTTACTATTGGATCATAGCTTCCCGGGAAACCGTTGAGATCAACCTGGGTACCGTCGGCGGGCAAGTTAGAAAATACAGTGCGCACATCTTCAATACTTGTGGCCTTGTCAATAGGTTCATCTACTACCTGTAATGCACATAGGGTCACTTCATTCACATCGTTACCGCCTCGAAGGAAAGACGCGAATACCTGTTTTCCCTCGTCGGTAGTCCCAAGCGCCAGCATACGATTCGGTCCGTCACTATCTAAAGTATGTTGTCCTTGCTTTTGACCAAACCACCAGTTGTTACTAAATAATGTGCTTCCTTGTGCAAAAACAACATCATCAAAAGAAACAACGATTCCATCTGGGAGGGATTCAGTAACAACCTCTAAGTTCAATTCACCGACAAATGCAAAATTTAATTTATCTGCTGTATGATCAAATGTCGTTCGATCTCCGTTCACTGCATCATCGTTATAGCCGGAAAATCTTTCATTAAACCAATTCGCCACTTCCTCTGAACCTTTTCGTCCTACCTGAAAATGAAATTGGCCATTTTCCAGTTCATGGATTCGTCCGACTTCGTTCTCTCCATTCGGATCTTGCCCAGAGGTAATACAGAACTCTGCCACTTGAAACTGCCCACTAACAATTTCTATACCAGATTCCGTGGTCAATTTAACTGCATTATCACGGTATGTCATATAGGGTTCTATACTTGCAGCAAAAGAAGTCTGCTGCCCGAGGACCGTTACCATACACAGGGAACAAATAATTTTCTTCAGGTGTTTCAAAACACTTCCCTCCAATTCAGCACCTTAAAAATGAGTTACTTAACATTATCTGCATTTCCAATGTGATTTAATATTCGGAGAAACATTTGAATCGCTGGCCCATTCAGTAATGCGTTACATACCGTCCCTACTCCTACAACCAACCAAATAGCCTTCCCGGCTGCAACGCAGAATATTACGCCAAGGACTATCACGGTAATATCAGATAAGATACGAGCGAGATGGAAAGGTATTTTTTGATTGCTCAGGCTTTCAATGACCACCGCTACACTATCGTAGGGAGCAATACCCATACCTCCCTTCATGTAGAGCGCAACACCGAAGGATGAAAGAAGCAAGGCAATCACCATGAGAATGCCACGAACAGGCAGGTTCAAGCTTACATCTCGGCCCAGCCAGCAGATAAGATCGGCGATATAACCTACACATATCATGTTCACCACCGTCCCTATGCCAATGCAGCTACGTACAGTAAAAAATACTACCACGAGAATCATTGCGTTTATCAAAAGCTGCCAAGAGCCAAAAGACCAGCCAAGAAAAGTGCTGATTCCTAGATTCATCCCAGTAAAGGGATCTACACCAAGTGCCGCCATACGGTATAGCGCAACGCTCACTCCGATAAGTGTTATACCACCGGCCATCAATGTGCCACGCATAGGCCAAGACATTCCATGATTCAACATAGCAAGCTCCGCTCGGTGGCTGGATCGAACAGATGAATCATCTGATTACAGAAGGTAAATTCCAGCTTTGCGCCGTAAGGCACACCGGAACGGTATTCCACCGGAAGGTCGGTGGTCTGGATGCGCATGACCACTTCCTGCTGCTCGCTGCTCTCGCCTACCACAGTGTGGAGATAAATCTCACTGCCCATCAGCTCGGATACTTCCACTGTGGAGCTGATCGCATTTCCGGCTCCGGTGTGGATGCTGATATGCTCGGGGCGAACACCAAGCGTCACATCGGCACTGGTTTGCCCCTTTGAGGCCAGCGTCCCGGCCATCTCCGTGCCTACAGGGACGACTGCGCCTAAGCATTCTACCTGATAGCCTGTGTCTGCTTTTTCTAGCCTGGCCTTGAAAAAGTTCATCTGAGGTGTGCCGATAAAGCTGGCCACAAACAGGTTAGCTGGAGTGTTAAAGACCTGTTGGGGAGTGCCAATCTGCTGTACAACACCATCCTTCATAATTGCGATTCGGTCGCCTAGAGTCATGGCTTCGGTCTGATCGTGGGTCACATAAATAAATGTGGTATTAATGCGCTGTCGGAGCTTGATGATTTCCGCCCGCATCTCATTGCGCAGCTTGGCATCCAGGTTACTGAGAGGTTCGTCCATGAGCAGCACTTTGGGCTCCCGCACGATGGCCCGGCCAATGGCCACACGCTGACGCTGGCCGCCAGAGAGAGCCTTGGGCTTGCGATCCAGATACTGAGTAATACTTAGGATTTCGGCGGCCTCCTGCACCCGGCGGGCAATCTCCGCCTTGTCTACTTTCCGAAGCTTCAGAGGAAACCCCATATTCTCCCGAACAGTCATGTGGGGGTAGAGGGCGTAGGACTGAAAGACCATGGAAATATCCCGATCCTTCGGCTCTACATTATTGACCAGCCTGCCGTCTATATACAACTCGCCTTTGGAGATATCTTCCAGTCCAGCTACCATCCGCAGAGTGGTGGATTTACCACAGCCGGAGGGACCGACCAGGACGATGAACTCCTTATCCTCAATGTCCAAGTTGAAGTCATTAACAGCGGGGACATTATTCTCATATATCTTACAGATGTTTTTCAGATTGACAGTTGACATGGGTGTTGGCCAAAGCGCACCCGCCATCGCGGGGTCCTCCCCGGTGCAGAGCGGTACTGCCCCGAGCTTACAGCAGGTCTCCACACTGCTGCACCGCCGGCCGGCGGAAATCTTTCCTCCTTTTGTCGGCTCCAGAGTGCCCAGGCGTATTTCGCCGTGGAGTGACTCTCCGGCCTCAAATAGATATCTTGTCTACCTCAAAGGTGTACTCAGGATAAAACTCCCGGATATAGTTCAGCACATCCTGTCGGTTGCCCCGGAAGGGGCCTGGTGTCTCCATTTTCAGAGAGACCAAAGCGGTACAGTAGAGCAGTGCCTGCTCCACACCCGAATGCTGACGCTCAGCAATGTAACCGGCGAAAGCAGTGTCACCCCGGCCAGTGCGCCCCGAGAGGTTCCGGGCACGGATAGGACAGGTGTGGACGGTCTCTCCAGCATACACCAGCACCTCGGTATTATGGGTAATGATCACCTCCTTAGCACCCCAGAGGTGGAGTAGCCTAGCCGCTTGGGGTCGGTCGGTGAGGCCGGTAAGAATTTCTGCTTCAGCGGCATCAGTCTTCAAATAGTCGATATAAGGCAGGTATTCCCCCTTCTTCGCCCAGTCCCGGAAGGCCATGGTGTGATCAGGCTCCACATGGCGCAACAGGCACTGCACATCCACCGCCACCCGCCCTTTCTGGGCGGCCTGAGCAAAGAGGCTACCGTCGAAGTCCCCGTATGCTAACCCGGCAAAATGATAGATCCCTGTTCCCACAGGGGGGAGCTCCTCAAAACGGAAAGGGTCGCACACTCCCAAGGCGGTACAGGCCCGTTTTTCCTTGTTGGGGGTGAAATACTCGTTAAGGATGGAACAGGTGACAGTGGAGGGGGCCCAGTACACATCAGCCCCGGAGTCGGAAAAGCGTTGCTCCACGTCGGCATCTGCCGGGTTCAGTTTGGTAAACACGGCGGTGTGGGCACCACTCCGGGCCGCTGCAAAGCCCCGCCCACTTCACGGCATTCATTCCCTTGGCAATCGATATTCCGATCCAGGGAGACCGGTCCAATTACTAATATGTCATAACGCTCCATTCAACACGTCACCTTCCAAACCTAAATACTCGGTTCGCATCGGCTGTCCCGGTAATAGCTCCAGCTGCAAGGCCCGATGGGGTGGGGGCGTAGTCAGTGGGGCCGGCAAGGGTGGGCAGTCGGAATAGAGTACCCGGATACCCAACCGCTCCGCCAGTTCCATCAACTCCAGCCAAGCGCTTCCATAACGCCGGTCACTGGAGGCGCAGCACACCATGACATCCGGGTGGACGGCCCGGAGCAGGGCCTCGTCTGCCGCGTCCTTCTGGCCGTGATGTCCCACTTTGAAGATGTGGGCCCACAAATCTTCAAGTGGGATGTCCCGGTAGCCAGCCAAGTTGGTGTCCCCAGGTAGGAGAACCCGCTTCCCCTTCCAGTCCAGCCGGAGTACCAGGCTGAAGTTGTTCATAGCAGCATCTAGGGCAGACAATTTCTGAAAAAAGAGTTCCGTATCTAGTGTGTGAAAGACGTCTTCTATTCGCTTCGACAGTTCCTCTACCCGTTGAGTGGTTGGGGCAAGACTTTGGATCTCCATGCCAGCGCAGGGCATCAGAAAGTCTCCGGACTTCAGAGTGCGAATATTGCAGCCTTGTTTTTCCACCAGCAAGAGCAGATTCTGCCAATCACGGAGGGAATCCGCAAATTTTGCGCGATCCGGGTGTGCCGGCCGAAGCGATGGCATAGGCGGCAGATGGCGATGAAGGTCTGTGGGAAGCCCCTGCCAGAGAGTCTTGGGTGGGAATTGCCTTGCCACTGGCAGCAGGCCGCAGACATGGTCCTCGTGGATGTGAGAAAGGATCATCACATCAATATGATCCACGCCGGATTGCTTCAAGTAATCCAGCAAACGGACGCGTCCGGTGGAACAGTCAGCGTACTCAGCATCAAGGTTGCTGCCACCGTCTATTAGTATAGTAAAGGCGTTGTCTTGCCCCGATTGGGGACACTCCACCCAAATGGCCTCCCCGTAGCCCACATTGACAAATGTAATGCGCATTTCGTTTCCCCGATGTATCATACAGTCCTCACACCTACTGTATTGCCCTCTTAATATAGAAGCTGGAGAGGATAAGAGCAAAGATTGTCATAATGATGCCCCCGGCGCTGCCGAACCCAAAGTCCAGCGACTTGATTCCAAAATTATAGAGAAACTGGGTGATGGTAGAGGTCGTGCCAGCAGGTCCGCCGCCGGTAAGCACATTCACCTTCTCGAACAGCCGGAATGTATCAATGGTGCGCAACAGGGCACACAATGCCAGAGAGCTTTTGATGTTTGGAATGGTGATATACCAGAACTTTTGGAAAAAACCGGCCCCGTCGATACCGGCCGCCTCATACTGCCCAGCTGGCACAGACTGAAGGGCAGCATAAAGCAGCAAAAATACAAAGGGAGTATTCTGCCATACGTCAATGAATAAAATGGTGCCAAAGGCAGTCCTGGTATCCATAAACCAGTTAAATACCGGCAGATTTAGAGATTCTAGGACCTGATTGACGATTCCGTAATTGGACGAAAGCAGCATACGCCAACTGAGGGCCACGGTGACTGCTGGCAGCAGATAGGGTAACAGAAGTAGGGTGCGCATAGCTTTTTGTCCCCGCTTGAGGCTGTTGACAAAGACCGCCATTAGAAGTCCAAACGCCATTTCCAGGACCACGGCCAGAGCGGTGAACAGCACCGTGTTCCAGGTCGCTTGACGAAAATAGCTGTTCTTGAAAAGCGAAACATAGTTGTCAAATAGAACGAACTCGGCGCTATCATTCCCCTTGAGATAGTTGTAATCTGTAAAGCTATACAGAAATGTGGAAATCAGCGGGTAAGCCGTCATGACCAAAAGTACAATCAGGGTCGGAAGCACCATGCAGAGCCCGAATCGCCGGGCTGATATTGTGCTGTGATTAAGTCTTAATGTTTTATCATTCATAGGATTCTCCCTCTCTTCGTGGAGAGTCTTTCCAACATCGCGTATTGTTGTAAAATACGGCCGGGACGCCGTTGGGCATCCCGGCCGCTTACAAAATCGGTAAGTCTGGCTGGGAAATGGTGAGATCAGCCCATTAAATCCTCAAGGGCCGACTGCGCATCAGCCAGACCGTCGTCCAGAGACTTAATCCCCTGGATGATATTGTCCATTTCCTGACCCAAAATATTGGTGAACTGGGTCCACTCCTCAATAGCCGGACGGTAGACACCAGTCTCCAAAGCGCCGCATACGGTTTCCAGATGGGGATAGGTCTGTAGGACAGTTTCATCCATCAGGCTGGAATAGCGACAGGGTACACCACCCTTATCAATGGAGGCCAGCTGGACCTGGGGGTCCATCACATACTTCAGAAGTTCCAAGGCCAGTTCTTTGTTGGGGGCATTCTCTGGGATTCCAATACACCAAACTCCTTGTAAGGCCACTGCATCCTCAGCGTCGGAGTCATCCGTCAGCTTAGTGGGAATGGTAGTATAATTGGCGGGGCCGTCTGCGGTGGGCACATACCAACCGGGCCAGATCTGAGCCAGGGCGGTCTCTCCGCTGCTGACAGAGGCAACGATGTCATCCTTGTCCAGAGTGCTGCCTACATTATAGAGAGCCAGATACTCCTCCATGGCGGCCTTGAACTCCGGGGTGTTCACGGTGGGTTGGTTGTTCTCATCCACGACCCAACCGCCATGG
>ENA-ORUU01001890-ORUU01001890.1-human-gut-metagenome-genome-assembly--contig:-NODE-1890-length-9571-cov-6.21143_pt1 | contig 9571 bp, 11 predicted proteins | sample MGYA00242085_ERZ509221 | MGnify/ENA primary metagenome ERZ509221 (study PRJEB26280, sample SAMEA2338809) | human gut metagenome | biome: human gut; feature: human-associated habitat; material: faeces... | reverse complement strand
TAGTGCCTGCCGGTCTGTCCTGGCACTGTCGAATGATGTTTATCCAGTTCGACCTGCGGACAGTGTGAGTTAATTGGTCCATGCGCTTTAGCCTCCTCTAAAAAACTAATAGTTTTTTCGTGTCATTTAGAGTGTGGTACAAAAAGATCAATTAGCCAAGGCGTAGGATTTGACGTTTACTAATATACAATCATAATTGCATTATAAAAAGAATGAACGCAGAAAACTTTTTTATAGTTTTCTGCGTTTTGTTTTAATATCGTCCTTTTTTAGTTTTTTTATACAAGCCATAATGGAAACGATATGATATATTTTCTCCTTTGCATACTTTTGGATTGATGTTAGCACTACTCTTTTCACGGTATGAAAAATGAAAATATGGTTTTCCATTATCGCCTATTTCAATAGCAGTAATAATATTACAGTCATATAAAAGTTGTAATAATTTCTGACTATCTTCAACGAATTCTGGAATTTCATCTGCATTTTCAAGTATGTAATCTATAAATTTGTTGTAATTTTCAATATAATCCTCATAACTAAAGTCTGCATTCTTGAAGAAGTCAAAAAGCTTTAAGAAATGTTCGAAATCAACAGTTGAATAATAGAAAGAAAGTTGGTCCCTCAATGAACTCATAAAATATTCGGAGTAATTATTTTGAAATTCATCACTATCAAAAACTTCTTTGCTAAAATAACTATTATCACTTAGATTATCTTTTTTCATTTTCTTCTGAATGTATTGCATAATAACCAAAATATCTCTTGGACGAGATAATGATATTTTTAGGAACTCCATAAAGGCTGTGTCATACTCGCGCTCTGGATTGGTAGTTTCTATTTTCCATGGAAAATAATACTCAAAAATATCTTTTGAATACTCTTCTTGCTGATAAGAGAGCAGTTTTTTAGCTACTTCATATAAAAAGGAAGTAGAGTATGTCTGATAGGTTGTTCTCCAATCGAGGAAAACAGAATTATCAAGCAATTTATTTGTTGCATTTTGCAAATTCAAAGAATTAAAAATATCTGGTCTAAGTAATAATACAACTTTAAACTGTCCCTTGGAATCTTTTACATAAGAGAATAGACCTGTATTTAACGTCCATGCTGCATTTACCAATCCTCTAATGCAATCAATATAATCTGCATACGGGATCGTATCAGGACGTATGTCAATTCCGTCAATAAACAAGATAATATCTTTATTTAATTTTAATTTAGTAATAGCATCTGAGAAATTTTTTTCAATATAAAATAAATTATGTTGAAATCTGGTTTCACTAAATTCTACTTTGCTTGCAGTATTTCCACCAACCTCGGCATATTTTGATATAAGTTTTGCTACAATTTCACTTTCATCCACAACTTTCATTACATTTGTAATTTCTGGTGAAAAAGCATTCACATAATATTCATCTATTGCTGCATTTAATAAACTAATATTACTCTTATTAAATATAGATACAATTTTATCTTGTTCGGTAACATTTTTAGCTAACAAAAGTAAAAGTATTACTTTCCATATCCCAACATACCCTGTTAAATCTAAATTTTGACGTTTTTTTAACGTATAAAATTTTTCATAATCTGTTGCTGCAAGGTAAGATATTGAAGCCTTGGTTTCTTTATAATTATTATTGCTTAAAAAAGTAGCATACGCCGTTTTTCCCGTACCCTTTTCACCTATCAAAAAATATACATTTGGATTTAATAGTTCATCCAAATAAACATTTCGTACAAAAATATTATTGAATGCAGCTTTATTTTGCCTTTGAGCATAATTTTGTGCGTCGGAAAATCCTAAGTACATTTGTCCTACAGTTTTCAAATAGAATCCCCTCCCTTTTGTTTTTTATAATATCATATTTTCAGATAATTATCTATTTCTTTTTGTATGGGATTATCCTGCCGCAAAATGCTGTCAATGTTGCGCTTGATAACGTCATATTCCTTGACCTGCTTTTTCAGCTTCCCATGGTCCGCATACAGAGCTTCTTTCTGGGCTTGGAGCTGCTCATATTCTGCTTGCAACGCAGTAAGGTTTGGGAACTTCTTTATAGCTGCTGTTTGGAGAGCCTTTGCCACCGCTTCATGGAGGATTATTGCCCGTTCATGGTCTGCCCGGTATCTGTCTTTATTCTTGGCTTTGCGGTATGCGTCATAGGCGGGCTTTGTTTTCTGGTAGGTGGTAATATTCTTAATCAGCACCGCCATATCAGCAAGTCGTTTTTCGACTGCCTTTAAGCTGTCCGCTGCCTGTTCGCCTGCAGCCGTGATTTCCGAGATTTTGGCGGTCAAATCAGCATACTGCTCAATCTTGTGTTCAGTGAGGAAATTCAGTGTTTTTGCCGCCTGTTTCAGATTATGCATTTTCGCCCATTGTTCATAGCCTTTGCTTTCCTGTGCCTTGATACAATTTTGAATATCAATCAACAGATTGATACCTCTGCGCTGCGGCTTTGGAACTTTGACAGTGCGGGGGCGCGTTCCGCTGATACGTTCCCGTAACGCTTCTTCTGTGTAATCTGCACCGAGGGTTTTCAGACGGGTAAACCGTTCCTGTCCCGGAGCGCGACAGGAAACATATTTCCCCGGTTTTATTTCATAGCCTGCCGCCTGCAACCGGGATAGTAATTCTTCAAAACTTGATACTTGGGGAATGATTGCGTCCACCGCAATTTTAAGTTTGCCTTTCCAACTTGTCCCTGTCTTTTCGGCTTGATATTCCGCATAGCTTTTTCCTTTGCTACCTTTCTCCGGAACGACCACAGACAGCCCATTTTCCCGGCATAGCCTGTCACTTATATTGCGTATGCCGTAATAGCTGCGCCTGTTGGAATTGTATTTGTGGTAATCTCCAAAATTCACCGCGCAAAAAATGATGTGGTTATGGATATGCCCCTTGTCAATGTGCGTTGTTATGACAATACTCATGCTGCCCCTTTGTAACCGCGTCGGCAAGTTGCCGCCCGATTTCATGTGCCTTTTCATAATCAACTTCTCCCGGCGCAAAGGACTGTATCAAATGGTGGGCTAAATTGTTCCCTTTATCTAATGCCTGCGCTATGGTAAATTCAAACTCAATATCTGCCGTTTCATAACTGCACCCGTAAGAGGACACCAGTATTTTTTTCATCGGTCTTATCCGGGTTCTGGATATAGTCAAGAACTTTGCTCAACGTGCTTTTAATAGGCTTAATCTTTGTAACCGCCATATCTCCGCAAGCACCCCCTTTATTTCTTCTATGTCCTCTTGGTAGACGCTGCCTGTTGCATTAACACGCTTTGCAATCTGATTGATGTTGACACCAATTTTCTGTATCTCTGCAGTCATAGCTTTTATGTCGGCATGGTCTACCTGTATGATGTAATCGTCAATGGCGATTTTCCGAAGATACGCCGCCATGTTCCGGGTAGATATCAGTTTCATTTTTTCAACAATCAAATCCCGTTCTTCCTCTATCACATAGAACTTGCTTTGTACGGTTCGTTTTCTGCCACTCATGCGCTTATCGCTTCTTTCCGTTCCGAGGGTTTGGGACACTTCCCAACAAGCAATTTTGCAGGGCAAAATACGGAAGTGGGTACTCACTTCCTATGCTTGCTACTAAAGTTTTATCCTCTGATACCTACTACAAAGGAACGCTCTGTTTTGCCAAAGAGGGCAAAGAAAAAACGCTGCAATCCCGTAAAGGTTGCAACGCTTCTTTCTGTCATATTCAGTTGTGTACGGACAGCTTATTTGTCCGAGTTTTCGATTTCCGCAACCTCTTTCGCCGTAGCAGTCACAATCCTTAATCCCTTATCGCTGATACTGTCAAGCAGAGTATCAAGCTGCCGCCGCTGCGTGGATTTTTCAGCGTCCCTATTCGAGAAAAAGAATTGGTCTACCGATATGTTATAGCGTGTCACAAGCTCATAAAAGATTTGCAGACTTGGTTGTTGCCCCTTATTTTCAATATTGGTAAGGTAACGCGGAGAAATATTCATTGCGTCGCTTACATCTTTGCGACTTTCCTTTCTCGCTGTCCGCGCCGCTTTTATCGATTGCCCGAAAGCTGCGAAGTCATAAAGTGGTACAGGTCTTTTAGCCATAATTATTCACCCTGTTATATTGTATAGTTCCCATTTTTTTCTAAGATACATCTATACAATTCCCACTATTGACTTAAATAATTCCTATATATATCAATGAAATTATAAAAACCATCTGGACTTTTATAAATTTTTAGGTGAAAGGTTTTTCTCGCTCCATAACATCATTTGCTGTAAAATCGGAATAAAACTTTTCCCTAATTCTGTCAATGAATATTCCACTTTAGAGGGCACTTCTTGATATACATATCTGGAAACAAAACCGTCCTGCTCTAATTCACGGAGTTGTTCTGTTAAGGTCGATTGTGTAATGTCACCCAGTCGGCGTCGCAATTCTCCAAATCGCTGTACTTCGTATTCCGCAATATACCATAAAATCCTAATTTTCCATTTGCCACTTAAAATATTTTGAATTCTTGCCATAGGCGCACATTGTGGTAAGGCAGGTTTCATATTGCTCATTTCAATTCCTCCCATAATAATCTTTGTTTTTCTCTTGTTAACTCGCTTTTTCTCACATTTTCATTTCTTCATAGAGATATTTTCTAAGTCTATGTCATTCCCCTTGGCCATAAATCATGGATATTCGGATGTTTAGGGTACACAAAACAAGACGTCGTCTTATTCTGCTATGATCGGCCTTTCTTTCCCCAACTCCTTACGGCAGCCTAACCTCCCATGTCATACAGGATCTCCTTTACTTCTGGGTCATTAATTTCTTCGTTCTGCTTATCCATAAAGGGGCGTCATGATACTCCTTCGCTGAGTTTCTGCTCTGATGGAAATAAATCTGACTTGGCTCTCTATGTTTATGAAATTCTTCTGTTCCTTTCAGCGCCTTACGGCGGACGTCTCCTGAATCTCACAGTTGGTCTTCTTACGCTGCCTGCGGCTGCCTGTGAATGTCAGAAATTAACTTCTGTGCATCATAGGTCACTCCGCTTTCATTTGCGCGAAATTTTGTTTATCATATTCTGTTTGCCTTTCGTGTATGCGATCCTATCATCTGCATACTTACTTTCCAGTTCTTCCTTTAACTTCGCATACTGCAAAGCCACATTCTCATTGGCATTAAGAGAATCTCTGAAATGAATATAATTCTTCCATTCAGTTCCGTTCCATTTTACAACATGAATATGATGTGTCCGGATATCCGCCTCCATATCACCCATTACATAAAGAACCTGATGTTCGACATCTGAACCGCGGTAAAAAATCCCTTCCTTCTCTAACTGCTCATTATGTGACATTATTTTCTCAAAGTCAGTTACCCCAACAGCAATATCAATAATCGGTTTCGCTTTGATTGCCGGTATTGCTGTACTCCCAATATGCTGTATATCAATAGCATCATCACCTAATACGGATTTAAGTGTTTTGATTGTTTGAACAGCAACATCATCCCACTGTTTATCATGTGGCTCAAGCTGCACGGTTCCTCTTTTTAATCCCAATGACATAGCAATCTCCTTAATATTACATCACAATTTCACTATCAAAATATTGTTCCTGAAAATGAATCTGCTGCCTAATCTCATCTTTTGAAAATATCATTCCTTCAGGCACAACTACCCACTTTTCTTCTATATCATCTTTTCTATGAACAATGGCGATAATTTTACCTATAAACTTGTCCACTGCTTCATTTACACCTAATATATAAGCATCCTGTTCTTCTCCATCTGGTGCCATAATTCCTTCAATGTAACCATAATTTATTGGATAATACATATCCTTATATTCAGGATGATAACTTCCTAATGGTCTATCGACTGTGACAGTTACTGTTGTACCAATTATTACATTATCAACACTTTTGTCGGCATGTAACACAAACCTTTGATTAGGATATCCAAATTCTTCAATCAGCTCGCCCTCTTCAAATCCAAATTTCTTATATAATTTTCTAGGTGCAATTCCTTTAACATCATTTTCTCTAAATGTAGACACAGTTATATCTTTATCTCTGTCAAGCTTATCAATTGCTTCTCTTAAAAGAAGCGAAGTAATTCCCCTTTTTCGATAAGCTGGATCAACAGCCAAACAACATTTCAGATTACGCTTCCTTGAATATAAAAGCACACCAACAATATCTTGTCCGTTCTTCATGCACAAAGCACGTTTGTCATTCATGAATTTCAGTACTATTATTTTGTGTTCATCTATACTCTGCTCTGTCTCTAATCCCGGAAAATTCCAACTTACTTTTCTCACTAATCGCATCCATGAATCAATATCTGATGTTCTGCCAAATTCTACCTTCATATTTTCTATCATTGACTATCTCCTCAAATCTGCTTTGAAACAAAATGTACAATTTCTTTCCCTGACTCAAGGATATATGGTATCAACTCTAAAGGATATACCTTAGTACCCTTCTTTAAATCTTCTAGTGAAACCCAACAGAAATCCAAATCAATTCTTTCATTATCCAGCTCATCATATCCATGAAACACACCATTTAATGGAATATTATCATCCATCAGATGTACATTATAATATAAGCATATCTGATGACAGGGTCTTTTTCCCCATGGAAAATAAATTTCTCCGATTGCTAACAGATTATCTACCTCTATCTTAGCATGAAGCTCTTCTTCAAATTCCCGTTTAAGAGTTTCCATACTTGTCTCCATAGCCGCAACATGTCCGCCAATAATGGCATAATCATCATTCTTCGGACGCTGTAACAAGATTTTACCATTATGTTTCAATATACCGCCAACTCTGTATGAAAATACAAAATCATCATTTTTAAATAAAATATCCACTTAACCACCTCCAACCTGTTCATAAAACTTGTAGTAAAAATATATTTATAAGATCATAAATCTCCTGGTGCAAATGCACCTTTCTCACATATAAGGTAAATGTCTTTATTCGTTTTCCCCTCAAAATATTGCTTCAAATTCATATTGGAATTCCACTTGTCCTGCGGATAAAAGCCATACCTTTTCTTTACGTCATTCATCCTATTTTCTATATCAAGAACTCCTTCCGCTCCTGCCAAACAATCGCACAATTGAATTAACCGGTCATATTCATCATATATGGTCTTTGCTAATTCAGTTTTTATAATTGTCAATTCTTCATCTGTAACATCAAATTTTCCGATGTATTCATCTATCGTATGAATGTGATCTGGCATTAAATGCCCTTCGATGATTTCTACTCCTTTGTAAGAACATAACTGTTTCAAAATATCTCTTATATCAGCTTTTAATTGATTATAAATAACTTTTCGTCTATACTTTGGAGTGAATACGATGTGATACTTACACATCCATTTTGTGTGAGCTAAATCATAATTCTTATTCGCCATAAAATCACCTTTCCTTTCTTACAATAGTGCCTGAACAACTCTATTGTAACGGAAAGGTGATTTTTTTGTACAACGCTTTGTCTCCACCCGCAAAGCAGGTGGTTTTTTGTTTCGGGCATCTCCATTTTTCGGAACACGAAAAACTCCAATACCCTCAACAGGATAAATCCCATAAAAAAACAATAGAATGCACGCTCTGCGAGCATTCTATTGTCATGAATAAAAGTTACAGTTCACTCGTGGTTTTTGCGAATGGTGCGAGTGAACTGTAACTTTTTTTCTTTTATCCCACAATTCTCCGAATTGTCAGAATCGGCTTATAATTCGCATATCCGTACTTAATTCCTGTTCTCGCTGTGCTGGCATGCACGATTCGTCCGCCGCCCAGATACAGCGCCACATGGCCTGCATAGCAGACGATGTCGCCTGCCTGAGCAGCTTCGTAGGAAACCTCGCGTCCTGCACTTCTCATAGCAGCAGAGTTTCTCGGCAGGCCGTATCCGTATTGCCTGTACACTGCCCAGATAAATCCGGAGCAGTCCGCACCGTTTGTCAGGCTCGTTCCGCCCGCTACATACGGGTTTCCGACGAACTGGCAGGCATACGCTGCAATGTCGCTTCCGCTCGATCCGCTCGCAGGAGGAACAGTCTTTAAGCCGCCGCCCGAAGAACTGCCGGAGCTGCTTGATCGATTGGAGCTACTGTCAGAAGCGCCGGAATCGCTGCTCTTTGCACCTTTTTCTTTCGCCTCAGCTTCCGCCTTTGCTTTTTCTTCCGCCGCTTTTTTCGCAGCCTCCTCGGCTTTCTCTTCCTCGGCCTTGATGATCGCGTTTTCTTCCTCATCCAGCCTTGCCAGCTCGGAATTCTGCTGTTTGATTAACGCTTTATATGCCGCAGCTTCCTGCCTTGCTTTCGCAATCTGCGCGTCGAAATCGTTCGCCTGGGACTTTTTCTCATCGATCATCTGCTGCATGGAAGCTTGTTCCTCTTCCAGCTCATATTTCTGCGTTTCCAGGTCGCTTTTTTTATCTTCCAAATCGTTCTTTTTCTGCGCAACCTCTTCTTTAATCAGGATGTAGCGGTTGAGCATCTGTTTATCGTACTCATACAGCTTCTCCACATAATTCGCCTGATTGAGCATGCCGCTCCAGTTGGAGGCGTTGCTCAGGATCTCGATATAACTGGTATCGCCCTTTTCATACAGGTAACGGAGACGCTTCTTCATTGCAAGATACTGTGCATCCTCCTGCGCCTTCGCTACGTCATAGTCCTCCTGCGCCTTTACGATCTGCTTTTCGGTATCGCTGATCTGATCCTGCATCAGGCTTACGCTGGCGATGACCTCTACCAGCTGGGAATCCAGCTCCTGTATTTCTTCCTCCAAAGCGTCCTGCTGCCCTTCCAGACTGCTGACCTTGCTCTGGCTCTGCTTATACTGACTCTGCGTGCCCTGCTGCTCGCTCTTTTTCTGTTCTCGTTCCTGCTGAATTTCTTCCCGTGTCTTTGCCTGCACATAGACAGGCTGTATTCCGATCGCTGCCGCAAGCATAACTGCTGCTATTTTTTTCCAGTGATGATTTCGCATCCGTATCTTCCTTTTTCTGTATTCTGGTACAGCGTTTCGTAAATAACTATACCAATCGCGTAGGATGTGGATTCGAGTGTGCAGGTATAAAAACGCAGGCGTAGCGGGCTACGCTGAGGCTTTTATACCTGTGCAATCGGATTCACAGGCAAGTGAGTGGTATAGTTATTTCGAAAACGATGTACTAGTTTTCACTTTATACAGTATACAACAAAAAAAGAGCAGGATAAACCCAAAAGTTCATCCCGCTCGACAATATTTTTATTACAGTTCACTTGTGGTTTCTTGTAGGCAGATTCCACGCTCGCATGAGAATCTGTGTACAAGAAATCACGAAGGGAGCGCCATTTTATGAGCAAAAATGAGCTGCGAAGCAGCGGAAAGCATCGAGGATGCGCTTTTGCGAATGGCGCGGGTGAACTGTAACATTTTATTCCAGTTCACTGGAATTATAATTCGCAGTTCTTTACCGTTCTCGGGAAAGGAATGACGTCGCGAATGTTGCCCATACCGGTCAGATACATAACACAGCGCTCAAATCCAAGACCAAAGCCCGCATGGCTTGC
>ENA-ORUU01001886-ORUU01001886.1-human-gut-metagenome-genome-assembly--contig:-NODE-1886-length-9605-cov-2.09068_pt1 | contig 9605 bp, 8 predicted proteins | sample MGYA00242085_ERZ509221 | MGnify/ENA primary metagenome ERZ509221 (study PRJEB26280, sample SAMEA2338809) | human gut metagenome | biome: human gut; feature: human-associated habitat; material: faeces... | reverse complement strand
CCGCCGGAGGAACTGCCGTTGATCTTCAACAAGTTCTACCGGGTAGAGCAGTCGAGGTCCTCAAAGACAGGCGGAACGGGTCTCGGTCTTGCCATCGCGAAGAATATTGTGGACATGCACGGCGGAACGATCTCCGTGGCCAGCGACCTGAACGGAACGGTGTTCACGGTGAAGCTGAAGGTGGATTTTGATGTGAATAAAGAAAATTTTTGTATGATCCGGTAAAGAGAGATAACAGCTGTTCAGCAAAAACGCATATTTCCTGCTCTGACGGCAGAAAAGCGGCTGAGAATACTGAACAGGGATACCCGTTGATCAATGATAGGAAGAATGTATGAGAAATAAAAAGAAACAGCTGCTGTTTGGCTGTCTTGCGGCCCTGGTCCTGTCCACGGGGGCATTCCCGGCCTTTGCCCAGGACCAGGACAGCTTCAGCACAAACATGGAGTCCAGCTCGCAGAATTCTGTGCCGGTGGCGGTGGACATCACGGCAGTTTACGGAAGAAATGCGAAGCCCGGAAGCTTTGTGCCCATAAAGGTCAGCATCTACGGTCAGACGGAGGCACCGTTTTCCGGCACACTTACTGTCTCTACTTTGGAGAGTGATAACGATGAAGGCACGGAGGAATACGAGTATTCGTACCCAGTAGAGGTGGGACCGGCGGAGACGAAGACGATGGAGTTCTATGTCCCCTTGGGACAGAAGAGCGGGACGATCCACCTGACATTAAAAGACGAGAAACAGAAGACCATGGGGGAGACCTCCATGGATTTTGACGTTTCTAAGGACGAAAACCGTCTGCTTGCGGGTGTCCTGGAGAACAAGGCGGGAAGTCTCTCATGGATTGACGGGATTGGGCTGAATTATGGAATGCTCACCACACGGGTTGTTGAGATCCCAGGGGAAAACTTCCCGGAAGATTCCAGGGGATTTTCCATGTTTGATATGCTGCTCGTAAACGGATACGACTGCCGGACACTGAAGGATGTCCAGAAAGAAGCCGTTCTCGCATGGGTGAAAAATGGCGGAACACTGCTTGTCGGAACGGGAAGAGACAGGGATAAGACCCTGGATATCCTGGGAGAGGCAGAGCCTGAGGTCAGTTTAAGGGATCCGGAGGTTCTCTGGGTCGGCATGGGAACGGAATATACGAAAAACAGTCCTGGGGACTCGGAAGTCAGGGTGACCTACACGGAACCTGTGATCTCCGGGGCGGAGGAGCGGATGGTGACGGATGGAACGCCGCTCCTTAAGACCATGAAGTACGGAAAGGGTACCATCGGTGTCTACGGGGTAAGCCTGTCGGATCTCTCCGGCTTTGCGAAAAAGAACCCGTCCTTCGCGTCATATTTTCTCGGTGAGATCTTTAACGAGGATGAACTGAATACGATCTATTATTATTCCCAGGGCGGCGATGCTGATTACTGGAACGCCTACAATCTCGTCAGCGGGGGAAATGGGGAGCGGATCCCCAATCTCGCAGTCTACGGGATCATCGTTGTGGGATATCTGGTGATCGTGGGACCTGGGCTGTATTTTCTCTTAAAAAAGCGTGGGATCAACCGGTACTACGGGACTGCAGTGTTTATTTTTTCCGCAGCCTCCTGTGTTGTGATCTGGGGCATGGGCTTTAAGACGAGATTCACCAGTGAATTCTGCACGACAGCGACGATCCTGGATGCATCCGGGGACAGCGCAGGGGAGATGACCTTCTTAAACGTCCGGACTCCGGACAGCAGCGGATTTACCGTGGATCTTCCGACGGATTACAGGGTCACACCCCTTACGAGGAGCGCCCGCTACGACATGAATCAGCTGGAAGACTACCCGAAAAAGCGCCAGGCATCCATCGGGATCCGGAAAAAGTCGGACCAGACCGTGCTTTGGAGTCGGAAGTCCAAAGCCTTCGATTCCAGATTTTTCCTTCTGGAGCGTGAGAAAGACCTGGAGGCTGGAAAGGTGGAGGCGGACTTTACTGTGTCGGATGGGACGATCACGGGGTATGTGGAGAACAGGCTTCCTGTGACGCTTGAGAACGCGGCAGTCTATCTCTATGGCCAGGTGCTGATCATTGGAAACATGGAATCAGGACAGCGTCTGGAATTTGACCGGGAGCCGCTAAAGGTATGGCCGTTGGGCATGACATGGATGCTTTCGGACACCCTGACCGGAACGCCGGATCGTCAGGAAGACTCCGATGAGGAGTACATTAAAAATGTCCAGAAATCCAACCTCAGTGGATATTTTACGGATCGCTACTACTCGTCCTACAACGGCGAGGTGCGCTTCGGCGCGTTCCTCCCGGAAGGTTATGAGGGGAACGACGATCTCTTCGGAAAAAACGGGGACGGAAGGACCTTCTACACCCAGAAGATCGACTGCGCCATGGGAACAGACGGCGAGGTCTACCGCTGCGGTCAGATCCGGGAACCGTCCGTGACCTCCGGCATAGGGGCAAATTATGGAAATTCCATGATCCTCTACGGGACAGACCCGGTGGTGGTGGAATATGACCCGGGAACGGACATTGTGATCGAGAAATATTCATTTCTTCCGGTATCCGATGACTTTTTCCAGGGCAGCCAGTATTCCTATATCCGCCCATTCTCCGGGGAGGCGAGTTTTTACAACGAAAAGACAGGAAGCTATGACCCGGTGGATATCCGGAAACAGGATTTCTCAAGGGAAGAGCTGGCAGATTATATCGCTGCAGATGGAAAGATCACGATCCGCTACACAGCCGGAAGCGATGCGGAAAGCGGAGTGAGCCAGACACTTCCACTCCTGATGGTGACGGGGAGGGAAAACTGATGTTGAAGATACAGGGACTGAAAAAAAAATTCGGAAATTTTGAGGCTCTCTCCGGTCTTGATATGGAAGTGGAGGAGGGGGCGCTCTATGGCTTTGTCGGACCGAACGGAGCCGGAAAGACTACGGCGATCCGCATTATCACGGGACTCCTGAAAGCGGATGAGGGAACCGTCATGATCGGCGGAAAGGACGCGTTCCTCTACAGCGAGCAGGTGAAAAATGAGTTCGGCTATGTGCCGGATGAATTCGGACTTTACGACAACTTAAAAGTCTGGGAATACATGGACTTTTTCGCCTCCTGCTACGGACTCTCCGGCCTTGTGGCGAGAGAGCGGTGCACAAAGCTTCTGGAACAGGTAAAACTCGCGGGAAAAGAGGAATTCTTTGTGGACAGCCTGTCCAGGGGAATGAAACAGAGACTCTGCCTGGCGCGAGCCATGATCCACGATCCGAAGCTCCTTGTTTTAGACGAGCCCACATCCGGCATGGATCCGAGAGCCAGGATCGAGTTTAAGGAGCTTTTAAAGGAACTCTGCGCCGAGGGAAAGACCATCGTGGTCAGCTCCCACATCCTCTCAGAGCTGGCCCAGATGTGTACGGATATCGGGATCATCGATGCCGGAAAGATCGTCCTCTCGGGAAACATGGGGGAGATCTTAAAGAAGGTGAATGACTCTAACCCGATCCGGATCCAGGTTGTGGAGAATGTCTGGGAAGCGGTGAAATTTCTCCGAACGGAGCCGGAGGTCCAGACCATCACGGTGGAGGGAAACGATATCGTCGTGGGATTCCACGGCGGAAAAGACGCTGAGGCGATGCTACTCGCAAAACTTGTGGCCCACAATATTGGAATCTGCGGATTCTGGAGAGAGCCAGGTGACCTTGAGAGCATCTTCATGCAGATCACGGATCATGATATGGAAAAGGTGGTGATGACGAGTGAAGAATAATCCGGTCTATAAGAGGGAAATGCTGGTACGTTCGAGAAGCTTCCGGATCCCGCTCATCATCATGATCTTCAACGGGATCCTGGCTGTGGTGGCACTCTTAAACATGTACCAGAGCATCGCCCAGGTGAAGGTCAGCGGCTCGGTGCGCTATGAAAATTTTCTCCAGCTCTACGCCTTTGTGGCAGCGCTGGAATTTATGCTTTTGATGTTTATCATGCCTGCGCTGACCTCCGCCAGCATCAGCGGGGAGCGGGAGCGGCACACATTGGAACTCATGTTTACCACGAAGATCCGTCCTGTGGAGATCGTTGTCGGGAAGCTCATGTCCGCGTTCTCCCAGCTTATGATCTTAGTGGTATCGAGTCTGCCGATCCTGATGCTGACCTTTATCTATGGAAGTATCAGCTCCGGGGATCTCATGATCCTTCTTGTGAGCTATGTGGTGGGGGCACTGTACTGTGGAAGCCTCGGAATCTTCGCGTCCTCCCTCATGAAGCGGTCCACGTTCTCCAATGTGATCACTTACGGGATCATGTTAGTTGTTGTCGTTGGAACATACATGCTGAATGTGTTCCTCCTCAATATCTCCGAGACAGAGATCAGCACGATGGCGCTCAATTCCGGGGAGACGATCCCGAAGGCGAGCTCTGGAGCGTCGGTGTACCTTCTTCTCCTGAATCCGGCAATCATGTTCGCGGAGCTTTTGGAGAATCAGGTGGCAGGTGGCGGCGGAAACTTTACGATCACAAATTTCCTCGGTGACAACGGCGGAAATTTTATCACAAACCACTGGGTATTCTGTAGTCTGGTGATCCAGGCGGTGCTCTCCGTGCTTTTAACCTGGGGAGCGGTATTTTTCTTAAAGCCGGAGAGATCGAAAAAAACAGGTTCCTTTGGAAAGCCCACAGGAACAGGACGGAGGTCATAGACATGTTTTATATCGGATGCCATCTTTCCTCGGCGAAGGGATTCCTTGCCATGGGAAAGGATGCGGAAAAGATCGGCGCGACGACGTTTCAGTTTTTTACAAGAAATCCCAGGGGCGGAAGCGCGAAGCCGTTAGACCACGAGGACATCGCAGCGTTCCTGAAACTAAAAGAAGAGCTGGGGCTGGGGACTCTGGTGGCCCATGCGCCATACACACTGAACGGCTGCTCAGCGGATGAAAAGATCCGGGATTTCGCGAAGCGGACCATGGCGGATGACCTGGAGCGCATGGAGGCGCTTCCTGGAAACCTCTACAATTTCCATCCGGGAAGCCATGTGAAGCAGGGCGTGGAGGTTGGAATCGCCTATATCGCAGAGATGCTGAATGAGATCCTGAAGCCGGAGCTTCACACCACGGTGCTCCTGGAGACCATGGCGGGAAAGGGCAGCGAGGTCGGAAGAAGTTTTGAGGAGCTTCGGGAAATTCTTGACAGAGTTGAACTTTCTGATAAGATGGGTGTATGTATGGATACCTGTCATGTATGGGATGCCGGATATGACATCGTGAATGATCTCGACGGAGTTCTGGCGGAATTTGACCGTGTTGTGGGGCTTGAACGCCTGAAAGCGGTCCATTTAAATGACAGCATGAACGTCCGGGGAGCCAGAAAGGACCGCCATGCGCGGATTGGAGAAGGCGAGATCGGCGCTGAGGCGCTTGTGCGGGTGATCAACCATCCGGCGCTGAGGAATCTGCCGTTCTGTCTGGAGACTCCGAATGAGCTTCCGGGGTATGCGGCGGAGATCAGGTTCTTGAAAGATCATAGGATCGGATAATTTTCGGAAAAATCCGGACCGGCGGGCATAGGCGGCGAAAACTGCCGTCCAGGAATCCGACCGGTGAGTGATAAAAGGAGGAAACGGGATATGGGTATTTTAAAAGTTGGTGCCGGCGCGTTAAAGAGTGTGCTGGAAGACCAGTGGCGCGAGTATTTTTACTGCCCGTCCATGGAGGCGGACGTTCTTGTAAAGAAAGGTGAGAACCGGAAATCAAAGAGAAGCTACAACACAAAGGGCAGCGACAACCTGATTTCCAACGGCTCCATCATCGCAGTCAACGAGGGACAGTGCATGATGATCGTTGATCAGGGCGCTATCGTCGAGGTATGTGCGGAGGCTGGTGAGTTCGTATATGATACCTCCGCGGAGCCGAGCATTTTCTACGGAAACCTTGGAAAGAGTATCGGGGACAGCTTTAAGCAGTTTGGAAAGCGTTTCACCATGGGCGGCGACACGGCGAGGGACCAGAGAGTCTACTTCTTCAACACGAAGGAGATCGTCGGAAACAAGTACGGCACAGCGAATGCAGTCCCGTTCCGTGTTGTGGACCAGAATATCGGCCTCGACGTGGACATCGCAATCCGCTGCCACGGCGAATATTCCTACAGGATGGTGGATCCGATCCTCTTTTATAAGAACATCTGTGGAAATATCGAGGAAGATTATACGAGAGATAAGATCGATTCCCAGCTCCGCAGCGAGCTTCTGACAGCCCTGCAGCCGGCCTTCGCGAAAATCTCCGGGATGGGAGTCCGCTACAGCGCGCTTCCGGGTCATACGGTGGAGCTTGCGAACGCGCTCCGCGAGATCCTCTCCGACAGCTGGGATGATGTATATGGAATTACCGTGAGCAAGATCGGCGTGAGCTCTGTGAAGGCCTCCGAGGAAGACGAGGCGATGATCAAAGAGCTTCAGAGAAATGCCACATTCAGAAATCCTGGAATGGCGGCGGCGCACTTAGTCAGCGCACAGGCTGAGGCGATGCAGAGCGCGGCGAAGAATACTTCCACAGGCCCGATGATGGCATTTGCGGGAATGAATATGGCGGCGCAGAACGGCGGATTCAACACCCAGGGGCTGTTTAACATGGCAGCCGGACAGGGACAGCAGGGAAATCCTGCTAGGGAAGACCAGGCACAGCAGGCATCCGGCGGTCCGGCAAAGATGGCACCGTTATCCGGATGGACCTGTTCCTGCGGACAGGAAGGAAATACCGGAAAATTCTGCTCCAACTGCGGAAAGAAGAAACCGGAGGAGAGCGGATCCTGGACCTGCAGCTGCGGCCAGGAGAATATGGGCAATTTCTGTTCCAACTGCGGAAAGAAACGCCCGGATGCCGTTTGGACCTGCTCCTGCGGACAGGAAAATAAAGGAAACTTCTGCGCGAACTGCGGAAAACCGAGACAGTAAAAAATGTAAGCTCCCTGGCTGCTTTTTAGGGCAGATGGGGAGCTTAAGCCAGATACAGGGGGAAAAGAAATGGCACTTGTAAGTTATAAATGCCCCAACTGCGGCGGCTCGGTGGTCTTTGATCCGAAGAAGCAGAAGTTCTGCTGTGAGTTCTGCATGTCGGAATTTACGAAGGAAGAGATGGAAGCCGCGGCGTTAAAATCTACGGAGACCAGCAGCGCACAGGAGAAAAGCGGTGCGGCAGATACAGCACAGAAGAATGACGCGGGCAGCGCGAAGCAGAACGAGGATGCCCTGGTCTATATCTGCCCGAGCTGCGGCGCGGAGGTCGTGACGGACGCAACGACGGCGGCGACATTCTGTTACTACTGTCACAACCCGGTGGTGCTCTCAGGAAAGCTTTCCGGCGAATTCCTGCCGGACTATGTGATCCCCTTTGCTATGGATAAGAAGAAGGCAACGGGTATATTCCTTGACTGGATCAAGAAGAAAAAATATATCCCGGACGACTTCTTCTCGAAGGACCAGATCGAGAAGTTTTCTGGTGTGTACTTCCCGTACCTGATGTACAGCTGCAGGGTCGACGGAAGGATCCAGGCGGAAGGCGAGAAGAACCGGACCTGGGTGACGGGAAATATCCGCTATACGGAGCATAAAAAATACCGGATGGAACGTGCGGGACAGCTTGATGTAAAGAATGTCACGAGAAACGCGCTTAAGAAGAATAACAGCGCTCTCGTGGAAGGCGTCCTGCCTTTTGACATGGAAAAACTCCAGCCCTTTGATATGGGATACCTCTCTGGTTTTCAGGCGGAGAAGCGGGACATGGAGAAAGAGTCCCTGACCCCGGAGGTGGAGAGCGAGGTAAAACAGTATACGGTGGAGCAGCTGAAAGCTGATGTTATGGGGCAGTATTCCGCAGTGAGGGTGGACCAGAGCGACACAAATATCCGGGACGCGAGATGGCACTACGCCCTGCTTCCGGTGTGGATCCTGACCTACCGGGATAAGGCGGGAAAAGACAAGCTCTACTACTTTGCTATGAACGGGCAGACAGGGAAGATCTGCGGAAGGCTCCCGGTGGCGAAGGGAAAACTTGTGAAACTGTTCCTGGAGATCTTTGTGCCGGTTGCGGCAATTCTGATGATCGGGGGGTGGTTCCTGTAATGAAAACAAAGCAGATAAATGGAAAAACAGCAGGGAACAGCCTGGAGAACGGAAGAAGGTTAAGTGCGGTGGAAAACGTTTTTCATGCTGTAAAGACAGCGGCGAGAACTGTCTTTGCAGCGAGTGCTCTTGGAGTGCTTCTGGCAGGAACCGCCTTTGCGGCAGCCGGAGAGGATGCCTATCAGATGGCAGAGGGAACGGAGAGCTATGCGGATGTCTACGACATGGCGGATCTGTTTACCGATGAGGAAGAAAAACAGCTTTCTGAGCAGGCACAGGTCCTTTCAGATACTATGAAGATGGAAGCAGTCATCGTCACCACCGAGGAGAATTCCGACTCCGCCCAGGTGTTCGCGGACGGATTTTACATGGAAGGCGGTTTCGGAACCGGTTCCGACCACTCGGGAATCCTGTTTCTCATCGATATGGATAACAGGGAACTCTACATATCCACAAACGGACAGATGATCCGTTACATGACGGACAGCCGCATCAATGATGTTCTGGACGATGTTTATGATTACGCGGCAGATGCCGATTATTACGGGGCAGCGGCGGCATTTCTGACGGATACGGAAAAGTGCTATTCCAACGGAATTTCAAGGGATCAGTACAACTATGACACGGAGACGGGAAAGATCAGCCGTTATCACCATCTCGATTGGTATGAGATCCTGATCGCCCTCGGTGTGGCGGCGGCCTGCGGGGGGACTGCGGTGGCATCGGTACTTCGAAGCTACAGCCTTCACGGGGAAGATAAGAGGATGGCTGCAAACTTTAAACTCTCTTACCGGAGAGACAGCCGGTTCACCATGGGGAATGTCCTAGCAGATGCATTGCTGACATCCTATATCACCCAGCAGGTGATCCAGACACAAAAGAATAACAGACCGGGGTCAGGCGGAGGAAGCTTTTCCGGCGGCGGAAGATCATCCACCCACAGCTATGGAGGAAGCAGCCACGGCGGCGGAGGAAGGAAGTTTTAAGTTATGGAGATCAAAAAGATCGGAATTATCGGACAGGGCGCTCTCGGCGTCATGTACGGAAATTATCTGAAAAAACGGATGGGAAATGAGAATGTCTTTTTTATCGCGGATGAGGGGCGCGTAAACCGCTACCGGAGCGCGGATATGGTCTGCAACGGGGAAGCCTGTGGATTTTCCTACCGGTCTCCGACGGAGGTGGACCTGTTCGCGGGAACGATGCTTAAGATCGCGAAGAAAGAGGGATTTTCGCTTCCTGTGAACACGTTTTTATATGAGAAGCTGAAGGAATTAGAAGGCGCCGCGGATTGAGGGCGGTGAGTCAATGCTATCATTCGGACAAAGGAGACCAATAAACACATGACGATTATGGTAATAGACGGCCAGGGCGGAAAGATGGGCAAGGGCCTGGTGGAACAGTTAAAGAAGCTTTGCCCGGAAGATGAGATCCTGGCGATCGGAACGAACAGCATTGCCACAGCAGCAATGCTGAAATCGGGGGCGGATGCCGGCGCC
>ENA-ORUU01001880-ORUU01001880.1-human-gut-metagenome-genome-assembly--contig:-NODE-1880-length-9626-cov-8.5432_pt1 | contig 9626 bp, 3 predicted proteins | sample MGYA00242085_ERZ509221 | MGnify/ENA primary metagenome ERZ509221 (study PRJEB26280, sample SAMEA2338809) | human gut metagenome | biome: human gut; feature: human-associated habitat; material: faeces... | reverse complement strand
GACATACACAGACCAGCCGCTTACGACTATCTGAAATTCATCATCAATCTCTGCAATATCATCCTCGATGTCAATTAGCTCTTCCATTTCCGATACTGCCTCTTCTATCTCACCTAACCGGTATCTCTTATTCATCCATCACCGCCTCCTTATAAATGCACCTGACCACAAAACGCATGGTTCCTTTCTGGGAACAGGTAAAAAGAGTTAGTTCTTTTTCATCGCCCTGTGTCTTGATGCTGTTATCATACGGATTTACTACATCTGTCTCTGTTACCTCATAGATATGCTTCAGCCCATTTTTGTCGGTTATCATTACTTCATCACCTATGGATATCTGACTTAGTGGTGTAAAAAATGTGCCATATCTGCTGCCATTGTGACCGCACAATACACAGTTGCCACTCTCCCCAATCCCTGCTGTTTCTTCTATATGACCGATCCCGGCATTAAGCACTTTACCTGTGGTTCCTTCCATTACCGGATACCGGATATCTATGCCCGGTATCTCAATGATACCGATAATACCGCCTTCTTTAAAAATGGCTTCATCCTCTTCACTAATGGAGGTTTGCTCTTCCTCCACATTTGTTTCTTCATCGTAATCATCCTCCAATGTCTGCTCAAATTCACTTATGAGCTGTTCTGTCTGTTTTTCTCCTGTTGCCCGCCAGAAAAAAGGGACTGCCATAATGGCAATCCCTGCTGTAATCAGTAGTCCTGCGACCACTTTTCTTATGCTCATATTATTCACTCTCCTATCGTGTTCTGCCCTCTCTGTCGGCTGGATAAGCACCTTTATCCTCTGCCACAATTGCTGCAGATTCCATCCTGTCATCTGCTTCTCTTTCTTCCTCCGGTCCGCTCAGGTCTGCATCCACAGCCTTTGCATTTTCAAGGTCAAGCTGGGCATTCAGTTCACACTGCCTTGCCAGTTTTTCATTCAGTTCCTCACTGTACGCAAATGGCTTGTCATACTCTGCCTTTGATGCTTCAAGGTCATTCTGGTACTGCTCAATCTTCTTTTCTAAGAAATCAATGTTCTCATGGAGTCCATTGAACAGGTTTTCCAGCTTTACCATGCTGCCGACCGGACTTGTGGAAAGTTCTGCCTTGTACTCAGTCTTTCCACGAAGCACCATATAATTGATACCAAGGAAGTTCTTTTCCACAAGCAGCTCAAATCCATGGAACTTGCCGATTGCAGTTGTCTCTCCGGTCTTACATTTGCTGATTGCTTCAAGCATCATCGTTCCTCCATCCACACGCTCTGTGTAGGTTGCTTTGCCTATGGTAATGGCAAATTCCGGATTATCAATCAGTTCTTTATCCCTTGCCTTTACATCTTCTCTTACATTGGCAAGCTTTTCTGTTGCTGTCTTAATAAGCTTCGGGTACTTAATCATAAAGTTATCCTGCAATCCATATCTCTGATTGTCATAGGATGCCTTTAAGAGCTTTAATCTCTGGACATCATTGTCAATCTCCATCTTTTCCTTGATTAAAGGATTGCCTGTGGCAACCGCTTTAATCTCTGCATAGGAAAGTGTTGCCTCATCGATATCCTCACAGCTTCGGCTTACAGCCTTGCTTGTCATGACCTGACTGATGAATCGCTGCTTATTTTCAACAAGCGACCAGTTGTATGCATCAAAAGTTCCTTTGGTGACATATCTATAGATTGCCACCTCTTCATTTTCGTTGCCCTGCCTGATGCCTCGTCCTTCCCTCTGTTCAATGGAGCTTGGCTTCCAAGGACAGTCCACATGATGCATTGCAACCAGATGTGTCTGAACATTAACGCCAGTACCACATTTATCTGTAGAACCTATAAGCACTTTTTTCTTACCTGTTCTCATTTCCTTAAATAGTGCATCCCTCTGTGCGTCGGTCTTTGCATCATGGATAAATGCTATCTCCTCTGCCGGAATACCATACTGTATCAGTGTTTCCTTCAGATAATCGTAGATGGTAAAATCCTTATCCGGTCCCGGTGTGCCGATATCCGAAAAAATAAGCTGGCAGCCTATATGACCGTTGGCATTTCCTTTCTCATATTCTTTCCATACATTCTCCGCTACCTTATTGAGCTTTCCATCTGGATTATTTGGTGCGTCCTTATCAATCAGCCTTGCATCTGTTCCGAGTAATCTTGCCTCATGAGTAATCTTTAGGAAGTTGTCCACACTTGGATCAACTCCACCACCTCTGATACGCTCTGCCCTCACAACAAAGTCTTCCATAACCTGCTTTACATACCAGTCAGGCTCTGACTCCACTATGATAGGCTTGCCGCCACGAAGAGCCGGCACATCAAGGTCAAGCATGTCTGCGGTCTGCACATCTGCTACTTCACGAAAGATATTCATAAGCTCCGGCAGATTCGTAAACTTATTGAATCTGCTTTTAAAACGGAAACCGCTTCCCTCTACAGTAAGCTCCAGTGCTGTTGTCACTTCACCAAAGTTCGCTGCCCAGGAATCAAAGTGATAAATCCCCATCTCTTCAAGTGCCGCTTTCTGTAAGTAAAGCTGCATGACATACATCTCACACATGGTATTGGATATTGGCGTACCTGTCGCAAACACAATGCCTCTGCCATCATTTATCTCAGACAAATACTGGCATTTAAGCTGCATATCCGTTGACTTCTTCGCTCCACTGCTGCTGATACCTGACACATTATTCATCTTGGAAAAAATCGCAAGGTTCTTAAAATTGTGCGCTTCGTCAACCATGATAGAGTCCACACCAAGTTCCTCAAAGGTTATAAGGTCATCCTTCCTGCTCTCATCTGATAAGGATTTCAGCTGCTCCTCCAGCTTTTTCTTCTGGCTTTCCATCTGTTTTACAGTCCAACGCTCCCCGTTACGCTCCTTCATCTCATCAATCGCATAGCTGATTTCATCAATCTGCTCATTGAGCATTCTTTCCTTTCTCTCTGCTGAGATCGGGATTTTTTCAAACTGCGAGTGCGACATGATGATACAGTCATAGTCACCTGTTGCAATCCTTGATACGAACTGCTTCCTGCGGCTCTTTTCAAAATCACGCTCTGTGGCAACCAGGATATTTGCTGACGGATAAAGCCTTAAAAACTCTGATGCCGTCTGACCGATAAGTGGCTTTGGAACAACCATGATCGTCTTATTGGCAAGTCCGAGTCTCTTCTGCTCCATACAGGCAGCCATCATCTCAAAGGACTTTCCGGCACCAACGCAGTGTGCCAACAGGGTGTTTCCTCCAAGAAGGATTCTTGCCACCGCATTCTTCTGATGTGGCTTTAACTCAATCGCCGGATTCATTCCCGGAAACTGTAAGTGACTTCCGTCATACTCACGCAGACGGATGTTATTGAATGTCTCGTTGTAATACTCCACATATTTCTGTCTTCGCTCCGGCTCTGCAAACAGCCATTCCTTGAACTTCTCCTTGATCATGTTCTGCTTTTCCCTTGCAAGCATTGTCTCGTTCTTATTGACTTCGTAATGATATTTGCCATCACCGTCATCAATCCTGTCCCTTACTGTTACAGTTTTAAGATTCAGCGTATCCTCAAAAATAGAATAAGCATCCATGCGGCTTGTACCATAAGTCTTAGTAGCTGCCACTGAATGCTTATCCATGCTCTTATTCTCGATGAACCATTCCATGCTCATCTTATTTAAGTGTACCTGAATGCCTGTATTGTAAAACTGGCTTCTGACTGCCCTTGCTCTTCTTGGTGTATTGAGAAGCTCATAGATAAACTGCTCATAATCAAGCGACTCAATCCATGTCGTACCAATCTTTACATCAATATCCGAGGCTTCAATCCATTCCGGCTGCACCTTTTCAAGTGCTGCCACATTTCCTGCAAATCTTTCTGCCTGCGGATTGTCTGTATCAGCCGCCATAGCCTTTGCTACACGAAGTTTGTCTCTCACATTTCCCGAAAGATACTCGTCTGCTGTCTCCCAGCCGATGTCGGGATTGTTCTCGTTGTAGCGGTCTGGATTTAGGAAAACCAGTCCGTCCAGCTCTTCCACAAGGACTGCCCTTCTAATCTCTGCTAATGCATCATCACTTAGCGTTATCTCATCCACTGTCTGTCCGGACTTTTCTGCAAGTTCTTCCTTTGCATTTGTAATATCCGGCTCATAGATAGAAAGCATATAGGCAAGATTTACATATCCAAATTCATTGACGGATACATTTAATGCTTCCACAGCGGTCTCCACTCTGTCTATGACTGTCTTTGCCTTAATCGTCTGCTTATAAAACATATCCGCTTTTTTCACCTCCCCATCTTCGTTTACTTCCTCAAGACTGCAAAGAAGTGGATAATCGCTGTCATCCCTGAATGCTATTCTGTTTGCTTTTGAAGTAATGGCTCCATACTGCTTTACGAAGGCATCATATTTTACATTAAGAAGTCTCTGCTTATCAGAAAGCTCCTCCTCGCTGCAGCCATCCATCTGGATATCAATCAGCTCTCTTGTTATCTGTCTGATTTCATCAAGGCTTCGGATTCGCTCCTCGGCAGTCTGTGATACCTCTTTTCTTACCATCTCAGAATTTTCCCTGTAATAGAGCTTTCCTTCATAAAATGTGTAAGTGTAGTTTCTCACATCCTGATCAGCTGGGATAACTTCCTCCATCTGCTCCGCCTCATCTGCCACTCTCTCAAAATCTGTCATCTGTGCTTTGATATTTCCGATTGCCTTATTGAGAGCCTCGTACATATTGAAGTTCTCATCATTATTCACACAGACTGTATATCTGCTGTCCTGTCCGTAAATCCTTGTATCATATTCCATAGATCCAAGCATCATCTCCGGATGCTCTGCAAAGTATGAATTGACAGCAATGCCATTCTCAGTTACACCAAGGTGTACCCAGTCAGGCTCAATATCAATCTTTCTCTCCCTCTTCTGCAAAAACAGGATATCTGCTGTCACTTCGGTTCCTGCATTGTCTTTAAATGCAGTATTCGGAAGTCTTATCGCTCCCACAAACTCTGCCCTTTCAGCCATATACTTTCGGATAGTAGGATTTGCCTTATCAAGTGTTCCCTTTGTGGTGATTACAGCAACCATTCCTCCCGGTCTTACCTGGTCAAGTGCTTTTGCCAGAAAATAATCGTGGATACGGAAGTTATACTTGTTGTACTTTGGATCAAATACCTTGTAATCTCCAAATGGCACATTTCCGACAACCACATCAAAGAAGTTATCCGGATATGTGGTATTCTCAAATCCTGTGATACTGATATTGGCATTCTGATAAAGCTGCTTTGCAATTCTTCCTGAAATGCTGTCAATCTCCACCCCATACAGCTTGCTTCTCTGCATTGGTGCCGGCATACTTCCAAAGAAGTTACCGATACCCATAGATGGCTCTAATACATTGCCGCCTCTGAAACCAAACTGGACAAGTGCCGAATTTATGCACATGGCAATCTCCGGTGAAGTATAAAAGGCGTTATTTACTGTTGCCCTTGCAGCACTGTATTCCTCATCAGATAAAAGGTCTTTCAGCTCTGCATATTCTTTGCTCCAGCCTGCGTTATTCTCATCAAATGCCTGTGACAGTCCGCCCCATCCGACAAACTTCGACAGAGTTTTCTGTTCCTCAGGTGTGGCAAGCCTGTTCTCTGATTCAATCTGCTTTAAAGTGCGGATTGCATCCATATTCCACTGGTATCTGGTCTTAGCACCGCCTTTTTCCATTTCCCAGAGGTTATAGTGGAAATTGTGTTTCGTCTGCCCGGCAACATTCTTCTCATTTTCAAGACTTTCTACTTGCTGTACTGGTTCCTGCTTTGGTGTAAAATCTACAGTTTCCTGTGATTCTGTATCAGCCTGAATATCATCCACAGATACTGATACTGCATCATCTGAAACCACATGTCCATTCTCATCAATCTTGGTTTCCCAGCCATTCGCTATTGCTCTTTCCCTGGTTTCAAGACGATTGGCTTTTACACTATCCTCGATATCAAAGAATCTCTTATAGACCGGATTCATCTTATCCCTGTCAGCCTTCTGCTTTGTCTCCTGATAATACTTCTTCTGGTCTTCTCCGCAGTAAAATGGCTGTTTTACCATATAAGATAAGATTTCATATAACTCACGCCAATCGAGAGCACCTTCTTTACGCACACCATTCCTGTTCTTATAGCTGATCTTCACATATCCGCTTCTGATTGAGTACTCCACAAGACCATACTTATTGTTGGAATATGCTTTTCTTTCTGCATTATCTGTCCCTAATGCAATATCCCTGATAAGGTCAAGTTTATTGGGTATAAATGCAAAATCAGACTGCACCACATCCATAAGGAATGCCCTAAACGGAGTGTAGCAGCTGCAATCTGTTACAAGAATCTCCGCCGCATCACGCAGGTCTTCATCAAGCTCTGCAATACGCTTGGCATAATCAATCGGTGTAATATACTTAAGCTCTGATGGATCTTTTTCAGATGTTTCAGCTTCTATCTCGGCACCATATTCTGCCTGGGTTATCATGCGATCTTCATCGGCAGTTTCCTGTGGTGTCATGCCATATGCAGATACATATGCTTCATTACTTTCCTCATGTGCATCTTCATGCGAATTTGATACTTTTACAGATCGGTTAGAAGCATAGCTCTCTGGCTCATCCGGTATTGCATAATCATCAATCTCTGATTCTGCCTCTTCCGGTTCCACTTCCCGATATTCGGCATCAATGACCTCATCATCCTCACGGAGTCCGTCCATCGCAAGCTCATCAATACGAGGTGTCTCAGGCTGGTATTCCCCTGTAAGAATAAGGACACCAAGCTCTTTTTCGATATCTTTCCATGAAACATATCCTTCAACCTCTCCATCCTCATCTCGCCACTGAAAACGCAGTCCGTTCCCATGAAATGTGTCATATCCGTGCAGTCCCAGTCCGTCAACCGGCCAGCCTGCACCTCCCTGACCATATTCTGCTTTGATACGCTTTGCCCTGGTTCCTGCATCAATCTCTGTTTCAAAAATCTTGCATACCCTGCCCTTGCCACCGATAAAACCTGTACCTCTCATAAGCACCTGTTTGATATACTCACCTGGTACTGTTGCAGACTTTTTGGGATTCAGGTAATTGTATTTACCTGCTAATGCAGCTTTTCTGTCCTGCTCGAACTGACGCATAAACTGATTATTGTTTTCGTCCTCAGTATGAATGGTGCCAATGCTTGCCTGCCCATTCTGGTCGAAAAAAAAGGAAGCCTGTGTATATTCGGCTTCCTTACTAACACCCAATGAATTGATTTCATCAAGTTCCCTATTCAGTTCTGTATCATCTGATTCTAGTGGAATCGCATCACTATCTGATTCAGTACCACTTCCTCTGCCTGCATCTTCGCCTGCTCTCTTATCTTCCACATCTCCATTGTCGATGACGGATTCTGTGGCTTGTGCTTCGCCAGATACTGCATCTCCAGCTGGTCGTACAGCTGGTTCGCTTCCTCCTCTACCGCTGACATCTTCTCGTACATCTTCCCGAATCTCATCAGCGTCTTGTATCTTGCCGGCTCGTTCTCCTTTAGATAGTTCATCGCCATCCTTCCGTATTTGCCCAGCTTCGTGAGATCCTCCGTCTCGTCCGGCATCTCTATCTGCGGATAAAGCAGTCCGTCCACTTCCTTGTAAGTCATTTCTTCTAACATATCCAATTCTCCTTTCGCTCTCGATTGCCTTTAAGTTACGACTAAATTCTCTAAGAACACTACAGGAGACATCGCATACAATGGAACCAAGACGGTAAATGATCTCTTCGTCTTTGATATTTACGATCTGACTGAAATCCTGTTCTTGCACAGATAAGTCAAATCCGCATCTCGTCCCTACAGCATACATGACACTTGCATATACAAGCTGCTCCATGTCCATTTCCTGCTGTAAGCCATTGCGTTTCTTACTTTCTTCCTTTATCACACTACCTGATAGCTGCATGAGCTCGGTCATTCGGTCTCCGAACTCTTCTTTTATTATAAGCCAAACATCTGTTCCTGTAAACTGTTTTAATATATTTTTTAGAGACTCCCTGTTGCTGTTATCGTACTGCTCAATCTGACCTTCTGATACGAGAAAATCCACATAATCTTTAAGATTTTCTCCCTCAAGGTCCCATGTCAGCTTAACATTCTTCCCTCCGGTATCACTGATATCAAATATATACCTCATGCGTGGATTCAGTGCCCTTGACGGGAAGATAGCGCAGCCTTTCGCACCACGCTTTACATATCTTCCCACCTTTTTCCAGGTATCATAATCTGCCATGAGTGTGCTTTTTTCCGGAGGTCTCTGAGCTGTTATCATAACGATATTGTCAAATTCATAGCGGTATAACTGACCTGCGACCTTTAACACATCCTTCCAGTTCTTTTCTGATCTGGTGATGTTACCAATTTCAGAATCGTATATCGCTTTGACCTTCATATCAACGCCCATACCTTTGTCCTCCTCTACTTAAACATCTCTGCAAACAATCCCTTAAAGAGCTTTAACTCATCCTTATCCAGCTCGATTGCAAATTCATTGTCGATTGCCTGTTTTTCGCATTTATCCTTTTTCTTTGCAATCTTACGCACCACACGAAGAAGCACATAGCACTCCTTGGACTTTGCAATGCTCTGTTTAAAGGTCAGCTCATCCTCATCGACTGACTTCTGTGTCTGATAGATAATCTCTTTTAACTTATCATTGATACCATCTACTTCCTCAAGGGAAATAATAACGGATGCCTTAGAAGCACCCGATCTGTCCCACTCCTTATGAAGTTCCTTTACTAAAAACTCCATGTTCTTAATTACTGTTGTTGAATCACTTTTCATCTTGCTTTTCCTCCGTTTTCTTTTAATGAAGAAGGGAGCTGACCTTCGCTGATAGGCGCAAAATCAACTCCCTTCATGTCCTCTGCTCCAAGGACTATCTGCTCTGCATAATACATATCCATTGCCTTATTGATGGCATCGTCAAGCGACTCTGCCTTTACTTTCTGTACTCGTGAAAGCACTTCTTTTATCTCAACATCAAATTCCTGTTCCATATGATATCGCCTCCTGTAAAAATCTCATCACCGGCACTTTTCTTCCTTTACCTGTCTTTCCTTAAAGCCCTCATCGTACTTTCCATCTTCCAGCCTGTCGTAAAAACAGTCCTCTTCAATCGTTCCGAAATCCTCATACATCTGGTGAAGGAAATCATTCTGCAGTTTCTTTGGCACATCATCATCCTTTGACATATCCTGATAAAAATAGAACTTCTGCTTTAGCTTTGCCCTGTAATCATAGATATCCTCTATCTTTTCCGGTGTGCCATACTCCCTCTTGTATGCCTTGAAATTCGTGGTTGAGAGTGTGGAACCGAGATAAATGCCATGCTCCCACGATACTCCGATTGTGGTATTGTCCTTTGTAGGCTTCTCATCCTTCGGATAACGCTTATACTCTGTCGCACCAAGGGCGATTGTAAGAGAACCTGACTTCATATCCATCACCACGAGATTCCTTGGTGATAATGCTTCAAGCACCATGTAATCATGGTCATTGAAGTTATGGAATGTCTGTCCCCTTTCAAATGATCTGTCCACACTTTCATAATGCAGGTTAAAAT
>ENA-ORUU01001878-ORUU01001878.1-human-gut-metagenome-genome-assembly--contig:-NODE-1878-length-9636-cov-2.37574_pt1 | contig 9636 bp, 12 predicted proteins | sample MGYA00242085_ERZ509221 | MGnify/ENA primary metagenome ERZ509221 (study PRJEB26280, sample SAMEA2338809) | human gut metagenome | biome: human gut; feature: human-associated habitat; material: faeces... | reverse complement strand
TATAACGTATCCGTTCCGAAGAGGTCCGCGGCCACAGACCAGCAGGCAGCATTACGCCAGATGCCGGATATCCCGTGGGAAGCACAGCTGGCTGGTGCCGTCCATGGTGTGAAGATCTCAGGAACCTTAAAAGTAACGCTGAATTAAGTAAGGAGGATTATCAATGGATGTAACAAGTTATGATCCGAAAAAAGTCAACGTGGCGGTGGACGGAGCTATTATCACCGGATACGCATCAGACTCCATGATCACGGCAACAAAAAACGAGGATGCGGTGACTACAGAAGTGGGCTGCAAGGGCGATGTGGTATATTCCGAGAATGCGAATGAGAGCGGTACGATTACAATCACGCTGCAGGGAACTTCTTCCTCTCTGCCGCGTCTCAGAAGCTTGGCGTCAAGCCGGAAACAGATATCTGTGACTGTATCTGATGCAAATGACAGCGATGATATCAGCATCACGGCGCAGAAATGCCGCGTTGTGAAGATGCCGGATGTGTCCAGAGGAAAGACATCCGGAAATGTAACAATTTCAATTTTCGTACCGAATCTTCAGGTACGGTAAACCATGAAGAAGTGGCCAGACCGTCCAAAAGGATTAACTGAAAGGGGATATAGAAAGTATATGGCAAAGCAGAAAGAAGTCGTAGTAAATGGCAACAAATTTATGCTTCAGAGCGTGTCTCCGAGATGGTATTTTGATCTCAATGACCGCTGTGGAATGACTGGCGGAAAGCGGAAGACCGCTGAATACATCGATGAGCTGTTTAAAAACGTGGTCATTGACCCGAAAGAGGTAAGCACAAAGGGATTTGATTATTTCGAGGAGGCAGAAGATATTTTAACCCCTGAAAAGCTTCTGGGAGAGATCGAATCCTTTCTTAGAGGCAGAAGCTGATGAAGAACTGGCTCAGTCCAGAGCATTAAGGCATCAGGAATTCTGGACTCTTGTTTTTTCAACAGGAAAGATTTCTTATTCCGAGTGGGCCCAGATGGATCTCGGGGAGTTCTACGAAGCACGAGAGGCATACCTCAATTTCAGACAATCCATAAGTGACCGGCAGAGTGCTTCGTAGGAAGTTCTGCCGGTTCTTCATTGAAAGAGAGGTGACAAATTGAACGACCAGAGAAATCTAACAATTGGCGTAGACTTTGGGCTGAAGGATTCCATCAATCAGCTGGAAAGTATTTACGGCAGCATCCAGGGAATCAAAGCTGGATTCCAGGGAGCTGAAGACAGCGGCGTCCAGATGGGAAGCCGCGTGGCAAGAAGTGCCGGAACGATGGCGGACGGACTCCACGATGCAGACCGAGAAAGCCGGACCGGCTGGAAGATTCCGGAGACGGGGCGGGATCCGCAATCCGGGATGCCGGGGTTGCGTTTGACCGGTTCGGCGATAAGGCAGAAGAAAATGTCGGGCAGGCGAAGGATGAGCTGCGGGACGCAGTGAAAGCAGCAGATGCTTTCGGCAGTGAGATTGCGAAAAATTCTGGAACTGCGGCAAAGGATATGGATGGAGTGTCCGACGCTGCGCGAGATGCGGGAGATGCATTTGAGGATGCCGGTGTCCGGGTGGAACGATCTTACATTCAGATGGGTGCCGAGGCTGACAGCTTTAAAAAGGCTGTTATCGTTACAAGCGCCACAGCGAACAAAGAGACAAATTCCGTTGCAAAAACGATCAAGGCCGGGCTTCAGGGTGCTTATGGATATGCAGGAAAGAAGGCTGCCAAGTTTACCAGAGATGCTGTGGACGGCGCGCGGGATGTCAAGGAGGCATTTACCCATCCAATCCAGACGATTCGGTCAAAGCTCTCTGACGCGCTTGAGCGGGCAAGAGAACACATCGATGACATAGGGGATGAGGCGGATAAAACCGGCACAGACCTGGACAAAATGGGGAGCGATGGCTCCGGAGCAGGAACGGCGATCAAAGACGCTATGGGATCTGCTGTAAAGTCGTTTTTTGCGGTGTCTGCGGCGATCGAGATCTTTAAGAAGGGTGTTGAACTGGCAAAACAGTTCGGATCAGCGGTCTTGGAAGTCGGTAAGTCTGCAGAACAGACGGGGGCGAAATTTGAAGCTGCTTTTTCTCCGGATTCCGGGGTGAAGGAATGGTCAGAGAACTTCTCGTCTGCGATCCACCGGAGCAATACCGAAGTACAGAGCTTTTTGGTATCCAATAAAGCAATGTACAACGAGCTGGGGATCACCGGAGAAGCAGCCACAGAGCTCTCGAAGATTACGACTTCGCTGGCATATGATCTTGGGACTGCGTTTAAGATGGATGACTCGGAAGCCCTCAGTGTCATGCAGGATTACATTAATGGTAACACGAAAGCGTTGTCAGAATATGGAATCCAGATTGATGATGCAGTCCTGAAGCAGTCCGCAATGGAGATGGGGCTTGGAAAGAACATCGATAATCTGGATGATTATGCGATGGCTCAGGTCCGGATGAACGCGCTGCTGAAGAACTCGACGCAGATTCAGCAGATGGCGGCGAAGGAACAGGAAGGATACGCGAACGGGATCAAGAGCCTGAACGGTATCTGGCAGAACTTCCTCGCGGATGCAGCGGAGCGGTTTGCACCGGTGTTCACAGATCTCACGAACACGCTGCTGACATCCTGGCCGCAGATTGAACCGGTACTGATGGGAATTGTCGATACAATGAGTATCGGAATTTCCTCCGGTGCTCCGGCGATCATGAGCCTGGCTAAGGATGCGATTCCACCGCTTATTGATGTGATCGGGCAGTTAGGATCTATTGCCGGACCGGTCGGAGGTACCCTGCTTAATATGGCAACGACGGCACTTCCGCCGCTCTCCCGGATCATCGGGACTATGGCGACGACGATCGTCCCGCCGTTTGTGAACATTCTGAGGGTGCTGGGAGATGATGTAGTTGTTCCGCTGATGCCATATGTGGAGAGCATTGCAAACTCCATTCTTCCGGCGTTGTCGGCTGGATTGAAGATGATCCCGCCGATCTTGCAGACCATCTCACCGGTTCTCGGAGGCATTGCGGACATTTTGTCCCGTGTTGTGAGCTTCTTATCGAAAATCGTTCAATGGGCGGCTGGCGGGCTTGCAGGACTTCTTGACAAGGTCGCTGGCGTATTTGGCGGCGGTTCTTCGGCGGCAAAATCTGCAGGTGCGAAGATTCCACATAACGCAGATGGAGATCCGGACTTTAAAGGTGGCTGGACCCACATCAACGAGCGCGGCGGTGAGATCGCATATCTGCCGTCCGGATCCGCTATCATTCCGGCGGATAAGAGCGAGCAGATCATCAATAACAGCCGGCAGAGCAGTGTTAAGACAGACATTAACTTCAACCCTACGATCAAGGTGGAAATCCACGGAGACAGTGAGGGCGGAGGTACGAAGCTGACGGATGACCTGAAGCAGATGATCAAGGAGCTGTATCAGGAGATGCAGGAAGAACATTATGATCAGATGGCGATCCAACAGGGAAATGCATAGGAGGTTGACATGGCATATCGTTTGTTCGGAAAGAAATCCGGAGCAATATCGTTTCTTCCGGCAACCGGAACGATAACACAGGAGACGATGACAAAATCCAGTAAGATGACATCCAATGCGATCGAAGGCGGGAGCAGCATTGAGGACCATGTTTACTTGAATCCGGAACAGTTCCAGATCGTGGGCGTTGTGGTAAAAAACCACAGCGCCTTCCGGTCCAGATTGGAGGCAATGTGGAAGAACCGTGATCTGGTGACGTATGTGGGAAAGTTCCGGGTAGAGAATTATGTGATCATAAGTCTTCAGATGAAAAATGACTCGGGAAATCGTGATGGATTTTCGTTTACAGCCACGCTGCAGAAAGCCAACATCGTTTCTGGAGCATATGTGGAGATCGGGCAGGAACCGCTTATGAGCAAGCAGGATTCCGCAAAAACAGTGTCTTCAGCAGGTCTGAAGACAACCGTATCAAAACAGATCAGTCAGAGCGCCTATGCGGCATATGTGAGCAGTTACAACGGAAAGAGCAGCAGTGGACCAACGCAAAGGAAAACTGCAAGCTACAACGGCGTGTAGGAGGTGTGACAGATGGATGAATTGCAGTCAATGGGACTGACGGCGGAGGTGGAGTATATCCCAATCGATACGTCAAAGGTCCCGTATACATTTTCAATCAAGCTGGATGACCGTACGTACACTCTGACGGTCCGGTATAACGAGCAGGGAAAGTTTTTCACAGCTGACCTGGCAATTATGGCCACGGGAGAAGTGCTGTGCTACGGGGATCCGGTGCGGTACGGGAGACCAATGTTCCGGGTGATTGAGGACGCAAGATATCCGATCCCGGTGATCGTCCCGTACTGCTTATCAGGAGATGTGGATACGGTAACATTTGAAAACTTCGGAAAAGAAGTGCAGCTCTATCTGCATGAAAGGAGGACAGACTGATGGCTTTTTTCCTTCGGTCCGCCACCTTGCAGATCGGACCTCTGAAATACAACATGAACGATGGTTTTTACTTCGATTTTGAAGTACCGTTTTATGATTCTGACCAGCTGATCACCGCTTCTTTTACCGTATATAACTTGAATCCAACCTCTCGTCAGGGCATTGTAAAGAACCAGGTGGTCATCCTCAATGCCGGATATGAAGACGACGAGGGCGTTCTTTTTGTGGGACAGGTTGCAAGCTGTAGCCATAAACAGAATGGGGTGGAGTGGCAGACAAAGATCACGGCAACGGCGGCACTTGATCAGTGGCTGAATAAGAAAGTCAACAAGACTTACGCGGAAGGTACGACGGCGGAAGCAATCGTTCGGGATCTTCTGAATATGTTCGCCCTGGAGATCGGCGTCTTTCAGCTTGCGGAGAATGTGGTATACCCGCGCGGCCGGGTATGCTCCGGAAAGCTGAAGGATGTTTTGCAGGAAATCGTTACCAGGGAATGTAAGTCGAGACTGCTGATCCGGGCAAATCAGGTCATTATCAACAATCCTGCTGATGGGGTAAATAAAGGATATCTCCTGACACCAGCAAGCGGGCTCCTCTTCCAGTCAGATGATTCTGACGTGACCACGGTAGAGGCACCACAGAATAAAGGAGCAAGTACAGAGACGAAAGCAGCAGCGAAGAAGACCTGGAAAAGGACCTGCCTTCTCAATTACCGTTTGGGTCCTGGAGATATCGTTCAGATCCAATCGAGAGATCTGAATGGAAAATACCAGATCATTTCCGGAGTGCATAAAGGATCCCCAACGGGGACCTGGACGACTGAGATCGAATTTAAGGTTGCAGGATAGGAGAGAGAATGGGATACAAATCAGCAGAACTTAACAATGCAGAAGCGAATGAAAGAAAAAATCTTCTGAAGATCCGTTGTGCGGATCTTGTGCAGGTGACTGCTTTCGATGCCGGAAAGATGACCGTCAATGTGAAACCCTTGGTAAAAAGGGAGATCGGTGACACAGTTGTTTCCCCGCCTCCGATTTTGGGCGTGAAGGTTGCAAATATTCCACTTGAAGTGGAGGTCGAGGGAAAGAAAGGAACAGTAACCGTAAAAATCAATCCGGGAGATATCGGTGTGGTGGTCTATCTGGATCTGGACAGCGATAACTCTATCAAGACCGGAGCAGAGAGCACGCCGAACTCTTCCAGGGTGCATTCTGGGGATGATGCGGTCTTTGTTGGTGTTGTACAGAAAGGGTGATGGCATGAACGATGCATGGAAGATTGATCTGGAGACAAAAGATCTGTGTTTTGATGATAATGGACTTCTGGAAACTGTGAGTGAAGATGACACGGCGGTCCAGAGCGTAAGAATGACGCTGACGGCATTCAAAGGAGACTTTGATCCGGTTCCGGATCATGGTACTGACTATGAATTGATTCTTGGGCTTCCGACCGATGAGGATACTATGGACGAAGTAATCCGGGAAGCAATCTTTCAAGAGAGCCGTGTGGCCATGATCGATGAGTTGACGATCAACATGCAGAACCGGTCAGCGGAGATCAGCTTTTCCGGGACTTTAAACGATGGAGAAAAGGTCAGTATGGAGGTGAATGTGGGTGAATGATAACTGGGGATTAACAGATAAGGGCTTTTATCGCCCGACCTATACGGTGCTCTTAAATGCTTTGGAATACAAGGCAAGGGAACTGTATGGTGATGGAATCAACTTAACTGTGAGATCTCCACTTGGCGTGTTTTTACGTATCCTGGCATGGATTTGGAATATCCTCTTTGCCTGCTTGGAAGATGTGTACAATAGCCGCTTTGTGGACACAGCCGTGGGGACAAGCCTTTATCATCTGGGAAATGCAATCGGTATGCAGCTTCTTCCGGAAGGAAAAGCAACCGGATATATTTCTGTAACAGGCACGGTGGGAACCGTGGTTCCAGCGGGGTTTCTGGTGGCAACAAACGGAGGATTGCAGTATACGGTCATGTCAGCTGTTACAATCGGAGAATCCGGGACATGCCTTGCTTTGATTCAGGCGGTCGAAACAGGACCGGAATACAATACGGCGGCAGGAACCATCCAGGTGATCGTCAATCCATCCTCTGTGGCCGGAGTGACAGCCATTACGAATGGTGCAGAAATCACAGGCGGACGTTTGAAGGAGACAGATGCGGAGTTTCGGGCAAGATACTACAAGTCGGTGGATTATCCAGGCGGAGTCAATGCAGATGCTATCAGGGCTGTGCTGCTAAATGATGTTGAGGGAGTATCATCTGCATATGTTTATGAAAATGATACAGATGCACACGATGACACCTACAATCTTCCGCCGCACAGCCTGGAGGCGGTTGTGTATGGAGGTTTGGATGAGGAAATTGCGAAAGCAATATACTCGCGCCGATCCGGAGGTGTCCAGACGATAGGTAGCGTATCAGTTAATGTCGTAACGGCATCAAAACAGCAGTTGGCGATCAGATTTTCCCGTCCGACGCCGAAGAAAATCTGGATTAAGATCTCAAAATTAAAAAAGAACAGTTCTTATGCTGGAGATGACACAATACGGGAAGCATTAGTGGAATACATCGGCAGCTCGACGGCCGGAGGTTTGGAGATTGGTATTGATGTCATCTACATTAAGCTACCTGGAATTGTAGCTGCAGTCTCAGGAGTGGAGGATTTTGATATTGATATTAGTACAGACGGAATCACTTACGGAAAATCCAATGTGTCGATTGGGTATCGAGAAAAAGCCATTACAGAAGAAAGTGCGGTGATCATCGAATGAGCTTTGCGATAAAGATGCTGGAAATGCTGACCAGCGCGTATAACCGAACGGACATCTTGGAACTGAAAGAAAAGAGGACACCGAAAACGAATATCGGAAAGTTGTTCACTTTATCAGGATGGGGTTTTGATATCATCCATGATCAAACAGAGAAAGTCCGGCTGTGGGATGACATCGATGTTATGGAAGGTGAAACACTCACGAGATACGGGAATGGTTTCGGAGTATCCAGAGGAGAAGCAGGAGATGAGATTTACCGGATCATGATCAAGGTAAAGATCATCGCCATGCTTGCTGCTGGAGATCTCGATACGATCATCCTCTCGGCGGCATCCCTTTTTGGTGTAAGTGCGGAGGATATATCTTTTCAGGAAGTCTATCCTGCAAAAATTTATTTGTATATCGATGAGGATAAGTTGGATCAGGAACACAAAAATGTTGCAGATACGATTGCTGGACTAATGAAACGGATAAAGACCACAGGTGTCGGAATCAGAATTTTCTATAAGACGTACAGTAGTAAGCGGGCTGCTGTGTATGTGGGAACTCCTACATGCATTGCGGCTTTTATTAATGTAGCTCCGATGCCGTTAAACAAGAAGAGTGTGAAGACGATTGAATTAAAAGCAGGAATAGGAACTCTTGTTTGTACAAGGGTATCTTATCCGGCAATACCACGGGAGGTATAGGAATGTCAGGAACAGTATTGACGAATAAAGGATTGGCGCTGATCACAAAACTGGTAGCTGCCAGCACAGAACTGCAGATATCGAGAGTAGCCGTGGGAACTGGACGGGTTCCCAGCGGAGTAGACCCGCAGACAATGGTGGATCTGAATGAGTATAAGATGGACGCGCAGATTGAATCCTATGGTGTGAGCCCGGACCAGTCTGACGTTGCATATATCGCGGCGCAGGTAAGCTCTATTGGCGTCAGTGCCGGCTTCGCAGTTACGGAGGCCGGAGTCTTTGCAACAGATCCGGATGTCGGAGAGATCTTGTATGCGTATCTGGATCTTACAGAGGATCCGCAGTATATCTATGCGGAAACGGATGCAATCAGCAAATTTGCGGAGATCACGTTTAACGTGCTGATTGGGTCTGTCGCAAAGGTAACCGCTTATGTGTCACCAGGAGCACTGACAAAGAAGGTAGACTTCAATGCATTTAAGGAGTCCGTTGAGACCCCAGAGTTCGATGATTCCGGAGCGGTGGAAGGGATCAGCAGCTTTCCAAGTTTTCTTGAAACCATGAAGTCGAAGATGAATTTCTTCCAGTTTTTCCGGAATCTTAAGGCCGGACTGCAGTTCGTGCTGCGCGCGGGGCAGATTGTCAATAACTGTGTGACCGACAACGCCGGGCTTCCTCTTTCGGCGGCGCAGGGGAAGGTGCTGAAGGATCTCTACACTCAATTGTATAGTGACAAGGTGACATGGTGCGGCAATATAACTGATTTATCAGCACTTATATCGCTTAGCCAGCAAAATAAAACCGTTTATATTGGATATATCGATTGGAGGAAAACGGATATTCTGCCATCTGGATCAAAAAGTGGCACCACTATTTGCTTTGCATCTGATTGGTGGGTATGGGCGATTAGCGGATCCAGAGAAATATACTCTCTCACGCAGAAAGGCGAATGGGAAACCGCACCGTATTTATTACAAACAGATTTTACAGATTTTCAAAACAATTTTTTTATCAACATGACCAATTATACATTTGCCGATTTGAAAAAGCTCTATACTGGTGCATTACCTAAAATTGGTCTTGCTGGATATAATGGATCATTTACTCCAAACGGACAAACCGGATATGTATTCTGCGGTGGATCATGTGCGTTATTATTCAGCGTAAATGGTGATCGTTATCGATATAACCCTGGAATTGGCGATACTGCATGGGTTAAACTTACTTAGTTTTTCGTCCAATTTATCGTAAAATCCTTTCCTTCATAATTTATAAAATGCAGTTTGTAATCCGTTGGATCGAGGTATAAAGCACCTGAATTTATGCCGATATTTTCAAATCCGTATGAAGCGGCTCCGGTTCCGTTATTAGGTCTTTGCGCTTTAAAATTTGCTGTGGAAAACAATGTCCCATCTATAGTTGTGCTTTTGTTCACAAGAAAAGACTGACTTTGAGCGGCAAACAGCTGAGATTTTGTAATATAGGGTGATAAATCCGGATTCATAGTTGCATACGAAAAGTTGCTTTCAGGATTCGAATAATCACATGTGGCCAGATAACAGTTATTGTTCAGAAAACATGCAATAGTGATTTTTCCGCCTATAACATTTCCGATAGAGAACCCATAACTCTTGCCCTTCCATCCTCCTATGATCACATAAAATCCATCTCCCTTATTTTGGTTCGAGATGAGTTTTGCCTTTGCTTTTAAGA
>ENA-ORUU01001870-ORUU01001870.1-human-gut-metagenome-genome-assembly--contig:-NODE-1870-length-9670-cov-2.60395_pt1 | contig 9670 bp, 10 predicted proteins | sample MGYA00242085_ERZ509221 | MGnify/ENA primary metagenome ERZ509221 (study PRJEB26280, sample SAMEA2338809) | human gut metagenome | biome: human gut; feature: human-associated habitat; material: faeces... | reverse complement strand
TCCGTCTTGCCTTTTAAATCTGCTTTTATATTCTCTGCCACTTCCTCCGGAGCGCCAAATTCCCGGATAACCTGTTCTTCATTCTCTTCGCCGGCCTCATCAAAATAATCGTTATAATACTTCATAGCATCTCTTCGTTCTACTTCCGGGATGTCCTGTAAAAGCGATGCCAGTTTTGTCATATATTCAATTCGGTTCATTACTTCTCACCCCCTGCAAATAACTGATTGATCTTGTTCGTATATTGTGTCCATTCTGTCCGATACATATCAAGCTTTTCCCTTCCTGCCAAAGTCACCTTATAATATCTTCGATTGCGCCCATCATATTGTCTGTCGTACACTTCAAGACACCCATCTTTTTGAAGTCTTCGAAGAACTGGATAGAGGGTTGATTCAGACACTTCTATCGTCTCACGCACATCCTGTGTAATCTTATAACCATAAGTGCCTTCCTCTGTCCGTGACACAACTGCCAGAACAATCGCATCCAAAAGAGCTGCTCCGGTATTGAATATCATTCATGTCACTCCCTTTCTATGTAGCTTCTAAACATTGTGAAATTCATAATATTATTATTTTAGCTATATTATATGCTGTATAATATAGTTTGTCAACAAGTATTATATCAAAAATTATTTTTAAAAAAATTGAAAGAAATTCGAAAGAACTACCTTGATTTTCATCTTTAACAGCATTATTATATATAATATGCAGATATAGTTCATCGGTAGAATGCTAGCTTCCCAAGCTGGAGAGGCGGGTTCGATTCCCGTTATCTGCTCTTAAAAAGCCGGAAGCATTGTAAAATCAATGTTTCCGGCTTTTTTGACTCTTGAATATTTCCACTTATGCAAATAATTTCCGATAAATGTGCTCATCTTCCTCTTTAAATACATTGAAGATGACTCTCTCTAAGTTAGACCCCGACAGATACCGATCCACCGTCTCCACAGCAATCTGCGCTGCCAGCTTATTCGGAAAATGAAATTCCCCGGTAGAAATGCAGCAAAATGCAATAGATTTAAGGCCATTCTTCTCTGCCAGTTTCAGACAACTTACATAGCATGATTTCAATTCTTCTTTTTGCTTCTTGGTAACTTCCATACCCACAATTGGCCCCACTGTGTGAATCACATGTTTTGCCGGAAGATTATATCCTTTTGTAATTTTGGCTTTTCCGGTTGGTTCTTCGTGTCCCTGCAGTTCCATGATCTGGGCACATTCATTCCGAAGCTCCACACCTGCTGCCGAGTGAATCACATTATCAATACATCCGTGACAAGGCACAAAACACCCTAGAAGCTGACTGTTTGCCGCATTTACAATGGCATCCACCGAAAGCCTTGTAATATCTCCTCTCCAGAGAGACATCTTCTCTACATTTTTTATCGTTGTACAAGGATAAAGCTCTCCGATTGGCGATATATCTTCCAGTTCCACAATGCCTTTTTCTTCCGCTTCTTCCCTTAAAAGCGCATCCTGCATTACCACATATTCCTCTGAAATCTCCATTGGAAACCGAACATTCATAAGAATTCTTAACAGCCTGCGTTTTCCCTCATAATCATAAGGTTCCTGAAGGGTATCATAACCGGAATTTTCTTTTTTCAAATATGCGATTAAGCAATCCACTCTTTCTTCTCTTGTCATGATTCCTTCCCTCCACTATTTATAGATATTTCTTAATCACCGCATACGCTTCATAAAGTTCTTCATAACTCATCCGGCAGTTTGCGGGACTGGTGGATGGCAAACAAACGGCTTCTATCCCGGTCTGCGGATAGCAATATCTCTTATACAATTGCGCCGCCTTTGTGCCAGTCGTAAAAACTGCCTGCACATCCGAATGTTCTAAAATAAGATTCATATCATTCGGGATCGGGTTTCTGATGCTGCTGTCTTCTGCCCCTCTGATTTCACAGCCTGCCAGAACATCCCATACAGCAATTTTATTTTTCAGCGCAAATGATATCTTCTCCTCTTTCGTCACCGGGAGCGCTTCCCCGCACACATCCGAAACCACCCTCCAGAAACGGTTTCTTGGATGTCCATAATAAAAGCCAACCTCTCTGGACTTTGGAGAAGGCATTGTGCCAAGCATCAATATTCTGGACTTGCTATTATAAATGGGTTGAAAATCATGGATGACTCGTTCTAATTCCATAAAGCTCCACCTCACGATCAGTATAAAACTTACTCTTTACAGCATTTTCCCCATAACATAATCATCATAGATGAATCAATGAAGTGCCAATACCATTTCCATGATATTTTTTAGCAACTACAATTCCCAACTCTGCAATGTGCCTTGATTTGATTTTGTGGCTGGAGGTTATAGTCGAAAGCCCTGCTATTTCGTCTCCGTCCATCGCTAACAGCATGGTATTCGTTTTATCCCCTTCAAAGCTCCAAATCATTTCTCCCAAAAGCATATTGATCTTAATACCGGAATAATTTTCCCCGCATTTTATTCCAGATATGTCCCTGCACATATTCATAGGCTCTGTCATAAATAAACAATCCTATTTGCCCTGCCACAAACGCTCCGATCATCAATGCTCCCGGAAGTTTTCTTCCAAAAAGTAATTCCTGAAATCCCAGAAGCATGGGAAGGTACATAACGTTAAATACGATGTATTTCACAATCCAGAAAATTGCAGAGCGATTGACATTTCCTTTCCATTCTGCGATTTTCCGGAAAGCAAATTCATTTACCAGAATATAAAGTCCCATAGCGCCATAGGACAGGATATAAAATTTGTTCGGAGATACGATAAAGCCGAGGATCACTCCGGCGATATAGAATGCCGCCCCCATCTTTCCGCCAAATTCCCGGTAAATGATTCCTACAAAATAAGATGCCCCTGCCAGTAAAAACAATGTATTTGTCTCGATCACACTTCCCATAGCGATACATACGATCGTAAATGCAAGCAGTAATCCTGCTATTGCTGTTTTCTTTGCCTTTACATGCATGAACAAAGATCGCCTCCCATACATTCACACAATGTGTCTGCCATCCACAGATCGCAGCACATATTCCCGGTTCCGCAAGTAGACTGCTGTCCGCCGTATCCACCGCCATAAGGATTGGACTGATATTGTCTCGTATTCCAGCTAAGCTGGTTCAGAAGCTGACGGTACTGGAGATTATTCGGTTCCATATTTACCGCCTGCGCCGCATGCTCCTGTGCCAGGACATTATTGCCTACCCCTGCATTTGCCGCAGCGCTTAGGTAATACCACTGGGCGTCTCTCCCCGGCATACGGTTCAACAGATTCAGTGCCTCCTGATATCTGCGGTTATTGATAAAATTATAGACCGCCTGTGTCTCTGTGTTTGTATTCTGACCGGAGCTCTGCTGCTGATATCCGCCGCCGTATCCATAGCCATATCCATAACCACTTCCGCCGCCTTTTTCACGTTCTTTCATAATCGTATCATAAGCTTCCTGTATCTCTTTGAATTTCTCTTCTGCCAGATCTGCCAACGGATTATCAACATTTGCATCCGGGTGATATTTTCTGCTCAGATCACGATAAGCCTTTTTCACTTCATCATCAGTCGCACTCTGCGGCACGCCCAGTACATCATATGGGTTTTTTGTCATTTTATAATTCCTCACTTTTCTATTCGTGTCGTTTCATTTTCTTTTTCCTTCAATTTGCGATAGCGTTTCCAAACTCCATCATATAATATATTTCTTAAAATGTCTATGTCTAATACAAGCGGAAGCCGCTCGAATTCCGCTGTACATTCTCCGAGCATCATACACAGGATCTGCCTGATCTTTTCTTCATAATCCTTTTCCTCCGACATTGCCTTCAACGGATTGTAATTTCCTTCTTTTTTATCTTTTTCAAGATCCTCATAGGCATCCATAATATATATGTATTTGCCAAGATAAAATGCCAGTCTTCGAAGCCCGCTCTCCCAGTGATCTTTTCGATAAACTATAAGCTCTGCCATAAGCCGTCCAAAGCAGCCCGCAGGCTCGTCAATTGACATGGTGTTCTTTTTTTCATAGTATGCAAGCTTTTTCAATTCTTGCTGTATTTTTCTGCTCTGCCTCGGATACTTTCGGATTGCAGATTTCACTCTTCTTCGAAGCGCACAGGTTCCAAGAAAGCCGGATACTTTCTGCTCATCGATCCAATCATCCTTCAAATGATAATATGCCAGAATGAGATTCATATCTGCGGCATATTCCGTAATTTCATTTTGCAAAATGGTCTGTTTTTTCACCGGATGGACTTTACAATGACATTTCGTTTGTTTTGTCTCCGGTTCATAGAGAGAGGTGAGAAGCAAAATCAAAAATGTCATATCGTAAGTCAGCGTAATCTGCCCCAGATGACCGTATTTTTTCTTTAACATCTGGCACAGACCACAATAATATGATTTATATTTTGCAAAATCTTTTACTTTCAATTCCGGCTCATGAGCCGTCACATATCCAAACATAATCTTCTCCTGCTGTGTGCGTGTTTCTATCGTATCATTAATATGTCATTATAGCAGATTTTCTCTGATTTTGTTAAATTCTTTTCAATTGTACAATGTTTTTTCCTATGATATACTTTTAATAATCGTACTGACCACAAAGGTACTTCCTGCGTGATAAGGCGGACAGTTTCTCATATACATTTGAGTAGGGATTTCCTGCTCTTTTTGTGGACCTGACGCCTATGCGCCGGGTCTTTTTACATCTGTACCTTTGCCCTTACGGTCAAAGGCCAAACGATAAGAACAAGTTCAAACGATGAGAAAGGGGATTTCTATGACATCGAACGATACGGCAGAAAAACTGCTTCATAAATTAAATACGGAACATTCTCTTTCCCGTGAAGAATGGACCACATTGATTCAGGGAAGAACCCCCGGGCTTGCCGAAGAGCTCTTCCTGCTGGCAAGAAGACAACGCCATCATTTCTACGGTCATGATGTCTATATCCGGGGTCTTATTGAATTTACCAATTACTGCCGCAACGATTGTCTCTACTGCGGTATTCGCAAAAGCAACAAAAATGCTAACCGGTACCGGCTGACAAACGAACAGATTCTTGATTGTTGTAAAACCGGATACGAGCTTGGCTTTCGCACTTTCGTGCTGCAAGGCGGGGAGGATGGATATTTTTCCGATGACCGGATGATCGAACTTATTCAGACAATCCGCAAGACCTATCCCGACTGTGCGATTACGCTTTCCATCGGTGAGAAATCTTATGAGACTTATCGGGCGTTTTATGAGGCAGGAGCCAACCGTTATCTTCTGCGCCATGAGACCTTTAATGCCAGACACTACGAAAGCCTTCATCCTGCCGGACTCACTGCGCAAAAACGCCAACAATGTCTGTGGGATTTAAAATCTATCGGCTATCAAGTAGGAACCGGCTTCATGGTTGGCTCACCCGGACAGACGGCAGAACATCTGGCTGAGGATATGCTGTTTATCCAAAAGCTGAATCCACAGATGGTCGGCATCGGTCCATTTATCCCGCATCACGATACCCCATTTGCCAAAGAAAACGCCGGGACACTGGAACTGACGTTATTCATGCTGGGGCTCTTAAGGCTGACAATTCCAAGCGTACTTCTGCCCGCAACAACCGCCCTTGGAACCATCCACCCAAAAGGCAGGGAACTGGGCATTCTTGCCGGAGCCAACGTCGTCATGCCCAACCTGTCCCCTGCTGATGTACGAGGAGACTACCTGCTGTACGACAACAAACTCTGTACCGGCGAAGAGGCGGCAGAATGCAGAACCGAATTAGAAATGCGCATGAATGCCATTGGGTATCACGTTGTAACCGACCGCGGCGATTCACTGAACCGAAACTAAAACCAAAAAAGGACAGGGCAAAATTCAATTTAGGACGTAGCATTTTTGCATTTTGCTACGTCCCAATATAAAGGAGGAACAAACATGTATGATGTAAATTCGAAACACGCTGAAGATTTTATTAACCACGAGGAGATTCTTGACACGCTTGCCTATGCAGACGAGAATAAGAATAATCTTCCGCTGATTGAATCTCTGATTGAGAAAGCAGCTAAGCGGAAGGGACTCTCGCACCGAGAGGCTTCTGTTCTCCTTGCCTGTGAAGACAAGGAGATGAACGAGAAGATTTTCCGGCTTGCGGAGCAGATTAAAAAGGATTTCTACGGAAATCGTATTGTTCTGTTTGCACCGTTGTATCTTTCTAACTACTGTATTAACGGCTGTACTTACTGCCCATATCATATGAAAAACAAGCATATTACCCGTAAAAAATTATCACAGGAAGAAATCAAAAAAGAAGTGATTGCTCTGCAGGACATGGGACACAAACGACTGGCTCTTGAAGCGGGTGAAGATCCGGTTCACAATACGATGGAGTATTATCTGGATTCTATCAACACCATTTACAATATCAAACATAAAAACGGAGCCATTCGTCGCGTAAATATCAACATTGCTGCAACAACTGTAGATAACTATCGTCTGTTGAAGGAAGCCGGAATCGGAACCTATATTTTATTCCAGGAAACCTATCACAAGGACAGCTACCTTGAGCTTCATCCAACAGGACCAAAGCATGACTACGACTATCATACGGAAGCAATGGACCGCGCCATGGAAGGCGGTGTAGACGATGTAGGAATCGGAGTACTCTTCGGTCTTGATAAATTCCGTTACGAATTTGCAGGGCTCTTAATGCACGCGGAGCATTTAGAAGCGGCATTTGGCGTGGGTCCTCACACAATCAGCGTACCAAGACTTCGCAATGCGGACGACATTGATGCCAGTGCATTTACAAATGGAATCGATGACGATACTTTTGCTAAAATCGTAGCATGTATTCGAATTGCCGTTCCTTATACCGGCATGATCATTTCCACAAGAGAAAGTCAAAAAGTACGTGAGCGAGTGCTTCACCTCGGTGTCTCTCAGATCAGCGGCGGTTCCAGAACCAGCGTTGGCGGATACTGCGAACCGGAACCGGAAGATGAAAAGTCCGAACAATTTGACGTTATCGACAATCGTACACTGGATGAGGTAGTACGCTGGCTTATGGAAATGGATTATCTGCCAAGCTTCTGTACCGCATGTTATCGCGAAGGTCGTACCGGAGACCGCTTCATGTCATTGTGTAAGAGCGGTCAGATTCAAAACTGCTGCCACCCAAATGCACTGATGACTTTGCAGGAATATTTAATGGATTACGCATCTCCTGAGACAAAGCGTATCGGAGATCTGTTGATCGACAAAGAAGTTTTGAATGTGCCAAATGAAAAAGCCCGTGCAGTTGTATTGGAAAATCTGAAGTTGATCCGGGAAAATAATCGACGTGATTTCCGGTTTTAGTTTATCTTATACACATTTTCACACAGGAGGAATACTATGACTTTAAACAACACCCCTTCTTCCGAGCGGGTCCACATCGGTATTTTCGGCAGACGCAATGCCGGAAAATCCAGCCTGATCAATGCTCTGACAGGACAGTCTCTTGCCATTGTCTCTGATGTCAAGGGCACAACAACTGATCCTGTCTTAAAGGCGATGGAGCTTCTCCCACTGGGTCCTGTAGTGATGATCGACACGCCCGGTCTTGATGACACCGGTACGCTTGGAGCTATGCGCGTGCAAAAGGCTTATCAAATCCTCAACAAGACTGATATTGCTCTTCTTGTCATTGATGCCTCCGACGGCGTAACCGGTGAAGATTCCGCTATTTTGTCGCGGATTCAGGAGAAGGAGATTCCTTATCTTGTCGTTTGGAATAAAATGGATCTGTTGGAGAACAATAAGTTTTCCACAAGACAATTGGAGAACTTCCTCCATGAGTACCATGTTCCTGAAGATCACATGATTCCGGTAAGTGCACATACAGGGCACAACATTTACACATTAAAGGAACGAATTGCCGCCTTCGCACCTGCTGAAGATGATAAAAACCATATTGTCAGTGACCTGATCCACCCGAATGATTTTGTCGTTCTCGTAGTTCCCATTGACAAAGCAGCTCCAAAAGGACGGCTTATCCTGCCACAGCAGCAGACAATCCGGGACATTCTGGACACCGGTGCAACCGCTATCGTCACCAGAGATTCTGAATTTGCCGATACGTTAAACCATCTCGGCAAAGCTCCGTCTCTCGTGATCACTGACAGTCAGGTGTTCGGCAAGATCAGCAAACTGACTCCACCGGACATTCCTCTGACGTCTTTCTCGATTTTATTTGCAAGATACAAAGGCAATCTTGACACTGTTGTAAATGGTGCCCGCGCATTGGACACTTTGCAGGATGGCGATACCATTCTCCTGTGCGAAGGTTGTACCCACCACCGGCAATGCGAAGACATTGGCACGGTAAAGCTTCCGAAATGGATACGGGAATATACCGGGAAAACATTAAATTTCGCATTTACAAGCGGTACCGAATTTCCACTGGAGCTTGAGCAATATAAGATCATCATCCACTGCGGCGGATGTACGCTAAATGAGAGGGAAATGAGATACCGTCTGAAATGTGCCGAAGACGCAAAGCTTCCGATTACCAATTATGGAACTGCGATTGCGTATATGAAAGGAATTCTTGAGCGAAGTATAGAAATCTTTTAGTATAAAAAATAGAGCGGAAAATTTAATATTTCATTACAACGCAATGCCGGTGAGTCAAAATGACCCACCGGCAAAACACATATTTCAAATCATTCCCGAAACGCTTTTTAAAACGCTTACAACCGCCTAAGTTCTTCTGCTCTTTCCAGAACTCCTTCCCATTGCTTCTCACTTAACAGCTCTGGCTTTTGCATACCTTCCAAGCCACTAAAATCTATTCTCAGTTCTTTTTGAGCAAGAACTGCCGAATCATATAATGACACTATTTCATCCGTTGTCTGTGACATTACATTCCGATCATCTCCAAATGTATGATCATGATCGAATAACGGACAGTATCCAACTAATTTCCCACTGGTATTTTCCATCAAAAAGCCCCAGTTCTGCTCATGTCTGTCATTATTGTTCAAAATGTAATCCGCGACCTGCATCTCTAAATAAGCCTTCCGATCTAACTTTTCTGCCTCTTTGTAAGCATTCACTCCATACGATTCACAAAAAATTTTAAATTCTTCAAAGGTAACCATTGCAACATCTTCTGAGGTAAACAGTTTTGATTTTACAATTCGCTCTCCTACCCCCTCAATCCACCCACGTCTTTCTTCTGATAAATAAGATGCAATTTCATTTTCCTCTGAAACTTCATAATGAATATGATTGATGTGAAGCGCGGTCAAAATCTCATCGGCAGGGATTTCATATTTCCCCACTTTATGAAGAAATAAATCTTCTCCTTGCCGAATCCATCCTTTCGCACTTGCTCCAAATGTCGTTAATTCCGGAGTATGAATGTTTTTCTGTTCTTTTATCTCTTCTTGATGCCAGATTGCCCTTCCGGATAAAGAGATTTCTGTAATAAACAAAGAAAGCGGATTTTGGAATAAATTCACTTCCTCCCATGTTTTGTCATCCCCGTCTTGACGAATCCAGTAAGAATCTTCCAAACTAAGTCCCCTGCAGGCTTTACATACTGCATAGCGATTATTCTGCGACAGACGCATTGCATTCAAAATTTCTTTTGCATAACTCCGCCCGATTGATAAGGTACGGTTTGATGCCCAC
>ENA-ORUU01001868-ORUU01001868.1-human-gut-metagenome-genome-assembly--contig:-NODE-1868-length-9673-cov-2.88407_pt1 | contig 9673 bp, 6 predicted proteins | sample MGYA00242085_ERZ509221 | MGnify/ENA primary metagenome ERZ509221 (study PRJEB26280, sample SAMEA2338809) | human gut metagenome | biome: human gut; feature: human-associated habitat; material: faeces... | reverse complement strand
TATTTCGTTTATACCGTTTTTCTTTTTCATTAACATATAAAATTCTGACTTGTGAGAGGGCGCTTATATCTGCCCTTCACAACCTATAAAAGCACCACAGAATCTGCAACACTACGTCCATTAAACTCTGGTTTATCAGAAATCCACCTCAGTATCATAGTAGCAGCATTTCAGCAGCTTCTCCATCTCTTCCTGGCTCGGCTGTCTAGGATTGGAACCGGTACATGCATCTAAAATCGCATTGGCAGCGATCTCCGGCAGTCTCTCTAAGAACACCTCTTCCGGAACGAAGCCCTGCTCTGTCGGGTAGCTGTCTGCACCATAATTTTTGATGCAGTGTGGAATCTTAAGGTCATCATTCATCTTGCGCAAGTATGCAATGAGTAACGCAACTTTCTCATCTAAGCTGTCACCGCCAAGTCCCATGAAATCAGCAATATCGCCGTAACGTTTCTTCGCAGTCTCATCTTTTGCATTGAATGCGATAACTTTTGGCAGATACATGGCGTTTGCTGCACCGTGGATAATATGTGCACCATAATCTGCAAATGCAGCTCCTGTCTTATGTGCCATGGAATGAACGATACCAAGCAGAGCGTTGGAGAATGCCATTCCGGCAAGACACTGCGCATTGTGCATGGAATCTCTCTTAGCCATATCTCCGTTGTAGGAATCAACCAGATCATTCTGGATCATTTTGATTGCATGTAATGCCAGTGGATCGGTAAAATCACAGTTAGCGGTAGAAACATATGCCTCGATTGCATGTGTCATAGCATCCATTCCAGTATGTGCAACTAATTTCTGTGGCATTGTCTCTGCAAGATCCGGATCAACGATTGCCACATCCGGTGTGATCTCAAAATCTGCGATCGGATATTTGATACCTTTTTCATAATCGGTAATAATTGAAAATGCTGTCACCTCTGTCGCTGTTCCTGATGTGGAAGAGATTGCACAGAAATGAGCTTTATTTCTAAGCGCCGGGATGCCAAATACTTTACACATATCCTCAAACGTGATATCCGGGTACTCGTATTTGATCCACATCGCTTTTGCTGCATCGATCGGAGATCCGCCGCCCATCGCAATGATCCAGTCCGGTTCAAATTCCATCATTGCTTTTGCACCTTTCATCACGGTTTCCACAGAAGGATCCGGTTCGATGCCTTCAAACAACTGAACTTCCATTCCGGCTTCTTTCAGGTACTGTTCTGCCCTGTCAAGAAATCCGAACCGCTTCATAGAGCCGCCGCCAACACAGATCATTGCCTTTTTTCCCTTGAATGTCTTTAATGCCTCCAGAGCCCCTTTTCCATGGTATAAATCTCTTGGTAACGTAAATCTTGCCATTGTAAAAACCCTCCTATAAAATATGTATGTGCTTGTTTTGATTGTTATATTCTTAACAATCAGACCGCCTGTATTACCTCGTGATTTCATCACTTGTGCTTATTATACCATACACCTTATTTTATAAAAGGGTTTTTATACATTATTCACAAATTATTTCATGTATTTTTTGACAAACAAATTTCTAATACAATTTTAATCCACTGCGCACCGGTTCACTTGTCAGATCCACACCCAGCTTCTTAAAAATTTTAATATCCACTTCAGAGAGCATTACGGAAGTGTGCACCTGGCATCCCCGAAGTGCCGGAAGCTGCTCTAATGCTTTCTTTGCGTTTTCATTGGTCACCGCAGCGAGCGAAAGGGCGATCAATACCTCATCGGTATGAAGTCTTGGATTCTTTCCACCGAGGAAACGGACTTTCAGATCCTGGATCGGTTCAATCGCTTCCGGGCGGATGAGTTTCTCATCATGCTCAATGCCAGCCAGATATTTTAATGCGTTCAGGAGCAATGCTGCAGACGCACCGAGAAAATCTGATGTCTTGGACGTAATGATACAGCCATCGGAAAGTTCGATCGCTGCAGTTGGAACGCCAAGTTCCTCTGCACGTTTTTTTGCAGCGACTGTGACATGTCTGTCGTCCGTTGTGATCTTCGCCTGTTTCATCAGAAGTTCGATCTTGTAAACTTCATTTTCCGTTGCTTCCTCTTTGACCAGTTTGTTTACCGCTGTGTAATAACGTCTTATGATCTCCATTTTGGAGGCTTCACAGCATGCCTCGTCATCGATGATACAGTTTCCGGCCATGTTGACACCCATATCAGTCGGTGATTTATAATAAGTATTTTCTCCATAAATCCCTTCAAAAATAGCGTTCAAAACCGGGAAGATCTCAATGTCACGGTTGTAGTTGACCGTCGTTTTTCCATAAGCTTCCAGATGGAACGGGTCGATCATGTTCACGTCATTCAAGTCTGCGGTAGCCGCCTCATAAGCTAAGTTTACCGGATGTTTTAATGGAAGATTCCAGATTGGGAATGTCTCAAATTTTGCATAGCCGGCTTTTGTTCCACGGATGTTCTCGTGATAAAGCTGGGAGAGGCAGGTCGCCATTTTTCCACTTCCCGGTCCCGGTGCAGTGATGACGACTAATGGTCTGGTCGTCTCGATATAGTCATTCTTGCCGAATCCGTTCTCACTGACGATCAGCGGAATGTTTGCCGGATAGCCCTCGATCTTATAATGCTGATATACTTTAATGCCTCTTTTTTCCAGTTTTTCACGGAACTGTACGGCACCGCTCTGTCCTGCAAACTGCGTGATGACAACGCTTCCCACATACAGACCCTTTTTCTCAAACTCTCCGATCAGCCGGACAACATCCACATCATAAGTAATTCCAAGATCCCCGCGGACTTTGTTCTTCTCAATATCTGCCGCACTGATCACGATCACGATCTCTGCCACATCCGCAAGCTGCATAAGCATCTGGAGTTTACTGTCCGGTGCAAATCCCGGCAATACTCTGGATGCGTGATAATCGTCAAATAATTTTCCGCCAAATTCCAGATAAAGCTTGTCCCCAAACTGGTTGATCCGCTCTTTGATGTGCTCCGACTGAATTTTTAAGTACCTGTCATTGTCAAATCCTATTCTCATCCCTGATATCCCCTTATTTTTCATTTACTTTTTTATTTACAAACATAAAGAATATTATACAATAAAACCGGCACAAAATATACTCGAAATTTTCAATTTCCATCACAAATTTTAACGTACCATTTGAAAATTATTTTTGCAGATTTCATAAATAAAGCTGACCCTTTCCGGATCAGCCTTATCATTAAATTCCCAATAACTGCTTTTTCTTCGCTGCAAATTCTTCTTCTGTAATGACTCCTGCATCCAAAAGACCTTTGTACTTCTGCAGCTGTTCGATCGTATCGCTCTCAGAAGATTGCTTCTGCTCTTCCAAAAATCCGGTCTCCTGCTTTGCAGCCTGTTTTTTCTCCCCCGCTGTCATCTCTTTGACATTCGGATTCATCAGGTGTGCCAGATTGAGCGCCAGCGTGTGCAGACTCTCTGTTTTATCCTCATAGCAGCTCAAAAACGCCTCGACACTTGGACTGTCACTGTCAAAGGAAACTCCTGTCCAATCCCACATAATATTATCCCAGTAAGGATGGTCAAACGTCAGCTCCACATGGAGGGTATCTGCCGGAGAAGCCACGTCAAAAGATGGTCTTGGATGATACTCATGATAATGGTTATCATCTTTGTCATTTTCCTCATACATCCGCTCCAGCCGCTCAAACATTTCATATTCCCTCATCTGCATCTGAAACTGTGCGATCTGCGGCTCCAGCTGCTTTACTTTTTCCGGAACTTTACTGTCGTAATGCTTTAATTCCTGATGATTTCCCTCAAATAAAACCCGGCTGTCCTCTAAAATACGGAAAGACTTTAAATTGTCCGCCTGAAATGCGAGCGAATCTTTGTCACAGTTCACACGGAAAAGTCCATGGAAAATATCTAATACCAGATCTCCACCAAACAGTCCAAAATTAAACGAATAGTTTTCCTCGAACTGATCCCTCAATGCCTGGTTATCTTCGTAAAACTGGATGTACTGCTTAAAATCATCGATGGTCATCCGATCTGTCCTGCCTTTTGGCAGGTAGATTTTTTTATCGCATTCCTTACAGATCGGTGTGTCCTGTATTTTTGTTGCAAGCAGCCGCGGTGTCGGATTCCCGCAGACCGGACATAATTTTTTATTATTACTGAATAATCCCATATTAATCCCCTTTCTGTGACAGATATTCTCTTTTATGAAAGCCAAGAATACCTGCAATTACATTTGTAGGAAACATACCAAGCGCACTGTTTAACTTTGTCACTGAATCGTTGTAGATCAAACGGCTGGTATATACCATGCGCCCATAACATTCCACCGCATCCATACATTTGGTATAGTTTTTATCTGCGCAGAGCAGTGGATTGCGTTCTGCTGCCAGACGGATGCTTTTTACGGTTTCCTCTATCACCTGCTCCTGCTCTGATACCTCCTCAGGTGCGGAGCGAGCAGTGATCACACTTCGTCTGGCTGCTGCACGCTCCATCAGCGGCTGTATGTCATCTGCTACATATCCTTTCATAAGATCAAGCACTGCAAATAGTGCATCAAAACGTGAGGAAATCTGCACTCCGATCTGATTCATGGCATTTTGGATATTTCCGTCCATCACCGCAAACTTCCGCTGCACGGAGATGATCCAGAGAACAAGTAAAAGCAGGATCAAACCAATAATGACCAAGATTTCCATACCTAACATTTTTTCTTCTTAATCCTCCCTTCTTTTGTGTGCTTATTTTGGCTTTCTCCTTTGTCTGAATCTACCATACACGATTTTCCCAAAAAAATGGACGCACTGTCATGAATCGACCGTAAAATGTATTGAATCGACCATGTCTTTTCTTACTATTCATGTAGTTTATTCTATCAAAGAAAAAACAGACCGTCATAAGACAGCCTGCTCTCCGTTAAACGCATATTCCATATATGTATTTTTGATTTCCGAACATTTTCCATGCGGAATTGGGATTTCCGCATCATTTACCATTTTGATGGAACGGCTGGAAATATTCTGGATATACTCCATATTCACAAGGAAGGATCGGTGGGGACGGAAAAAATTGCTGTACTGCATCAGCTGTCCTGCCAGATCATCCAGACTCCCTGCGCTTTCCAGAACTGCTCCGTTTTCCAGATGAAATAAAAGTTTTCGTCCCAGCACCGCATCCATCAGCCGGAAAAAGCTTTCCTCCCAGATCGGTTTCAACTGGTAAAAATAAGCTCCAACCGAATAAGATTCCACCGCAAACTCCGGGGATGAGGTCAGAAAAATAATTTTCATATTCGTGTCATACTGCCGGATCTCTTTTGCCACATCCATGCCATTCTGCCCCGGCATCACGACATCGAGAAATAATATATCCGGTCTTATGCCATTCTCAATCTCCGTCAGCAGTTCAAACGGACTCTGGAATGCCGCATAGGTAATATCCTCATTCCGCTCTACCCGGTAGCGGTCTAATAATTCGTTCATCTGATGAAGCACTTCCATATCATCATCACAAAACGCGATCTTTATCATAAAATTTTCTTTTCTCCTGCGTAATTATAATATTTCCATACCTCTTGTGATCCATTTTACTGTCACAGGAAGCCTGCAAAATGTTTTTTCCACATATTATTATACTTCACAGAAGGGAAAATGAAAAGCCAATGTCCGCTACCTCCGCAGATTCTCAAATGCTCCATACACATCCAGCGTTCCATACCCCCACGACGGATTCGGATAACTCCTGTCATCCGCCCGGTCTGCGCCGCGGATCAGCATATTTTTGATATCCGCAGAGGACATGAAAATCTGATTTCTTTTTACCAGTCCCCATTCCATGATCTGCGCACATGCCCCGGCTGTGATCGCTGCCGCCGCACTCGTCCCGGTCATGGTCACAAAACGGTTCCGCAGTCCCGGTCCATACACATTCACCGCCGGGGCACAGAAATCCGGCTTTACCTCACCGGAAAGTGTAAATCCCCTGCCCGAGTCCAGATACAGACCGCCATTTGCCACATTGTAGCCACCCGTGCTTATGACTTGCCCTGTGTTACCCGGCACGGTGATCGTATGATTCGGATTTGACCGCAGGAAAAAAACATTTCCACTCGTAAAATTCCGCATGGGAAGCCACATATTGTAATCGCCTGTCACAATGCTCTGCGGATACACGTTGATCGTCCAGATCCCCTGCGCTGCGTTTGAAAAACGTAAATAAATAAGCTGGTTTCCCTGCCGCCTGCCCGTCAGCCGGTAGTCGATGCTGACTCTTGTCTGCTCGAAAATAAAGACAAACTCCTGTCTTCCACCGCTCCGGTAAGGCACTTTTGGCAGCACTTCCCCGGTGGGCGAGCTGACCGATACCGCATAAAGCTCCGGCGCATTTGCCCACATCTCAATGAAAAAGCCCGGCATATTTTCCTCCACCGAGACTTCCACCGATTCGTACTCCATGTCCGGCTGTATTTTTCCAAGAAAATGATGTCTTGCATTCGCCTCGTTTCCTACCGCTGCCACACTGCATCTTTTCCGCCTTCTGGATACAATATCCAGATAAGTTGCCAGTTGTCCGTCCTTGCCACGGTTTCCCATGTTGCTTCCCAGTGCAATGCAGATCACAAGCGGCATATCCCGCTCCTTTGCCAGCCGGTCCAGATAGCTGACTGCCATCATGATATCATTCTCCTGATACGCCGGAACAGAATCCGGGATAAAATAAAATTCCCGCAGATAAGTTTTTGCCTCTTTCAGTTTTACGACTGCGATCTCGGAAAACGGCGCCGCCCCGATAAAATTATCTTCCACATCCTCGCTTCCACATGCCACCCCGGCCACAAAGGTTCCATGTCCATTGGTATCCATGGACGGAACGGTTTCCAGCGGATTTTCTGCCCGGAGTGCGGCATTGATCTGCTCTGTCTTATACTCGGAACCATATGCGATCCCCTCCGGCTTTGTTCCATCCCGGATTGTCTGATCCCAGATGCGGTAAATCCTTGTTGTCCCATCAGAATACTGAAATACCGGATTTCGGTAATCGATCCCGGTATCAATAAATCCGATCATCACGCCCTGCCCTTTCAGTGCGAGTGCCGGCTGCTGCTGTAATTTTAATATCCCCGAAACCTCAAGCGCCGTCTCATCCAGAAGTCCATAGCACTTTGGAACAGAAGCATAGGAATCTGCCGGAAAATCAAATATCCGGAAAAAACTCCTCGGATAAAAATAAGTATCCTTTTCCTCATCGATCCGCTGGATACAATCACTTGAAAGGTCAATCACATCCAAAACATCTTTCGATATGATAAAATCCACATAATCATTGGAATAAATCTTTTCTTCACAGTCAGACATAAAAAACTCCGCACACCTATCTTTACAATAAATGCCGGAGTTTTGTCTTTTATTCCTTTAAATTGCTGGCTTTTCTTCGATCGCTGCACAGCCGCGCATCGTGATGAGCGGGCCGCCCTTTTTCTCTACATAATCTTTTGTGATCGTCACCATGCCAATGTTGTCATCCTTCGGGATTTCATACATGATATCTAACATAAAATCTTCGATAATAGAGCGGAGTGCACGCGCTCCTACCTTTTTCTCTTTTGCTTCCTTTGCGATAGAATGAAGCGCATCCTCGTCAAATACAAGCTTTACTTCATCCATGGCAAGCAGCTTCTCGTACTGCCTGATGATCGCATTCTTCGGCTCTTTTAAAATACGCACGAGCATATCTTCCGTCAGCGCCTCCAATGTGAACATGACTGGCAGACGTCCTAAAAATTCCGGGATCATACCAAATTTGCGCACATCTTCTGTCGTCACTTTTGCAAGCAGGTTCTCGTCATTGTCATATTTGTCCTTCAGGTCTGCCTTAAATCCAATGGAAGCTTCCTTGTTCAGACGCTCCTTAATGATATCTTCCAGATCCGGGAACGCTCCTCCGCATATAAAAAGAATGTTCTTCGTGTTGACCATCGTCATCGGAACCATCGCATTTTTACTGCTTGCCCCTACCGGCACTTCCACTTCCGCACCCTCTAACAGTTTTAACATTCCCTGCTGGACAGATTCTCCGCTGACATCGCGCTGGTTTGTGTTGCGCTTCTTTGCAATCTTGTCGATCTCATCGATAAAGATGATGCCGTGCTCTGCGCGTTCCACATCATTGTCAGCAGCCGCTAACAGTTTGCTGACTACACTCTCGATATCGTCACCGATATAACCGGCTTCTGTCAGGGAAGTTGCGTCCGTGATGGCAAGCGGCACATCTAATAATCTTGCCAGTGTCTTGACCAGATACGTCTTACCACATCCGGTCGGTCCGATCATGAGCATGTTGGATTTCTCGATCTCCACACCGTCCTGCACATCGGAGGCAATTCTCTTGTAATGATTGTAAACTGCTACAGACATGACTTTTTTTGCATGTTCCTGTCCAACCACATACTCATCCAGCGACGCTTTGATCTTATGTGGAGCCGGGATCGCATGAATATCGATCTCCGGCTTTCTCTCCTCTTTTGGTTTCTTTTTCCTGATCTTCTGGCTGTTTGGCATACCGCCCATCATATTTTGCAGATCAGAGAGATTGATCATGCTGATATTCGGCATCTTATCCAGATTCATATTATTAAAACTTCCCATGTTCATCATATCACCCATTGGGAATCCGGTGCCATTCATGCTGTCGAACGTTCTCTGCATACAGTCATGGCAGATGGAAATGCTGTTTGGAATCTTGATCATTTTTCCTGCAATATGTTCTGGTCTGTGACAGATGTAGCAGATTTCCTCGTACTCATCATCCTTCTTCTCATCACTCTCCTGTGCATCTGCCGTGGTGTTTACCACTTCCGCACTCTCTGCTTCCGTTGTATGTAAATTATTGTCAGAGGCTGCCGGCTCTTTGTTCTCTTCTCCGTCGATTACCTCTCTGAAATCATTATCTGACATTGAAATCTCCTTAATATCCCTGAAATTGCTTTCTGTTTTCGTCGCCCTCAAAAAATGCGATGGGTTTATTATAATTCAAATAAAAATGAATCACAACTAATTTGGCAAGATTTCATTTTTATTTAAGATATTTTCTTTGAAAAACATACTAATATTTGACCTTCCTGATTTTATGGGTTAGAATACAGCTACACACAAAAAAACTTTCGGAAAGGTGACTCATGTATACAAAAGAAACCTCTTTTAGCAGACGAATGAAACAGGCAGAACAGCATGCTGCCTCACTGCTGCAGCAAATTCTGATCTTCGTTTTGATTTTCCTTGTCATTTTTATGATGGTGCAGATCCAGAATCTGCATGGAACTGCCCACGTGGTAAACTATGCCGGTCTTGTGCGCGGAGCCACGCAGCGTGAAGTCAAGCTTGAGATTACCGGAACTGCAGATGACATGCAGATCGAGTATCTGGATAAAATTTTGTCCGGTTTAAAATATGAAGATGGAAATTATAATCTGGTAAGCCTGAAAGATCCTGCTTACCAGCAGTGTCTGGACAATCAGATTGAATATTGGGAACTACTGAAAGAAGAGATTTATACTGTTCGTGAAAAGGGCTATAAAAACACCAATATTGTCTCAATGAGTGAAACTTATTTTGAATATGCCGACGAGACGGTGACTGCTGCCGAACAGTACTTGGAAAAGATTGCCGCACGTATCCGGCTGACCGAGATTAT
>ENA-ORUU01001852-ORUU01001852.1-human-gut-metagenome-genome-assembly--contig:-NODE-1852-length-9782-cov-13.1121_pt1 | contig 9782 bp, 9 predicted proteins | sample MGYA00242085_ERZ509221 | MGnify/ENA primary metagenome ERZ509221 (study PRJEB26280, sample SAMEA2338809) | human gut metagenome | biome: human gut; feature: human-associated habitat; material: faeces... | reverse complement strand
CTGCCAAATTCTGGGTTGCCTGCAATCAGACAATGCAGAAATATGTGGAAGCTGCTGCACAGGGAATGGAAAAGGTTTCTGCCGCAAATCAGGCAGGAAAAGATGTGCTTGAAGCGAACCGCGGACTAGTGGAACAACTGGATGCAAAAATGAAGGACTTTGTATCTTATCAGAAGATGACCTATGAAACAATGGAAGAGGTGCGCAAACTTTTTGCAGACATTTCTGTTCAGAAAGAGGATAACAATATTTATCTTTCCGGCGGAAAGGCGGCTCAGAGTGCGGCGCAGAAAGAATCCACAGAAGAAATACGCAGGCTTCTGGAAGAACAGAGCGAACGTCAGGAGGCACTTCTGGAGGAAATGAACAAAAATATGAAAAATATTTCCAAAAACCAGAAAGGTAAATTCAGCTTATTTAAATAGAAAAAGGAGAAAAATATGCGCAAAAGAAAGAAATCAGAAGATAGCGGATTTAATGTCTGGCGATCTTATTCTGATATGATGGCCGGTGTGCTGCTCCTTTTTATACTGATTATGTGTGTGACTCTTTTTCAGGCTCAGAAAAGTTATAACGAGAGTATTAAGGAGAGAGATGACAAGATAGCTCTTCAGGAGCAGTATACAGCGGAAATTCTGGCACAGCAGAGTGAGCTGGACGAGAAAAACAGCAAGCTGAGTTCCCAGGATGAACAGCTTGACAAGCAGAAAAAGCTTCTTGCAGAACTGGCAGCACAGTTAAAGGAACAGCAGGCCAGCCTTGATGAAAAAACATCTCTTCTTGCCACACAGCAGAAGAAAATTGATAATATCATCGGTGTCAAGGCAGATGTTATTGAAGCATTGCAGAAGGAGTTTTCCAAAAACAATGTAAGTGTTGATATTGATGCTCAGACAGGTGCTCTTACCCTCAATGCAAATGTATTATTTGACTATGATAAGTCAGAACTGACAGACGAGGGCAAACAGGAACTTGCAGATATCCTTCCGATTTACTGTAAGGTGCTTCTTCAGAAAGATTATAAGAAGTATCTGGCTGAGATCATCATTGACGGTTATACAGACACAGACGGAGACTATGATTACAATCTGGAGCTTTCTCAGAAACGTTCTCTCGCAGTTGCACAGTATCTGACGGAAATCAGGGAGAACTTCCTGAGTTCTGATGAGATTTCAGAACTTCAGAATTATCTGACCGTAAATGGTCATGGTTCAGCCAATCCGGTTCTGGATTCCGATGGGAATGTAGATAAGGATGCATCCAGACGAGTGGAAGTAAAGTTTCGTCTGAAAGATGATGAGATGATAAATGAACTTAATCAGATTATGAATACAGATAAGACTTCTGATTCTGAAAAATCCGGCAGCAATTAAACTGCCGGATTTTTCAATTCCGGAGTGTGTTCGAAAAATGCTTTGATGCAGATGTTTTTTCTTACAATTCACGAAAGATAACGAGTAATTTTACCAATAACAGTTCACATTTCCGAGAGAAAATGTGGTATGATAAAACAGTACACAGTTTCCTGTAATGGTGATGATGCGCTGTACCCTACATAAGAAAAAAGAAAGAGGAATTATCATGTCTTTGAAAATTGGAAGAAACGATCCATGCTGGTGTGGAAGCGGAAAAAAATATAAAAAATGCCATGAGGCATTTGATGAAAAAATGGAAATAATGAAGCAGAAAGGATATGCAGTGATCGATCATGATCTGATCAAAACACCCGAACAGATTGCGAAAATAAAAGAAAGCTGCAAAATCAATATCGCAGTTCTTGATTATGTGGAAGAGCATATTAAACCAGGTGTATCCACTGAAGAGATTGACAGATGGGTACATGAAGAGACTGTACGGCATGGGGGAATCCCGGCACCGTTAAATTACGAAGGATTTCCAAAGAGCGTGTGTACTTCTGTAAATGAAGTGGTATGCCATGGAATCCCGGATGAAGAGCAGATTCTGAAAGAGGGAGATATTATCAATGTTGATGTATCTACAATATATAATGGTTATTATTCTGACTCGTCCAGAATGTTCTGCATCGGTAAAGTGAGTCCGGAGAAAGAAAAACTTGTCAAGGTCACAAAAGAATGTGTTGAGATTGGTATTTCCCAGGTGAAACCATGGACTCCGATCGGAAATATGGGAAGTGCAGTTCATAAACATGCAGTAGAAAACGGATATTCTGTAGTCAGAGAAATCGGTGGACATGGTGTGGGAGTTGAGTTCCATGAAGATCCATGGGTAAGCTTTGTTTCTGAAGAGAATACAGGTGTCCTGATGGTTCCGAGTATGATGTTTACCATAGAGCCGATGGTAAATATGGGAAGCGATGAAATTTATACGGATGAGATTGACGAGTGGACAGTCCGTACAGAGGACGGACTTCCTTCAGCCCAGTGGGAAGTAACTGTTCTGGTTACGGAAACAGGATGTGAAGTAATCTGCTGGTAAAAAATTTGCAAAAAGTATTGCAATACATCAGGCTATATAGTATAATCACAACTGTTGTGAAAAAAGATGGTCCTCTGTTACAGGATATGTATTAAGAACATCCATATAAGAATAGGAGAAAAATACAATGAACGAAATTATCAAAAACATCGAAGCAGCTCAGTTAAAAGCTGAAGTACCGGCATTCAACACAGGTGATACTGTAAGAGTACACGCACTGATCAAAGAAGGAAACCGTGAACGTGTTCAGGTTTTTGAAGGAACAGTTCTCAAGAAACAGGGCGGAAGCAACAGAGCTACATTTACTGTAAGAAAGAGCTCTAACGGAGTAGGCGTTGAGAAAACATGGCCGCTTCATTCCCCACATGTAGTAAAAGTAGAAGTTATCCGTCGTGGTAAAGTACGTCGTGCGAAACTGAACTACTTAAGAGATCGTGTAGGTAAAGCAGCTAAGGTTAAAGAGCTTGTTAAATAATTTCATGAATTAGCAGAAGAAGGGACAATAACTTGTGTATTGTCCCTCTTTTTCCATCTGTCAGGAGATTTGGATGAATATCAGAAAATGGAAAGATAGTCCGGCACTGAAAGAGACCAGAGATATGCTGGAAACAAAACTTGAAGATAAAAAAGTCCGGGGAATCCTTAACTGGATATTTCAGATAGCGGTAGTGCTCATTTTTGGCATTCTGGCGGGAATTGCGCTGTTTCAATCAGTAACTGTACAGGAGAGTGCCATGGAGCCCACACTGCAGGTTGGAGAACGCTTTTTTGTAAACAGGGCTGTTTATAAAGTATCCTCACCTGAACGGGGAGATATCATTGTATATAAAACCAGTGGAAGTGATGATGCGGCTCTGCATATCGGCCGCGTGATCGGTCTGCCTGGTGAGACTGTACAGATATCCAACGGAGCAGTATTGATCAACGGAGAAGTATATAATGAAAATAAGAATTTTCCTGAAATCAGTAATGCGGGATTGGCATCCGACGGAGTGTCTCTGGAAAGCGGTGAGTATTTTGTACTTGGCGATAACAGAAATAACAGTGAGGACAGCCGGTATGGTGATATCGGAAATATCAATAAGAAATATATTGTGGGAAAGGTATGGTTTGTCATTTCCCCGAAAGATAAATTTGGATTTTTGAAAGGTTAGGTGTATATGAACGTACAGTGGTACCCTGGTCATATGACCAAGGCAAAGAGACAGATGCAGGAGGACATTAAGCTGATCGATCTGATCATTGAACTTGTGGATGCCCGCGTACCTCTTTCAAGCAGAAACCCGGATATCGATGAACTGGGAAAAAATAAATCCAGACTGATTCTTCTTAATAAATCAGATCTGGCTGACGAGCGCCAGAATGAAGCCTGGAAAACTTATTTTCAGGCAAAGGGATTTTATGTTGTAAAAGTAGATTCCAGAAATGGTTCCGGAATGAAAGCAATCAATAATGTGATCCAGGAAGCATGTAAGGAAAAGATAGAAAGAGACAGACGCCGCGGTATTAAAAACCGTCCGATCCGCGCTATGGTAGTGGGAATCCCGAATGTAGGAAAATCTACATTTATCAATACCTTTGCAGGACGGGCCTGTGCAAAGACCGGAAACAAGCCGGGAGTTACGAAAGGAAAACAGTGGATCCGTCTGAATAAGGGAGTAGAACTTTTGGACACTCCTGGTATTTTGTGGCCGAAATTTGAAGACCAGCAGGTGGGAATCCGTCTGGCATGTGTAGGTTCTATCAAAGATGACATTTTGAATATGGAGGAACTGGCACTCTGGCTGATCGATTATCTGCGCGAAAATTATAAAGGGATTCTGGCAGAGAGATATCAGATCACAGAGGAGGGAACTTCTGTGGAAGTTCTGGAGGCGATTGCCAGAGCCAGAGGGTGTCTGAAAAAGCAGGAAGAGCTGGATTATGCCAAAGCTTCGCTGATACTGTTTGATGATTTCCGTTCCGGAAAAATGGGGCGGATCACATTGGAGTGGGCGCCATTATGAAAACAATAGCTGAGATTAAAGCCGAGTTTGCTGCAGCAGATATGAGCAGCTACCCGGCTTTATATGAAATTTATAAAGAAGATACAAGAAGTGGTGTGCAAAAACTGATCGCGCAGTGCCGCAAAAAGGAAGCAGCTCTGGAAGCGGAGAAGCAGCGTATTGAAAATATGAAGGTATATGAGCATAAATATGAACATCTTGGTTATTTATGCGGAATTGATGAAGTGGGAAGAGGCCCTCTTGCAGGCCCGGTAGTGGCATGTGCAGTAATTCTGCCACAGGACAGCCGGATCCTTTATCTGAACGATTCCAAGAAACTCAGTGCTTCCAAAAGAGAAGAACTGTATGATGTGATTATGAGGGAAGCGGTTTCAGTAGGAATCGGTATGCGCAGCCCGGAGCGTATTGATGAGATCAATATCCTTCAGGCTACTTATGAGGCAATGCGGGAGGCGGTAAGTAAACTGGAAGTGGTTCCTCAGCTTCTTCTCAATGATGCAGTCACGATTCCTCAGATCACGATTCCACAGGTTCCCATTATTAAGGGAGATGCAAAGAGTGTTTCCATTGCAGCAGCAAGTATTGTTGCAAAAGTGACAAGGGACAGAATGATGGAAGAATATGATAAAGTGTTCCCGGAATATGGTTTTGCATCAAATAAGGGATATGGTTCTGCCGATCATATTGCGGCACTGAAAAAATACGGAGAAACCCCGATCCACAGAAAGACCTTTATTACACATTTCATATAAACAGTCGCAAAAGGGTTACTATCCTTCAGTACACAGCAATACACTGAGTGATGCACAGTAACAACAAAAGATGCCTACATATAATATAAAAAGAAATGGATGGAAGAATTTGCATAAAAATACCCGGTCTACCGGAAGCTGTTACGAACGAAAAGCTGCTGATTATCTGAAACAGCAGGGATTATTTATTCTGAGATATAATTACAGATGCAGATTTGGAGAAATCGATCTGATTGCCAGAGATGGAGAATATCTTGTTTTTGTTGAGGTAAAATACAGGAAAGACAATAGTTCCGGTTATTCGCTGGCTGCAGTAAATCCTGCTAAACAGAAAACCATATGTAAGGTGGCAAGGTATTTTCTTACAGTGGAATATCACAATGTGGATATCCCATGCCGTTTCGATGTGGCAGGAATTGACGGGGATGAAATACACTGGGTTAAGAATGCGTTTGAATATATTGCAATCCTCTAATAATTATAGAAACTGCTTTGATGAATATTCTGCCATACAGCAGGAAGGGAATAATGAAATATGAAGATAAAATGGAACAGTGAACAGATTCCAAAGATGAATGTAAAAAACAATAAAGATGTTACATTTCTTACATATCCCGCATATGAAGAAATGAACTGGCTTGTTCATGGATTCAGCACCCGCTTTGGCGGAGTGAGCAGAGGAATCTACAGTTCTATGAACCTGAGTTTTACAAGAGGTGATGAGGAGTCCTGCGTGAAAGAAAATTACAGAAGGATTTCTGATGCTATGGGATTTGATATGAACAGCATCGTTACATCTGATCAGACTCATACCAACAATGTGCGGAAAGTAACAGAGAAAGACCGCGGAAAGGGAATTGTGATCCCACGTGATTATACAGATACAGATGGAATGATCACAAATGTTCCGGGGCTGGTTCTCGCAACCTTTTATGCGGATTGCGTTCCACTGTATTTTGCTGATCCGGCGAATCACGCGATCGGACTGTCTCATTCGGGATGGAGAGGTACGATTCAGAAAATCGGTGCAGTTACCATAGAAAAGATGTCTGAAGAGTATGGAAGTAATCCGAAAGATCTGAAAGTGGCCATCGGACCGTCTATCTGTCAGGAGTGTTATGAAGTCAGCGAAGATGTGATTGAAGAATTTGAAAAGGTTTTTGATAAGAAATACCGGAACAGGCTGTTTTACAGAAAAGAAAACGGAAAATATCAGTTAAATCTGTGGATGGCAAACAAGATTATTTTTCTGGAAGCGGGAATCCCGGAAGAAAACATTTCCATGCCAAATCTCTGTACCTGCTGTAATCCTGAGTTTCTCTTTTCTCACAGGGCTTCCCATGGAAAAAGGGGAAATCTTGGGGCTTTTCTTGGCATACGTTCATAAAACCTGAAATTGTTATAAGCACAACAGTGCGAAGTGAGTAATCCTGAATTTGCAGATTAACTGTACAATACGAAAGAGGGGGAGCTAGTTAACAGCTCCCCTTTTCGTATTCATCTGCCGGAAAAACTATCTGGAATTTACTTTTTCCATAAGAGACATGATCTTTTCGTTGCTGGAACGAACCTTCTCAACGGAAACATCATGATTGATGATATCAATGATGCTCGCAAGATATTTACTCATATTTGCTTCTACATAATATGGTCTTTCGAGAAGTTCCGGAATGCGGTAATTCAGGTTGGTTGTGATCACTCTGTCAAGCCAGCCTTTCTCGTAATATTCATCAAATTTATCCAGACCGTCTGTGAACAGACCGTAGGTAGTGCATACAAATACTCTCTTTGCGTTGCGTTCCTTTAACTGTTTGGCAACATCCAGCATACTTCCGCCGGAGGAAATCATGTCATCGATAACTACAACATCTTTGCCTTCTACGGAATCTCCGAGGAATTCATGTGCAACAATAGGATTCTTTCCATTGACGATTGTAGAGTAATCACGACGTTTGTAGAACATACCCATATCTACTCCAAGGATATTGGAGAAATATACAGCTCTTGACATGGCACCTTCATCAGGGCTGATGATCATCAGATGGTCATTGTCAACACGAAGATCCGGCACACTCTTGATCAGAGCTTTTAAAAACTGATAAGTAGGGAAAAAGTTATCAAAACCATTCAGCGGAATAGAGTTCTGGACACGTGGATCATGGGCATCAAAGGTAATGATATTGGAAACTCCCATATCGCTTAATTCCTTCAGTGCCAGTGCACAGTCCAGAGATTCTCTTTTAGTACGTCTGTGCTGGCGGCCTTCATAAAGGAACGGCATAATTACATTGATACGGTGTGCCTTGCCTGTTGCAGCGGAAATAATTCGTTTAAGATCCTGGAAATGGTTGTCAGGAGACATATGGTTCTCGTGTCCGCATACAGTATAAGATTCACTGTAATTGGTCACATCAACCATAATATAAAGGTCAGTGCCACGAACGGATTCTTTAATATAACCTTTACCTTCACCGGTTCCGAAACGGGGGCATTCACATTCTACAATAAATGATTCTTCGCTGTATCCCTGAGGAATAGCACTGAGCTGTTTGCGTTCAACCAGCTCTTTACGGAATTTAACAAGTTTTCTGTCAACTTCTTCTGCAAGTTCTCTGCATCCAAGAGCTGCAATACGGATAGGTGCAACCGGCATGGATTTTTCCAACAATTCTATGTTTGGCATAATACTCCTCCTAAGTAGTGATTTTATACTCAAAAAATAGATTTCAATATAATATATAACATTTGCCCTAAAATACGTCAAGGAATTTATTGATTTTTTCTTTTACAATTGTTATGATATAAAAGATAGTGGATTCTGGGCGCAGGTATATTTTGTCCGGAATTACTGTCATATGATATCAGGAGTAAATGTCAGAAAGTTACTGTGCCTGCACAGTAAATAAATCAGCGGCTCCTGAATGATCGAGAAACAAAATGTGCCGGAAAAGTTTATCCCACACACAATTTCCGGTTACATTCCAATGGAGTAAAATTCATGAAAAAAAATTTACACATAATATCCAGGGTTCTTCCGGACAGTATCGGAGAAGAACTGGAACTGGAACCGGGAGATGCGCTGCTTTCCATTAACGGCCAGCCGGTAGAGGATGTGTTTGATTATCGTTATTTGATGAATGACGAATTTGTTACGCTCCTTATCCGAAAGAAGAATGGCGAGGAATGGGAACTGGAAGTAGAAAAGGAATATGAAGATGATCTTGGCGTGGAGTTTGAGAACAGTCTTATGGATGAGTACCGCTCCTGTTCCAATCACTGTATTTTCTGTTTTATAGACCAGATGCCGCCCGGTATGAGAGAAACTTTATATTTTAAAGATGACGATTCCAGACTGTCATTCCTGCAGGGAAACTATGTTACCCTTACCAATATGAGTGACTATGATCTGGATCGTATTATCAAGTTTCATCTTTCCCCGATCAATGTATCGTTTCAGACTATGAATCCTAAGCTTCGCTGTAAAATGCTCCATAATCGATTTGCCGGAGATGCCCTTGCAAAAGTTGACAGGCTTTATAAAGGTGATGTGACCATGAACGGGCAGATTGTGCTCTGCAAGGGGATTAATGACAGGGATGAACTGGAATACAGTCTGGAAAAACTGTCGGAATATGCGCCTGTACTGCAGAGTGTTTCAATCGTACCTGTAGGTCTTTCCAGGTATCGAAAAGGTCTGTATCCACTGGAATCTTTTGATAAAGAGGATGCAAGGTATCTGATCAGTCAGGTAGAGCGGTGGCAGAAGATCATGGTGAAGAAGCATGGTATTCATTTTGTACATGCTTCGGATGAATGGTATATTCTTGCAGGATATGAACTTCCTGAGGAGGGCAGATATGACGGATACCTTCAGCTGGAGAATGGTGTTGGTATGATGCGTCTGCTTGAAACAGAGGTAAAAGAGAGACTTGAGCAGCTTGAAGGCGATGACAGAGAGGTAAATGCCACTGTTGCAACAGGACGGCTGGCAGCGCCTTATATAGGTAAAATGATAAAACTGGTACAGAAGAAATTTCCGAATGTCCAGGCTGAAGTATATGCAGTAAAGAATAATTTCTTTGGAGAGAAGATCACAGTTTCCGGTCTGATCACTGCTACTGATCTTATGGATCAGCTTGCGCAGAGAAATCTGGGAGAAAAAGTACTGATCCCATGCAATATGCTCAGAAGCGGCGAGGATGTTTTTCTGGATGACCTGACGGTGGAAGATGTCAGACAGGCTCTTAAGACGGAAGTTGTAGTGGTAGATGAACCGGGTGCTGACCTGGTAAACTGTCTGATCGAAGTACCAGACCATAAAAAGATAAGAAGGAGACAGATATATGAGCAAACCGGTAGTAGCGATAGTGGGCAGACCTAATGTAGGTAAATCCACATTGTTTAATGCGCTGGCAGGTGAGAAGATTTCTATTGTAAAAGATACACCCGGCGTTACAAGAGACAGAATTTATGCAGATGTGACATGGCTGGACAAGACATTTACCATGATCGATACAGGCGGTATTGAGCCGGACAGCAGTGACATCATCCTTTCTCAGATGAGAGA
>ENA-ORUU01001792-ORUU01001792.1-human-gut-metagenome-genome-assembly--contig:-NODE-1792-length-10064-cov-2.97682_pt1 | contig 10064 bp, 8 predicted proteins | sample MGYA00242085_ERZ509221 | MGnify/ENA primary metagenome ERZ509221 (study PRJEB26280, sample SAMEA2338809) | human gut metagenome | biome: human gut; feature: human-associated habitat; material: faeces... | reverse complement strand
GACGGATTTAAGGTAGAAGTAATCCCGACTACCTATTATAAGAGCACAAGCCTCGAGAAAGCCATTGAGCGTCTGTTCGTGGAAGCAGACCGTGCGTACAGGGAGGGAGCAAACATTTTGATCCTGTCTGACCGTGGTGTCGACGAATACCATGTGCCGATCCCATCACTGCTTGCTGTGTCCGCCCTGCAGCAGCATCTGGTCAAGACAAAAAAGAGAACGGCAGTCGCCATGATCTTAGAGTCCGGCGAACCGAGAGAGGTACATCATTTTGCAACACTGTTAGGTTATGGTGCCTGTGCGATCAACCCATATCTGGCACAGGATACCGTAAAACAGTTAGTGGATGAGCATATGTTAGACAAAGATTACTATGCGGCAGTGGATGATTACAATGCAGCGATCTTAAATGGTATTGTAAAGATTGCTTCCAAGATGGGTATTTCCACGATCCAGTCTTACGAAGGTTCCAAAATCTTCGAGGCGATCGGTATCGACTCTGACGTGATCGATAAGTATTTCACAAATACCGTGAGCCGCATCGGTGGTATTACATTAAAAGACATTGAAAATGATGTGAACGAATTACATTCTGCGGCATACGATCCGCTTGGTTTAGAGACTGACTTAACCTTAGACAGCAGGGGACGCCACAAAATGAGAAGTGGTGCAGACCAGCACCTTTACAATCCGGCAACCATCCATCTGTTACAGGAATCCACGAAACGTGGAGATTACAACCTGTTCAAACAGTACACAGAGCTTGTGAACAGTGAGGAAAAAGACGGCTGCATCCGTGGACTGATGGATTTCAATTATCCGAAAAAAGGTGTGCCGGTCGAGGAAGTGGAAAGCGTTGACTCTATCGTGACAAGATTTAAGACTGGTGCGATGTCCTATGGTTCTATCTCACAGGAAGCACATGAGACGCTTGCCATTGCGATGAACCGGCTTCACGGCAAATCAAACACCGGTGAAGGTGGTGAGGATTACGAGCGTATCGCAAGTAAAAATACCGCAGTGGACAGATGCTCCAAGATCAAGCAGGTCGCATCCGGACGATTTGGTGTCACAAGCCAGTACTTAGTCAGTGCGGAAGAGATCCAGATCAAGATGGCACAGGGAGCAAAACCGGGCGAAGGTGGACATCTTCCGGGCAAAAAAGTTTATCCATGGATTGCAAAGACAAGACTTTCCACACCGGGGGTATCCTTAATTTCTCCGCCACCACACCATGATATTTACTCCATCGAGGATTTAGAGCAGCTGATCTTTGATTTGAAAAACTCTAACAGAGCGGCAAGAATTTCCGTAAAACTTGTTTCAGAGGCAGGTGTCGGAACCGTTGCAGCGGGTGTTGCAAAAGCTGGCGCACAGGTTGTGCTGATCTCCGGTTACGATGGCGGTACAGGTGCTGCTCCGGCAAGTTCCATCCACAATGCAGGACTTCCTTGGGAGCTTGGACTTGCAGAGACACACCAGACTTTGATCATGAACGGACTCCGCAATAAAGTAAGGATTGAGACAGACGGAAAATTAATGAGCGGCCGTGATGTTGCGATCGCAGCGCTTCTCGGAGCAGAGGAATACGGATTTGCAACGGCTCCGCTTGTAACCATGGGATGTGTCATGATGCGTGTCTGTAACTTAGATACCTGTCCGGCAGGTATCGCAACACAGAATCCGGAATTAAGAAAACGTTTTGCAGGAAAACCGGAATATGTGGAAAACTTTATGAAGTTTATCGCAGAGGAACTCCGTGAATACATGGCAAAACTCGGCTGCAGAACCGTGGATGAGATGGTTGGACGAAGCGACCTCTTAAAAGTCCGGGAAGATCTGACCGGACGTGAGAAAGAGATCGATCTTTCCAGAATTTTAAACAACCCATATGCAGGACCGAAGGAGAAAGTAACCTTTGATCCAAAACATGTATATGATTTTGAACTGGAAAAATCAAAAGACGAGACGGTACTTTTAAAACAGCTTGGCTCTGCACTTGCAAACAAACAGCGCAGAAGCATTGATGTGGAAGTGACGAACACAGACCGTTCCTTCGGTACGATTTTTGGTTCCGAGATAACAAAAAAATATGGAACCGGCTTAGAGGAAGATACATTTGTAGTTAAATGTACCGGTGCAGGTGGACAGAGTTTTGGTGCGTTCATTCCAAAAGGACTGACCTTAGAGCTTGTAGGCGATTCCAACGACTACTTTGGCAAGGGACTTTCCGGTGGTAAATTAGTGGTTTATGCCCCGGCAGGTGTAAAATACAAAAAAGACGAGAATATCATCATTGGTAACGTAGCCCTTTATGGTGCAACGAGCGGAAAAGCATTCATCAGCGGTGTGGCAGGCGAGCGTTTCTGCGTGCGTAACTCAGGCGCTTCCGCAGTTGTAGAAGGTGTCGGCGACCATGGCTGTGAGTATATGACAGGCGGACGTGTCGTAGTTTTAGGTAAAACTGGCAAAAATTTTGCGGCTGGTATGAGCGGCGGTATCGCTTATGTGTTGGATGAGGATAACGACCTTTACACCCGCATGAACAAAGAGATGGTATTTTCTGAGGAAGTATCCAATAAATACGATGTTATGGAATTAAAAGACATGATCAAAGAGCATGTGGCATTTACCAATTCCGAAAAAGGTAAGGAAATTCTGGATAACTTCAGTGAGTATCTGCCGAAATTTAAGAAAGTAATCCCGTATGATTACAACCGTATGCTGATGGCTATCGTTCAGATGGAGGAGAAAGGTCTCTCATCCGAACAGGCACAGATCGAAGCATTCTATGCGAATACGAGAGGTTGATCGTCAGTAGGGAATACGAAAAGAAAATGGAGGAAATATCATGGGAAAACCAACCGGATTTATGGATTATAAAAGAGAGACATCGGTGAGTGAAGCACCATTGGAGCGTATCAGAAATTTTAACGAATTCCACACACCACTGTCAAAGGAAGAACAGCAGATACAGGGCGCACGCTGCATGAACTGTGGCGTTCCCTTCTGTCAGGCGGGAATGAATATCATGGGAATGACGAGCGGATGCCCGTTACATAACCTTGTCCCGGAGTGGAACGATCTTGTATACACAGGGAACTGGGAGCAGGCATACAACCGTCTGAAAAAGACGAACAACTTCCCGGAGTTCACATCAAGGGTATGTCCTGCACTATGCGAAGCAGCATGTACCTGCGGACACTGGGGGGATGCCGTTACCTGTAAGGAAAACGAACATGGCATTATCGAGAACGCTTATGAACAGGGCTATGCGAAAGCAAAACCACCGAGAGTCCGCACAGGAAAGAAAGTCGCAGTCATTGGTTCCGGTCCTGCCGGACTTGCAGTGGCAGACCAGCTGAATAAGCGCGGACACCTTGTAACCGTATACGAGCGCGATGACAGGGTGGGTGGACTGTTGATGTACGGAATCCCGAATATGAAACTGGAAAAATGGGTGATCGACCGCAAGGTTTCCATTATGAAGGAGGAAGGCATTACATTTGTCACAAATACGAATGTCGGCAAGGATGTCAAAGCTGCAAAATTGTTAAAAGAATATGACAGGGTCGTTCTGGCATGTGGAGCCAAAAATCCAAGAGATATCAAGGCACCGGGCAGAGATGCGAAAGGTATTTATTTTGCAGTGGATTTCTTAAAAGCTACCACAAAAAGCCTTTTGGATTCTGAATTGAAAGACAATCAGTACATTTCTGCAAAAGGAAAAAGAGTGGTCATCATCGGTGGCGGTGACACGGGAAATGACTGTGTGGGCACATCCATCCGTCACGGCGCAGCCAGTGTGACACAGCTTGAGATGATGCCGAAAGCACCGGATACGAGAGCGGAGAACAATCCGTGGCCGGAGTGGCCAAAAGTCTGCAAGACAGATTATGGTCAGGAGGAGGCGATCGCAGTATTCGGACATGACCCACGTATCTATCAGACCACGGTAAAAGAATTTCTGAAAGATAAAAATGGAAATCTCTGTGGACTTGTCACGGTGAAATTAGAGAGCAAAAAAGACGAGAAAACAGGCCGTATGATGATGGCAGAAGTTCCGGGTTCCGAACAGAAAATGGATGCAGACCTTGTACTGATCGCAGCCGGATTCTTAGGAACTGAGAATTATATTGCGAATGCGTTTGGGGTAGACCTGAATGCGAGAACCAATGTAGCAACCGCAGAGGGCGCATATGCGACCAATGTGAAAAATGTTTTCACCGCAGGTGATATGCACAGAGGACAGTCGCTTGTCGTGTGGGCGATCCGCGAAGGCCGTGAAGCTGCAAGAGAAGTGGATGAAAGCCTGATGGGATATTCTTATTTGTCGGTGCAGTAGGTAAAAATAATTTTTGCTTATAGCATAGTGATAATATTACAGGTGGAAATAGAAAGATAGAGAGACTATAGTAGATATAGTTTCTCTATTTTTTTATATAAACATGATATTATTTTGCTTTGAATACGATATTATAAATTGTAAAAACATTGATATAAGATATATAATGTTGTATTATAAAAGAAATGAAAAGAGCATGGTATTAAGATAGTATTTGAATGATTTCGGGAAGAGGGGGATTTAGAAATGGTTAAATACTTAGAAGCAGCAGAATGTATTTGCTTGGCAATATCTGTTTGCAATCTTATTGCAGTAAGTTTTGCAATGAAAAAACAGAAACCTATTAATAAAATAATGTATTTTGTTAATAATCTTGGTATTGTTGTGTTATTAAATCTTATTGTCTGGACGGAAGGCTGTTATGTGGATGAAAATAATTTAAGTGGCAGTGCAATTACGTTTATTTTGAACATTTGCAATATCGTATTTTTTATTGTGAGTTGTATAATGGGATTTAAATGCAAGAAGGCAGAATAAAGAATTGATAATATATGCTTTGATTTGATAAACGTTTATGCAGAAGTGGTAAATATAGGTATGTCTCAATTGGGCAGGAGACAGTTTATGAAGAAAAAATTATGTATGTTATTTGCTATTGTTTTATTGCTGGTTGGTGGATGCAATGAAAAGTCACAAAATTATTTTATAGGGACTATTTTGGAAATAACAGATAATTATTTTATTGTAAGTCCGGATGATTCGGAACCAATTAGGGAGACCAGTGATAATATATTAGTTCCAAAAGAAGTGGTATCAGCGAATGGAGTCCCAGAGTTAGCAGCTGGTGAGCGTATTCAGGTGGTTTATAATGAAATGGAACAAACGGATGAAGGGGTGATCATAGACATTGTTTATGCAATATACAAAGAAAATGATTTAGAAGGTACTCAGGAAAAATGAAATTGTAAAGAATAAGTGAAGAAAACGATCTTAGAGAAAAAGCCAAAGTCTAACGACTTCGCTTTTTCTCTTTTTTTACACTGTATCCAAAGGTTCCAAGCTTCCTGCCGAGCAGGAAGTATTCGCCGTGGGAGTAAGTGACAAGTCCGCTTTTGTTTAATTCAAATTTTCCTTTTTCGTCGAGCAGGGTATCGTCAATGGTCACACCAACAACATCCGCAAGGATCATGGAGTGACTGCCGAGAGGTTTGATCTCACGGACTTTACATTCGATATTCACAGGGCTTTCCGCAATTCCGGGTGCATGGATGTGTTTTGAGGCGAGCGGCGTCAAATGCATTTCTTTAAATTTGTCAACATCACGGCCGGAGCGAACCCCACAGTAGTCCGTAGCTTTCACCAGTTTTTCGGTTGTTAAATTGATCACAAACTCGCCGGACTCCTCAATCAGGTGATAAGAGTAGCGCTCCGGGCGGACGGAGATCGAAACCATCGGCGGATTGGTGCAGACTGTGCCAGCCCACGCGACGGTAATAATATTCGGTTTTCCATCTAATTCCGGTCTCTCACACAGAGGATCGTGCGCTGTGGAACTCTGGCAGCTCACCATGACCGCAGGGAGCGGATAGAGCATATTTCCCGGTTTCCAGTTCTGTTTTGCCATGCTTTATGATTCCTTTTTCTAAAAATAAATGGATGCAATATCCATAACGAATTTACAATATATAGTCGGATATTTACTTCAAAAGTATATCCATCAGATACGCATATACATCTTCATTCAGATTTTTCCAGTTGTTGCAGATTGCTTCTGCCTGTGCACGGTTTTTGACACTTAACGTCAGATCGATGATGTTTGTATTATGTTCGCGGTACTGACAGCGCACGGCGTAGTCCTGATTTGGCGTTTTATAATAATCTGCCAGAATGGAATTGTCATTTCGAAGCTGAAGCTTGTTTTTTTCCAGAAAAGCCATCGTGTCGTGTTCGATCGCATCGGAAATCTTGTCTTTGAAAAATTCCAGCGTCTCTTTTCCGGCAGCAGTGATGGTGTACTGGGTGTTACTGTGCGTGGATTCTGTACGGATCAGATCGGCGTCGACCAGATCGCTGATGACCTGCTGGACACGGAAATAATCAGTGTAGTCCTGTTCGAGAAAAAAGTTCGAAATCTGTGTATTGGTCAAGGGAAAATCAACTTTATCCAACATGTTTAAAATCGTTAATTTATATATGGTAAATGGTTCAGCCATTTATATACACCTCTTTCTATTTGCTGATTGCCGCTTTCCTGCAAAACTATGCCTGATCTGTATAATATTTTCCCTGCCAGGTGTCCCGTTCCTGAAAACGTTTCCGGATCGTATTTAAGACACGCTTTTTATCCGTGCTCCACAGCGGCGCGATCAGAAGGGAACGTGGACCGTCGCCTGTGAGGCGGTGGATCACCATTTCCGGTGGAAGGTGTTCGATACTGGTCACAACAAAATCGCAGTATTCCTCAAGGGAAAAGACTGGAAAAGGCGCTTTTTCATAGAGCAGAGCCAGATCGGTATTTTTCAGTACATGGAGAAGCTGCAGTTTTACGCCGTCTACCGGAAGATGTGCAACAGCGTCTACCGATGCAAGCATCATTTCTTTCGTCTCACCGGGCAATCCGAGGATCAAATGCGTGATAACGGAAAGACCACGATCTTTCAGGGCGTCCACCGCAGATAAATACTGCTCATAAGTGAAACCGCTCCGAATCTGCCGCAGCGTATCGTTGTGAATGGATTGCAGACCAAGTTCTATCCAGACAGGTTTTTGGCAGTTCAGTTCGGAGAGCAGATCGAGCACTTCGGGTGGGAGACAGTCACAGCGTGTTGCGATGGAGAGAGCGGCAATATCCGGCTGTGCGATCGCCTCCGTAAAAAGTTCTTTTAAATAGGAAATGGGAGCGTAGGTATTCGTGTATGCCTGAAAATAGGCGATAAACTTCCGGCAGTTACTTTTCCTGCGGATGCGTTCTTTCGCCTGCGTGATCTGCTCTGTGACAGAGAGGGAAGGGGCAGTGGCAAAATCGCCGCTTCCACCGGCGCTGCAAAAAATACAGCCGCGCGAATCCAGTGTCCCGTCACGGTTTGGACAGGTCATCCCGCCGTTTAAGGACAGGCGGTAGACTTTTTCGCCAAACGTCTGTTTTAGATAATGGTCAAGGGAAAAATATGGTTTGTCTCCCCAGAATTTTTTATCTGACATATCCATGTTTATTTTACGATATGGGATTTTACTGCCTGGCTTACCACCTCTGCAACACGCGGGTCGAAAGCTTCCGGCATAATAAATTCATCGTTTAATTCCTCGTCGGAAACAAGATGTGCCAGAGCTTCGGCAGCGGCAAGCTTCATTTCCTCGGTGATCTGTGTGGCACGTCCCTCCAGGGCACCTTTGAAAATGCCAGGGAACGCGATCACATTGTTGACCTGGTTCGGGAAATCACTTCTTCCGGTTCCAACAACTCTTGCACCGGCTGCCTTTGCAACGTCCGGCATGATTTCCGGTACTGGATTTGCCATTGCAAAAAGAATGGAATCTTTATTCATAGAGGCAACCATTTCAGGAGTTACGATATTTGGAGCGGAAACCCCGACAAAAATATCAGCGCCCTTTAATGCATCGGCAAGTGTACCGGAAGCATTTTCTAAATTTGTTACCTCGGTCATTTTTTTCTGCATCCAGTTTAAATTCGGGTAATCTTTTCCAATGATACCTTCGCGGTCGCACATAGTCACATGTTTGAAACCGTAAGTGAGGAGCAGTTTGGTGATGGCAACGCCCGCAGAACCGGCGCCGTTGACAACGACTTTACAGTCTTCTTTTTTCTTGCCAGTGACACGCAGACCGTTGATGATTCCGGCAAGGACAACGATTGCAGTGCCATGCTGGTCATCGTGGAATACCGGGATATCGAGCATTGCCTTTAAACGTTCCTCAATCTCAAAACAGCGCGGAGCGGAGATGTCCTCAAGATTGATTCCGCCGAATGCAGGAGCAATATTTTTGATGGTTGCAATGATCTCTTCGGTGTCCTGTGTGTCTAAACAGATCGGAACAGCATTCACATCGCCGAATTCTTTGAAAAGAACACATTTTCCTTCCATAACAGGCATAGCGGCATATGGCCCGATATTGCCAAGTCCTAAGACAGCACTTCCGTCGGAAATGACGGCAACAGTGTTTGCCTTCATGGTATAAGTGTAGGCTGCTTCTTTATCTTCTGCAATGACTTTACATGGTTCGGCAACGCCCGGTGTGTATGCAATTGCAAGGTCCTCTCTGGAGTTGACCTTTGATTTTGCAATCGTTTCTAATTTGCCATTCCACTCTTTATGCATGGCTAATGCTTTTTCTTTTAAATCCATGATATGAACTGTCTCCTTTATGTAAATATTCGTTTTAAAGCTCTGAAAGTAATGATAACATTTCCTTTTTTATTAATCAAGAAAATTAGGACTTCCTATTTCGTAAAAAGTGTTGTATAATAAATTGCAGTTATAGATTCATTTAGTCGATTCAGACGTTGTTCCCAAATGATACAATTATGATTAAGGAGTCATTGAATGAGAGAAAAATATGAAAGCTTATCAGCAACGGTTTTGCGTGATTTAGCAAAATCAAGAGGAATTAAAAGCACTTCCACAATGAAGAAAGCCGATCTTGTAGAAGCAATGCTTGCAGAGGATGCGAAGAAGGAAAAAGAAAAAGCGGCAAAAGAATCGGAGAAAAAACAGGAACAGTCAGCTCCTTCCGAGAAACCGGAGAGAAAAAGAGCAGATTCAGCAGAATCAGCCAAAGAGGGATCAAAAGAGGGAGAGCGTGAGGAAGCAAGCCAGGATGATACGATCAAGAATCTTGACAGCGGAATCACTGTGAATGGAATTCTTGAGGTTATGCAGGATGGATTCGGATTTATCCGTTCCGACAATTACCTGCCGGGTGAGAATGACGTTTATGTGTCTCCATCCCAGATCCGTAAGTTCAACCTGAAAACAGGCGATATTATCTGCGGTAACACAAGGATCAAAACACAGCAGGAGAAGTTCTCTGCATTATTATATATCACAACGATCAACGGTTATCAGCCGGGCGTGATCCAGCAGAGAAAGAATTTTGAAGACCTCACACCGATTTTCCCTAATCAGAGAATCCGTTTGGAGAGACCGGGCAGCAGTGTTGCAATGAGGATCGTGGATCTGATCTCACCGATCGGTAAGGGACAGCGTGGTATGATCGTTTCCCAGCCGAAAGCAGGTAAGACAACTCTGTTAAAAGAGATTGCAAAATCGGTTACAGCATCTAATCCGGACATGCATCTGATCATTTTACTGATCGATGAAAGACCGGAGGAAGTTACCGATATCAAGGAAGCGATTGAAGGGGATAATGTAGAAGTTATTTATTCTACATTTGACGAATTACCGGAACATCATAAGAGAGTATCTGAGATGGTCATTGAGCGTGCAAAACGTCTCGTGGAGCATCATAAAGATGTCATGATCCTGCTCGACAGTATCACACGTCTTGCAAGGGCATACAACCTCACAGTTCCACCAAGTGGACGTACGTTATCCGGTGGTCTTGATCCGGCAGCCCTTCATATGCCAAAACGTTTCTTTGGTGCAGCCAGAAATATGAGAGAGGGCGGAAGCCTTACCGTTCTTGCAACAGCACTGGTAGATACCGGAAGTAAGATGGACGACAGGTAGTTCAACAGGCG
>ENA-ORUU01001790-ORUU01001790.1-human-gut-metagenome-genome-assembly--contig:-NODE-1790-length-10093-cov-2.0517_pt1 | contig 10093 bp, 9 predicted proteins | sample MGYA00242085_ERZ509221 | MGnify/ENA primary metagenome ERZ509221 (study PRJEB26280, sample SAMEA2338809) | human gut metagenome | biome: human gut; feature: human-associated habitat; material: faeces... | reverse complement strand
GGAGAAGGATGGGGACGGCGCTGTAAAGCGGTATGAAGCAGAGACGGTGATCCAGGGAAGCCGGGCGTTTCTGGAGGCCATGGGAGCAAGGGGGATCATGCCCTTTGCCAGGATCCAGGGGCCAGGTAGTCTGTTTTATGGAACCGTGCCCGCAGGAACGCCTGTATGCCGGGAAGAGGACTGTATTATTTTCAGGGACCAGTCCGGAGTGAGGACGGGAGACTTTCTGGCCCTTTCCTCCGTTTATGACGGGGATGAAGGGGAACCGCTGCAGATCACCGGCTATGTGGAGACACCAGAGCCGTTGACAGCAGGGATGTACGTTCTGGCAGAGCTTCTGGCTCCGGCCGGGTACGCCAGGAGTCCGTGGAAATATACAGCGATGGGATCTGGTATTATACCGGAGACTCCCAGGATAAAAGGGCGGCGGTCCGTTTCAGCTCCAGGAAGGAGGGCGAGGATGAAGCTGTGGAGGACACAGCCAGGATCTATGTAAACAACACAGGAGTCAGCCTGGAGGTATCCAAAGTGAAGACCCCGGCGTCTTACGAGGGGATGAAGGTCTCGGGACGCGTAGAGGGAAGCCTTTCCTTCCTGGAAGCGGTCTACGGATTGGAAAACCTGGAGCCTGCATATAATTCCATGGGAACGTACCAGGGCTTTGGATGGAAAAAAGGGACCCTGGAATATCTGGAGGAAAGAAAGGCAGCCGGGGAGCGGGTGGAGATCGTTTACGAAAATGGGATCTTCCAGGGCTATGGCTATGTGACCAGGACACTGGAAACAGCCGGTGATCAGAACCGGTATGTGGCCGGGGCGGAAATGGCTCTTTTTGAAGCCATAGAGGTGCGTCCTTCCGGCGATACGGGGGATCACAGGATGGAGGGGGTAGAGATCCAGAGAGACCGGAACGGAAACGTTCTGGATATCCAGGTGAAGAAAGGGTATGCAGGCAGCGCTTTCCGGTTAAAAAAGGATGACAATGGCCGCTGGTCATTACAGGAGGAGAAGCGGGATGATACCTCGGTACTGTTCTACGATCTGGGGAATCTTAAGGTACTGGAGACAGGAGAGGATGGGATCGTATACGGATTTGGAAGAGATGGGGAAAAAATAAGGATCACTCCGGATACCCGGTCTGTTTACGCATTCCAGGGCGGACAGCCATTCCTTGAGCTGGCCGGAGGGGATCTGTCCAGGCTGGTCTATGATCCTGGGGCAAAGGCGTTTTTGTCCATGGATCCGGGAACAGAGATCTACCATCTGAACCAGGAGATGCAGCGGGATGCCTGTGTGGATCCATACACGGGGCTGGCTTATGTGGAAAAATCCGGAACCGGTCCCCTTGGAAAGGATGAAGCCCACTATTTTGTATGGCCGGTGATCTCCTTTTATGATCCATATGGGAACCGGATCGCCAGGGAAAAGATCCTCACCGGACGTCCCGGAGAGGTCAACGCCGGAACAGAAAATGCGTATCTTACGGGAACCTGGGATCCGGAGACTGGAAAACTGGAGAAAAGGCTGAAGCCGTTTTATGACTCTTATGGGATGGTGCGTTACTATCCGGTCAATGGGGAAACGTACAAAAAGGGCGAGGCGGTTTATGACAGGGATGGGGATTATCTGTATTTCCGGTATGACGACCTGTTGGAGCAGTACCATAAGGCTTCCTATACCATAGGAGAGCCGGAAACACTTTATGATGTGGGAGATCCAGAGACAGAAGGGGACGGAAAACCCGTCCGGCACCGGAACGGGGAGTTCTGGATCATTCCGAATCTGTGGATATCCGGGGAGAGGTCGCCCCAGGATCCGTCTGAAGGGGAGATGACCTGGGGGCAGGCGGATATGCTCCGGCGCGTGATCCCTGGAACCTATATCATGGAAGAAACCGGTGTTCCGCCAGGGTATACGCGGGCGTTTCCGCAGGCAGTCCGGGTAGAGGAGACCCGGGACATTCAGAGGACCACCATGACGGATGAAAAAATACGGGTAGAAATACTGAAAACAGATGGAACGGAGACGTACAGGATCCCTGTGGTAAATGGGGAAAGCGGGCAGACAGAGGAATGGACTGTGGAGGGAAAGGGCTTTTATTCCCATCAGATGGTGAAGGGGGCAGAGCTGGCCCTTTATCCGGCCAGAAGAGTATATTCCAAGGATCTGGAGAAGTATCCCAAGGGCTATTACCTTGTGAAAAAAGGAAATACTCCGGCTGTGTGGAATACAGAGGATCCTGTGGATAATCACCCGGTTTCAAAGACTGCCCGGTGGATAACGGATGGGCGTCCGATGTATTTTGAGGGGATTCCAGCAGGAGATTATATCCTGGAGGAGCTGAAGACCCCTCCCGGATATCTGCCGTCCTCCATGGAGATCACCATAAGGCCAGTGGATGAGCTCCAGAGCTTCGTTTTAGGACGATCATACGAAGGTGGAAATTTATAAATATGAGGAGGATGAAAAGGGAATCCGGAGGCCTCTGCCGGAGCGCCATGGAGCAGGGCTCGCTCTTTATCCTGCGGTTCTGGAGGAAAATGGAACGGTCATGACGGAAAACGGAGCGTATGTATACCAGAAGGGAAACCCTGTGGATACCTGGACTGCGGATGATCTTTCCTTTTACGGAACGGAGCTCTCCCAGGCGTATGAGGCCATGTTCCGGGAATACGGAGAGGACTTTGAACGCTTTTCCTGGAAGGTATACGATGGAAAGCGTACCGGGACAGGAGAGCGGACGGAAAGCCGCAGCACAGGAAACGGGGAAACGGTCGTCCAGCTCTGGAGCCTTTCGGACGGAAGCTGTCTGCGGGTGACTGCATCCCGGACCGGACCAGATGGGGACTGGAAATTTGAATATCAGTACCATTATAAAACAGGTATGTTCCGGGATGCCCCGGCGGCATGCAGCTTTGATACAAGGGGAGGCCTCCACCGGATCGACCGTATCCCGGAAGGATATTATGTTCTGGTGGAAACGGAAACGCCAGGGGGCTATGAAACGGCAGAGCCGGTGCTGGTCCAGGTGAAGAAAGAGAACCAGGTGATCCGGTATTATATGGAGAACAGGCGCAGACAGTGGTATGCAGACAAGACTGATGAGAATGGACGGCAGATCCGCGGAGCCAGGCTGGCCCTTTACCGGGCAGACGAAAACGGGGGATTTTCCGCAGAGGAAGAGCTTCTGGAAGATACCTGGACGTCGGGAGGGGAAGGGACCTATACGGCGGATGATCTGGCAGAGGGAAGGATCCCGGAGGGGTATGGACCAGGCGACCTGCGTCTGCACCGGCTCCCTCCTGTAAGGGAGGGGACCTATTATCTGGCAGAGCTTAGGACGCCGGATCATTTTTCAGCCATGGAGCCGCAGAAGATCGAGATCGGAAAGGATTCCGGTGGGATCATCCAGGCGGTGAACCGTCTTTCCAGAGGACAGATCGAGATTTTAAAGCTGGATGCCCAGTGGCACGAGAAACCGCTTCCGGGAGCATGGTTTGAGGTGAAAAATGCAAAGACCGGGGAGCTTTTCCGTATGGTGACCGGCAGCGATGGGAAAGCGGTGTCCGGAGAACTTCCGGCGGCATATCTGGGAGATGATGGAAGGGCTGTGCCGTATGAATACCAGGTACGGGAGATCCAGGCCCCGGAGGGCTTCTGTCTGGACCATAGGGTATGGAAATTCTGGTTTAACAATGACCATACGCCGGTGGCCGTGCAGAAAATAAAGGCAGAAAATGAAGAAACCAGGCTGTGGTTTTCCAAAAGCAGCTTTCATACGGATCATTTTGTAAAGGGGGCGCGGCTGTCCATTTATAATGCATGGAAAAATGCAGCCCTGGGGAGAGCCGCTGGAAACATGGATCTCCGGTCCGGAGCCCCACCTGGTATCGGGAAAATTATCCGGAGGAAGAACGTACTTCCTTGTGGAGGAGGAAGCGCCAGAGGGATACTCCGCAGCGGATCCGGTGATGTTTACCGTATCGGCTGACGGACGGAGCATAGCTGAGATATCCGGCGCATCCAGTCTGATCCAGATCCTGTATGACGCAGAAAAGGACAGGATCGGATCGATTCTTGTCAGGGGACGCAGGGTCCAGGGAGGATGGATCACCTTAAAAAGGGATGGAAAGGAAATCCTTACGGCTCCCATGACAGGAGAGCTTACGGCTTTTAGAGAGGCTGTGGAACAGGAAAATACAGGAGCGGTCCTTACCTGGGAAGAAGCGATCGGTTTTTCCGATGGCAGCAGCATGCTCTTAGAGAGGGAGACGATCTGCCTTTCGGATGAAAACCGGGAACGTATCCTGGAAAGCCGTAAGAGGGTGCCTGTCGGGACACGGTACGTATTCTGCGGACAAGGACATACGGTGCTGGATACCTGGAAAACAGAGGGAGGAGGACTGACCCATGAAATCGTGAATGAAGAAAACGGACAGGGAGAGCTGCTTTTCGCAAAGGGAGAGGCATACACCCTGGAGGAAATTGTAGTCTTCAGCGATGGAACCGAATTTTTATCCGGACGGGTATCCGTTTCCATTGGTGAAAACGGAAAAATGATCCTGGCAGATCTGAAAAATAAGGAGACAGACGTGCGGATCCGAAAGACGGATCTGATCACAGGAGAAGAGATTTCCGGGGCAGTGCTTTCCATAAAAAGCCTGGATGGAAAGCTGCTAAAGGAATGGGTATCCGGAGAGGAGATCCAGATCACGGGAATCCTGAAGCCGGGAGAAACGTATCTTTTAGCCGAGGTTTTACCTGCCACGGGTTATGCCTGGGCGGAGGAGATCCCATTTACAGTCGGCGGGGATGGAGGCATCCACAGGGTGAGGATGGAGGACAGGCCCACCCAGGCGGAGATCCGAAAAACCGACATGGTCACTGGGGAGGAGCTTCCCGGAGCAGTCCTGGTCCTAAAGGATAAGAATGGGCGTGTGGTGGACCGGTGGACATCGGGGAATACGCCTCACAGGATCATGGGAAGACTCAACGCAGGAGAAGCGTATACACTTTCAGAGGTGACGGCGCCTTCTGGATATCAGATCGCAGAGGAGGTGACGTTTACAGTATCAGAGGATGGGACCATAGACCGGGTGGTCATGGAGGATAAAAGAAAGGAGCCGGAAGAACCAGAAAAACCAGGGAAACCAGAAAAACCGGAACGGCCGGTACCGGACGATGACAGAGAAACGGAACCGGAAACGCCAGATGAGACAGAGACTCCGGAAACTGAGCCGACGGAGGAGCCTAGGAAAAAAGGAATCATAACTGCCCGGTATGAGATCGAGCTGGATGGCAGAGGGGAGCTTCGGATCAGCCACCCATCCAGGATCCGGACAAAGATCCCAAGGGCAGGAGACCAGCAAAGGCCCTGGGTATATGGAGCCCTGGCTGTTCTGGGGATCCTGGGCGGAAGCATCTGTCTGATCCTTTGGAGGAGGGATACATTTGAAAAATAAAGGATGGAAGAGACAGGGATCAGTCCCCGGGGCTGTGCTTTTTGGGATAAGCTTCTGCCTGGCATGGATATGGTCCGGTTCCTGTGCCATAAGCGGAGCAGCCGCCGCTTATGGTGCAGAAAGCCTGCCGGACCGTACAGAAGAGACACCGGCGGCGGAGACGCTTACCCTTGAAGGCCAGGTATTTACCGATGCGGGACAGGCCCCGGAGCTAAAGGAGATCCTGGAACGGGATGGAAAGCAGTACCGGCTCGTTTCCAGGCGGATCCGCCAGGTCAGCCAGGGAGGGACCATGACGTATGCTTCTGTCACGGTTCCATATGTCCTGGAGGGCAGGCAGGAGCCCCCGGAAACGGCCCGGGTCACATTGACGGATGAGCAGACCGGACAGGAATATGAAAGAGAGATCCCCAGGCTGGAGACGGAGGAGACCAGCGCCCAGTGGACTGGCGGCTTTCAGTTCCTGATCACAGTGTCCGGCTATGATGCAGATGTATTCCAGCTGGGGAACGCGGAAATACCGAAAGATGCGGAGCTGTCCTCTTATGGAACGGAATTTCTGGAGTACCTGGGCCTTCCGGAAGAGTGCTATCGTGTAGAGAATGTGGAATGGAGCGGGGAAACCTATGAAAAAGAAGGGATCCTGTGCCGGGACGCACGGGCCACCGGGGAAAAGCTGGTGAGAAATGTGGAGGTACGGTACGGCGGACAGGTAAAAACACCGGAGGTAAAGGGAAAACAATATATCGGACTGTACCAGGAGATACGCCGGGAACCGGAAAGCAGCCAGAAGGAGGAAGAGAGCCAGGGAACAGAAATAGAAACGGAGAAAATGGAAACGCTTCCACATGAGGAGCAGAAAAAAACGCTCAGTGCGGCGGAGAGGTTCCTGTACTGGATAAAAAAACATCTGACCAAAGTGGTTTTTGGAACTGGTTTTTTCATTTTGATCCTGGGAGGCACGGCGCTTTTATGGATGTCCAGAAGAAGAGAAAAGAGGGAAAGCGAAAGCCCGGACAAGGGTCCAGGCTCCTGATCAGCCGAGCGCTTCGCTCCATTCGCTTTCTTTAAAACCTACGAGAACAAAATCCTCAGATACCAGGATGGGACGCTTTACCAGCATTCCATCGGTGGATAAGAGCTCCAGCTGCTCCTCTTCAGTCATGGACGGCAGCTTATCCTTTAAGGCCATGGATTTATAAAGAAGACCGCTGGTATTGAAAAAGCGCTTTAAAGGCAGCCCGCTTTTCTGATACCAGGCCTTCAGCTCCTCCTTTGAGGGATTCTGGTCCTTAATATGGCGGGAGGTATACTGGACCCCGTGGGCGTCCAGCCAGGATTTTGCTTTTTTGCAGGTGGAACAGGGCGGATACTCTAAAAATAACAGACTCATATGCACAACCTCCTGTTGTTTTTTATAAGTATATCTGATTTCCGGAGAGAATACAATGGTTCAAAGCAGGCATAGAGGAGCAGAGCTTATGGACATACTGGTTTTTCTGTCGGAATTTATGGTTCCGCTGGCGGTTTTTTATATTGTGGGGTTTGGGATACTGTCTGGCCGGCCGGTCTTTGATGATTTTTTAAAGGGGGCTTCCGAGGGGATGAAGACAGTTGCGGGCATCCTTCCCACTCTGATCGGTCTTATGGCCGCAGTGGGGATTTTAAGAGAGTCCGGTTTCCTGGAAGCTGCGGCAAAAGCTCTAAGGACCCCGGCGGGCTGGCTCCATATCCCGGTCCCTCTGGTCCCTGTGGTCCTGGTCCGCCTGGTATCCAGCTCTGCGGCCACGGGGCTGATCCTGGATATCTTTAAGGAATACGGTCCGGATTCGCTGATAGGGAACATGGTGTCCATTATGATGGGATGCACGGAGACGATCTTCTATACCATGAGCGTATATTTTATGACTGCGGGGATCCGGAAGACCCGGTGGACGCTTCCGGGGGCCCTGGCAGCTACGGCCGCCGGGATCGGCGCCAGTATTATTCTGGCGGGGAGCATGGTCTGATCGGGGTTGTATTGGGAGACCAGTCCGTTTATAATGAGGATAAAGGAAAGAATGGCAGCCTTGGCTGCCGGAATCCAAAAAAGAAAACGGGGTGGAGCATATGGCAAAGATCAGCAGAAAAGAAATTTTTTCGATTCCCAATCTGATGGGCTATTTTCGCATTCTCATGATACCAGTATTCAGCTGGATGTATCTTACCGCCAGTACCAGGGAAGATGTTTACCGGGCGGCGGCTGTGGTCTTTATTTCCAGTGTGACAGATCTTCTGGACGGCTGGGTGGCCCGGCGGTTTCATATGGTCACAGAGCTGGGGAAGTTCGTGGATCCTCTGGCGGATAAACTGACCCACGGAGCCCTGGCCCTCTGTCTGGCGTTCAAGTATCCTCTGATGTGGGCGCTGGCGGCGCTTCTGGCCGTGAAGGAGGGGTATATGGCAGTTATGGGACTGATCCTCTTAAAGCGGGGAAAGAAGCTGGACGGCGCAATGTGGTTCGGAAAGGTCTGTACGGCCCTGCTGTTTGTGGGAATGCTGGTATTGTTCTTGTGGTACGGAATGCCGGAGGCCGCTGCAAACGGTCTGATCCTGTTTATGATGGCAGTCATGGCGGCAGCTTTGCTCATGTATGTGCCAGTGTTCAGGAAAATGAAAAAAGAAGCATAAAAACGGAAAGAAAAACGGCGGAATCTGCCATTTGCAGGGGTTCTGCCGTTTTTCATCCGATCAGGGAACTTCGCTTTCCGGGGGTTCCCAAAAGGTTTTCCGTCTGCCTGGGGCTAATTCTGGTACAGGATCTGCTCCTTCTGTACAAGGGGATACGGAATTAACCGGTCCCCTTCCAGATCCTCCCGGTGCATATCCACGGCAGTGATCTGATGGTTTCCATAGGTGGTGTAATAGTAGATCCCCTTATCCCCATTACAGCAGCAGGTATACAGGGTCATCTCAAAGTTTCCATTTCCCAGATCCGAACAGCCCTTCTGCTGATCTACGGATCCCAGGATATGGAAGAACTGGCTGACGCTTTCTTCCTCAGAATCGCCCGATACGGAATTCAGCTTTACAAAGGCGACACGGACGAAGCGGGACTGGGAGGATAAGTCTCCGGGAAGGCCCAGCGCGCCCATGCCCCGGCAGTAGGTTTTCAGGGAGAGCTTGTCAGAAAAACAATTCTCCGGATCCTTTGGGGACAGGTGCATATAGTTATTGAGGTTAAACATCTGCTCTGGAAACGGCGGATTATTGGTAAGGACTCCCGCCGGATTGGGATATACATGGATTCCAGAGAGAATGGATTCCACTGTTACGGCCTCATCCCGGTCAGCAAGGATCCAGTGGAGCTGGGCCAGTGGAAGGCTCTCACTGAACGGCGTATTGACCAGATTGACCTGTTCCAGAAGACGGAGGGCCTCCTTTACAGAAGCACACTGTCCCAGGATCCAGGGAATAAATTCAAACTGGGCCACATTATCCTTTCCGTCCGCCTTTTCCCCATAGTGGGCATTTCCAACGAAATTAAGGCCAGCCATTCCCAGGCCTTTTTCATTTACGGCCTCATAATAGAGCGGATAATCGTCAGCCACATGGGCCATGCCGATCATGGCATAGTGGGTTTCCATGGTCCCTTGAAAACGGAAGCGGAAGGGATAGTTCCTTGGAGTGATGGTCACTTGGTCACCAAAGGAAAATTCATAATCCAGGGTCCGGCCAAAATAAAAATCTTTTGTCTTATAGGCTGCTGCTGTACACATAAACTACCTCCGGTTTAAATTTTATTGCTGCGGGCACGGGTCAGCTCGATGGCCTCTTTCCCGGTCATATGCTCAATGGAAATCTCCACACAGCACAGATTGCTCCATTCGTTCTGGATCTCTTTTTCCACAAAATCCCGGTCTGCGTTGTATCGGAGGCTGAAGACCCTGGCGGCATGGAGGATCTCCTCGTCTGTTTCCAGGATCCTGGCACGTCCGAACAGGATCACGCTGCGAAAATATGTGGTAAGCTCCTCCTTTATAATGTCCTCTTTTTCAATTACGCATAAGGACACCTTGTCATGGCTTTTTATGGAATCGTATTTGTGGCCCGACCTCGCACCATGAAAATAAATTTTTCCATTCTCGTATACATAATTGATGGGAACCGTATAGGGATAGCCGTCGTCACCGGTCAGTCCAAGAACGCCGGTGGTGCCGGAACGCAGGATTTTTATGGTTTCATCGTTTTCCAGCTGCTGTCTGGAACGTCTCATACTGCGGAACATAGGGAGTCCTCCGTTTCTTTTATCTGGATTTGATGATATGGTCTGAAAATTTTTCCTACACCCTCACCGCCACCTTGATCACTCCATCCCGCTTCTCCTCAAAAAGCTCATAAGCTTCTTCAATTTTCTCCAGCGGATAGGTGTGTGTGATCAGAGGCGTCGTATCGATCTTCCCTTCCCCGATCAGTTTTAAGATCGCGTCGCAGTCGCAGCCGTCTACGCCTCCTGTTTTAAAGGTCAGGTTTTTTCCATACATATCCGGTAACGGCAGCGTCTGCGGGCGGTCGTAGAGGGCGACGACCGTTACGATGGCGTTGGGACGGGCGCATTTCCAGGCCATTTCAAAGGTTTTTTCCGTACCGGC
>ENA-ORUU01001778-ORUU01001778.1-human-gut-metagenome-genome-assembly--contig:-NODE-1778-length-10165-cov-2.08813_pt1 | contig 10165 bp, 9 predicted proteins | sample MGYA00242085_ERZ509221 | MGnify/ENA primary metagenome ERZ509221 (study PRJEB26280, sample SAMEA2338809) | human gut metagenome | biome: human gut; feature: human-associated habitat; material: faeces... | reverse complement strand
AACTATGTGTTAAGATGTTGCGGATTATTTGCAGGTGCTGTGATCTGTTCCCTTGTATTTTACAAGAATCATAGAAATCGGACATTTCATAGAGGATTTTATCATTTAATTAAAGAATTTCATCTGTTCTCTGCAAGAAGCAGCTGGTATTTAAGATTATCTCTTGGAATTTCTACTGCAATGTTGATCGGAGAATTGGTTCATATGCCAAGAGTTATGTGGATCGGGATTGCTGCAATGTCTGTCCTGTTGCCATTTTCAAAAGATATGAAATACCGTGTACAAAGAAGAGGACCATTTAATATTCTTGGATGTATGATCTTTCTTATTTTACATGCGATCCTTCCTGATCATATCTTTCAATGGATCGGTCTGATCGGCGGGATAGGAGTTGGTTATTCTGCTGGATATGCCTGGCAAACCGTTTTCAACACCTTTGGGGCTCTTTATATTGCAGAAAATCTTTTTGGCCTGAAGAATGCCATCATCTTAAGAATCGCTGCCAATGTCTTTGGCTCTCTTTATGCTTATGGATTTGACCAGTTATTCCGAAAGATAACGACTAGCATTCGAAATCTTTTTGAAAATAATTCCATTATGACAGATCAGGCATAACATCTTTGAATGATACCTTAGAAACAGGATATAATTATTACTGAAAATCATTGAAATTAATTAATAGAAGGAGGAGTAAAAGAGCAATGTGTACAGCTGCAACTTACAAGACAAAAGATTTTTATTTTGGAAGAACTTTAGATTATGAATTCTCTTATGGAGATGAGGTTGTGATCACTCCAAGAAATTATCCATTTCATTTTAGACATATCGATGCCATAGAAAGTCATTATGCTATGATCGGAATGGCTCATGTAGTCGACAATGTCCCTTTGTATTATGATGCATTCAATGAATGTGGACTGGCAATGGCTGGGCTTAATTTTGTTGGAAATGCAGCATATTATGATATAGAAGAAGGGAAAGACAATATCGCACAGTTTGAATTTATCCCTTGGATTCTTGGAACTTGTGCAAATCTTGAGGAAGCGAAGACAGCATTGATTCATATGAATCTTACCAATACCCCTTACAGTGAACAATTTCCATTAGCGCAGCTTCACTGGATCATTGCAGATCAATCTGGTGCGATCACAGTCGAAGCAATGGAAGATGGGATGCATATCTATGAAAATAACGTTGGGGTATTAACAAATAATTCAGATGTTCTTATTAAATCAATATATGAATCTTTCTCCAAAACAACCAGAAAATCTATTTGCAAAAGATATCGATTTAGATCAATACAGTCGTGGAATGGGTGCGATTGGTCTTCCTGGAGATCTTTCTTCTTCATCACGTTTTGCTAAAGTAGCATTTACCAAATTGCATTCTGTCTCTGGAGATTCTGAAAATGAAAGTGTCAATCAGTTTTTCCATATTCTTGGAGAGGATGCTGCGATGTCAATGGAAAATATGAGATTACCTTATATACTTCTTGTTGTAATACGCAAAAAGGAATCTACTATTATACAACCTATGATAATCACCAGATCAGTGCTGTTGATATGACAAAAGAAGATTTAAACACAAAAAATCTGATTTGCTATGAAGTGATCACTGGGGAGCACATTCAAATGCAAAATTAAATGAAAAAGCACCACTATTTCATTAAACTGAAAGGAATGACAAAATGGAAATCAGATTGGCAACTCCACAGGATGCAGAAGAATTACTGGAAATTTACCGCTATTATGTAGAACATACAGCAATCACATTTGAATATGAAACACCTTCGATAACAGAATTCCGTCAAAGGATCAAACAGACATTAAAACGCTATCCTTATCTGGCGGCTGTTGATGGGCATGGAAAAATTGTCGGATATGCATATGCATCATCTTTTAAAAACCGTGCTGCATATGACTGGTCCGTAGAAACAACCATTTATGTAGATAAGGATGTAAAACGACAGGGAATCGGGAAAAAATTATATGAGGCATTAGAAGAAATCCTTCGAAAACAACATGTGATCAATTTGGATGCGTGCATTACAGATCCGGAAATCGAAGATGAATATGTTACAAAAAACAGTGTTCAGTATCATGAACATCTTGGTTATCATATGGTTGGAAAATTTTATAAAAGCGGCTATAAATTCGGACGTTGGTATGATATGGTCTGGATGGAAAAATATATTGGAAAACATAAAGAACATCCAGAAGCATTTATCCCTTTTTCTATTTTATAAAGAGTTTAAAACTTTTAAAAATCAGGAAAAACTGATATAATGAAATATAAATATGCTAAACAAAAGAAAACAGGAGTATTTAATTATGCCAGTATTTGATTTTAGTAACGATACATCAGAAATAAAAGAAGAAGTAGTCTGTACTTATACAACATTTTCTTCGAATGCAGATCATGCTACGATAGAATGCCCTATCTTGATTTTATCAAACAAGAAGAAGCAGTGGGAGCATCATTCCTGTGGTGTATTTTCTGATCAAAATAAGCAGACAGCCTTTGAATTTGAGGGAGAAGATGGGACAGTAATATCTGATATCTTAAAATTAGATTCCCGTTTTGTAAGCCTGGTCAGATGGCTTGGAGAGAATCATATTCATGTTCGCTTATCTGGGGAGAATACAGTAGAAGGTTATTGTGTATACAAGATCAGAGAAATTGCTCTTGGCGGTGGCACCAAATTATCTGCAGAAGATGGTTTCCTTCAGTTTATGATCGAACGTTTATTCCAAAGTGATGCACCAGATGAACGGATCACTGATGAGAATCTTGATGAGATGGGTGATGATATGAAACTTACCAGCATCCAGAGTATCACAGATTTTATGACATGTGCCGGAAGTACGCTGCCTGATAATATTCGTCTATGGGCAAGAAGAAATCTTGCTGTTGCAAAATCTCATGAAGTTTCACAAGAAGAGAGACGTCATGCCCAGCGTGCATTATCCATCATGATGAACATCCAATGGAAGAGTAATTATTTTAAAGCGATCGATCCTGAAGAAGCAAGACGGATTCTTGATGAAGAACTCTATGGTATGGAACGTGTGAAACAAAGAATCATTGAAACGATCATTCAGATCAATCGTACACACACGCTGCCTGCTTATGGATTATTATTAGTTGGACCTGCTGGAACAGGAAAATCTCAGATCGCTTATGCAGTTGCAAGAATTTTAAAACTTCCATGGACAACTCTTGATATGAGCTCCATTAACGATCCAGAGCAGTTAACGGGAAGTTCCCGTATTTATGCAAATGCAAAACCAGGGATCATCATGGATGCATTTTCCATGGCAGGAGAATCAAATCTTGTATTTATCATTAACGAGCTTGATAAAGCCAATTCAGGAAAGGGAAATGGAAATCCTGCAGATGTTTTACTAACATTGCTTGATAATCTCGGATTTACCGATAATTATATGGAATGTATGATCCCAACAGTTGGAGTATATCCAATTGCCACTGCAAATGAAAAAGACCAGATCAGTGCACCATTGATGTCACGTTTTGCAGTCATTGACATCCCTGATTACACACCGGAAGAGAAGAAAGCGATCTTCCAAAGATTTGCACTTCCTAAGGTATTAAAACGTATGGGATTAAAAGATGATGAATGTATTATGACAGATGAGGCCTTAGATGCTGTCATTGAGATGTATTCTGAAACCACAGGAATCAGAGATCTGGAACAAGCCGCAGAACATATTGCAGCCAATGCATTATATCAGATTGAAGTCCATCATATGAATAGTGTAACATTTGATGGTGCAATGGTAAGAAATCTGCTTTTATAAGTTGTTATTTGACGAAGTATGAATTTTAATGATATAGTAAATCATAGACATTACAAATTATAATTCTCAAACGGAGGTCACATCATGGACATGGAGAAAATCTACTTAACAATGAAACGTACCGGTGCTGGAAACATCGTGCTTGGAATCTTATCCATTTGTATTGGACTTGCATCTGGAATCATGCTGATCATCACAGGTGCGAATCTGTTAAAGAAAAAGAAGCATTTAAGTTTCTAAATAACATCTGAATGATAAAGGAACATTGGAATAAGATTTTCAATATTCCTTTATTTTTTTACATTTGACAATAATGATATAAAATATGGAAAGAACAGACCTTGAAAGTGCCATATGCTTAAGAATCAATCTATACGCAAAATACCGATTTAAATTATAGATTGTTGATAAAAGACAGAGAAGCCAGTATTTTACTGGCCTCTCTCGATATTTTTATTTTATGTAATTCAAATTACTAATCCAATGAATCTTACGATTAATGCTGCAATCCATGCAATCATACATTGCCATAATGCCAGACCAACCGCCCATCTTGTTCCTAGTTCACGTTTTACAGATGCGATGGCCGCAACGCATGGAGAATAAAGCAAACTAAATACTAATAAAGAACTTGCGGCTAATGGTGTGATCGCCGCTGTGATATTTCCATTGAATAAAACTCCTAATGTTGAAACTACACTTTCTTTTGCCATAAATCCACTGATCAATGATGTTACGATTCTCCAATCTCCCAATCCTAATGGTGAAAAAACTGGTACTAACACACCAGCTACCATTGCTAAAATGCTATGTGCAGAATCTTCTACCATATTTAACTGCAGATCAAATCTCTGTAAAAACCATACAACGATCGTGGCGACCAAAATCACAGAAAATGCTTTCTGTAAGAAATCTTTCGCTTTCTCCCATAATAATTGTGCTACATTCTTCACTCCTGGAAGTCTGTAATTTGGTAACTCCATAACAAATGGCACTGGTTCTCCTTTAAATAACGTTCCCTTATATAAAAATGCAATCAAAATACCTATCATGATTCCTAATAAATATAATCCTGCCATAATAAGACCACCACGTTTTGGAAAAAAGGCATTCACGAAAAAAGAATAAATTGGCAGCTTGGCTGTACAGCTCATAAATGGTGTTAAAAGAATTGTCATCTTACGATCTCGCTCGCTCGTTAAAGTCCTTGTTGCCATAACCGCAGGAACTGTACATCCAAACCCGATCAGCATCGGAACGATACTTCGTCCAGACAATCCAATCTTTCGAAGCACTTTATCCATAACAAATGCCACTCTTGCTATGTATCCACTGTCCTCCATTAATGATAAGAAGAAAAATAAGGTTACAATGATCGGTAAAAAGCTTAATACACTTCCTACACCAGTAAAGATTCCTTCAATCACCAGACTATGGATCACATGATTCACGTGAGCCGCAGTTAATGCCTGATCTGTAAGTACTGAGATTTTATCAATTCCTAATTGCAAGATTCCTTGAAGCCAGGCCCCGATCACATTAAATGTAAGATAGAATACCAAAACCATGATTCCTACAAAACAAGGAATTGCTGTATACTTTCCTGTTAGAACTCGATCGATCTTTTCACTTCGAATCCGTTCTTTACTTTCTTTTGGTTTAACAACGGTCTGTTCACATAAACCCTCAATAAAATCAAATCTCATGTCTGCGATTGCTGCACTTCGATCTAACTTACGTTCTGTTTCCATCTGCTTGACAATATGCTCTAACATTTCCATTTCATTTTGATCAAGCTTTAATTGTTCTAAGATCAAATGATCTCCTTCAATAGCTTTTGTCGCTGCAAAACGAACCGGTATCTGCGCCTTTTCTGCGTGATCTTCAATCAAATGTATTACTGCATGAATACAACGATGCACTGCTCCATTATGATCTTCTTTATCACAAAAATCCTGCCGCAATGGTTTTTCCTGATATTTTGCAATATGAAGTGCATGTTTTACAACTTCATCGACTCCTTCATTCTTTGCCGCTGAAATCGGAACAACTGGAACACCTAGCAATGATTCCATTTCATTGACATTGATTGATCCTTGATTCCCAACAACTTCATCCATCATATTTAAGGCCACCACCATTGGAATGTCCATCTCTAATAACTGCATGGTAAGGTAAAGATTTCGTTCGATATTTGTCGCGTCTAAAATATTAATGATCGCCTTTGGTTTGTCTTCTAGTACGAAGTTTCTGGAAACAATCTCCTCACTACTATAAGGTGACATCGAATAAATTCCTGGAAGGTCCGTTACATTTGTTTCAGGATGTCCTTTGATCGCACCATCTTTTCGATCGACTGTTACACCTGGAAAATTTCCAACATGCTGATTGGCACCAGTCAACTGATTGAATAATGTTGTTTTTCCACAGTTTTGATTACCGACTAATGCATAGGTCAATTGTGTTCCCTCTGGAAGTGGATGTTCATCTTCTTTGGAATGATATTTACCTTCTTCCCCTAATCCCGGATGCTCAAAAGTTCTCATATATTCCGCACCCTTATGACTTCTGCTTCTTTCTACAATTGGATCAATTTCAATCTGATCGGCTTCTTCTAATCGAAGAGTCAGTTCATACCCATGAATCTGTATTTCCATAGGGTCACCCATTGGTGCAAGCTTTACTACTGTGATTTCAACACCAGGGATCATTCCCATATCAAGAAAATGTTGTCTTAATGCACCATGACTGCCAACACTTTTGATCACTGCACTCTTACCAATTTGTAATTCTTTTAGTGTCATTTTTTTATATCCTTTATCTATCGTTATTGTTGTAATTGATTAGATGATTCTAACCAGTCATATTGTACCACACTTTTGATAATTTTTCTCAACAAGATGGTGATTTATATAAAAAAATAATGATAAATCTACATCTATCTTGCAAATTTATCATTATTTTATATAACAATATTGATTTTTTGTTGTTGTATTTTCTTGAATTATATCAAAATATTATAACAATCTTTGTTTTTACTCAATTTCTGTCACTTTGTAATCTTTATCTTCTACCGTCTGTGTTAAGACATCATCTGACACTTCATTTGTCATAGAAACAACTGCTGTTCCTTCTTCATGACTTACAATTGCCTCTTCTACACCCTCTAAAGATTCTAAGGCTTTCTTCACAGCAGCCTCGCAGTGTCCACACATCATTCCTTCAATCTTCATTGTTTTCTTCATTGTTTTTTCCTCCTGTTTTGTTATATTTTGAACCTGAATTTCTTCAAGTACTACACTATTTTTGATCTTCTGGTCTTTGCTAGCATCATGCATTTTAAAGAGATTTAATCGTAATGCATTGGTAACAACACAGAAACTTGATAAACTCATTGCTGCAGCTCCAAACATTGGATTTAGTTTCCACCCAAGTAACATATACCAGGCTCCCGCAGCCAATGGAATTCCGATGATGTTATAAATGCCCAAAATAAATTTTCATGAATGTTCTTCAGTGTCGCACGACTCAAACGGATTGCTGCAGGTACATCACTCAAACGGCTTTTCATTAAAACAACGTCCGCAGCATCAATTGCGATATCTGTACCTGCGCCGATCGCAATTCCCATATCAGCTCTTGTAAGCGCTGGTGCATCATTGATTCCGTCACCAACCATTGCAACTTTTCCTTTTTCTTTCAAGTCACGAATGACACTTTCTTTTCCTTCTGGAAGAACACCTGCGATCACATGATCAACACCAGCTTGTTTACCGATTGCTTTTGCGGTACGTTCATTATCTCCTGTTAGCATAACCACGCGGATTCCCATGTTCTGAAGTTCTTTGACTGCCTGAGGGCTGTCTTCTTTGATAACGTCCGCAACAGCAATGATACCAATCAGCTGTTCATCACACGCAAAGAATAATGGTGTTTTTCCCTGATTAGCAAGTTCTTCTGATTTTTTGATCATAGATAATGGAATTTTTGCATATTTCTCAATAAATCTCTGGTTTCCACCATAGACCGTCTCTTTATCAATCTTTCCAGAAAGCCCATTTCCCGCAACCGCCAAAAAGTTTTTAATTTCAAGATTGTCATGAATCTGCGCCTCTTCTGCTTTTTGTAAAATTGCATGAGCAAGCGGATGTTCACTCTTCTTTTCTAATGCATATGCAATGGAAAGTAATTCTTCTTCGCTGATACCTTCTACCGGTACCATATCTGTAACCTGAGGTTTTCCACTCGTGATCGTTCCTGTTTTATCTAAAGCTATGATCTGTGTTTTTCCTGTCTCTTCTAAGGATACGGCTGTCTTAAACATGATTCCATGCTTTGCGCCCATTCCATTTCCAACCATGATCGCTACAGGTGTTGCAAGTCCTAAAGCACAAGGGCAGCTGATAACTAATACAGAAATGCCTCTGGCAAGTGCAAATCCAAAACTTTGTCCGACAAGCAGCCAGATGATCATTGTTGCGATTGCAATACAAATAACAGTTGGGACAAAAATCCCTGATACCTTATCTGCAACTTTCGCAATCGGTGCTTTAGTTGCTGCCGCATCGCTGACCATCTGAATGATCTGAGAAAGTGTTGTGTCTTCGCCAACTCTTGTAGCTTCACATTTTAGATAACCAGATGTATTTAATGTTGCAGCAGATACAGCATCGCCTTCTTTCTTATCCACAGGGATACTTTCTCCTGTTAAAGCAGATTCATTTAAAGCACTGTTTCCTTCTATGATGATACCATCTACCGGTATATTTTCTCCAGGTTTTACAACGAAGATATCTCCTTGATGTACCTGTTCGATCCCAACTTCTATTTCCTGTTCATTATGGATCACAACTGCCGTCTTTGGTGCTAATTTCATAAGACTCTTTAAAGCATCTGTCGTTTTTCCTTTGGATCTTGCTTCTAGCATCTTACCAACTGTGATCAATGTCAGGATCATAGCGGCAGATTCAAAGTAGAATTCATGCATATATTTCATCACAGCATCCATGTTTTGATGCATCTGAGCATCTGTCATTGCAAATAGGATATAAACACTGTATCCATAAGAAGCTGCTGATCCTAAAGCAACCAAAGTATCCATATTCGGTGCTTTATGGAATAAGCTCTTAAATCCACTAATAAAGAATTTCTGGTTGATCACCATGATGATTGTTGTAAATAACAACTGGATCAGACCCATTGCTACATGGTTTCCATCTAAAATCTTAGGAATTGGCCAATTCCACATCATATGTCCCATTGACAGATACATCAAAGGAATCAAAAAACATAACGATGTGATCAGTCGTTTCTTCAAGACAGGAGTTTCTCTATCTTTTAATAAATCTGCATCTGAAGAATTACTCTGCGTTTGCACGCCCTTCTTCTTTGCTCCGTATCCAGCATCTTCCACAGCTTTGATGATCACAGATGAATCTGCAGTTCCTTCGACACCCATTGAGTTTGTCAGCAGACTTACAGAGCAGGATGTGACTCCTTCTACACTGGAAACCGCTTTCTCCACGCGTGCACTGCAAGCAGCACAGCTCATGCCAGTCACTTGATATTGTTCCATGGTTTCCCTTCCTTTCATTTTGCTTGTCAAATTGTTATTTCATTAGTTTTTGTAGAACTTTTACTAATTCATCAATCGTCTCATCCTTTCCTTCTCGGATATCTTCTGCTACACAAGTTCTGATATGATTGGCAAGAAGGACTTTATTGAAACTATTTAAAGCTGCATTGACAGCAGATACCTGAACTAAAATATCGGTACAATAAGTATCATTCTCTACCATCTTTTTTATTCCACGAACTTGTCCTTCAATACGGCTTAGACGATTAATAAGATCTTTATATTCTTTGTCTGAACGTTCTTTTGTCTTGTGATGACAACAACATTCTTTTTTTTCTTCCATGTGATTTCCTCCTTTACGTTTGATATTATATACCCTGTTAGGGTATATTTCAAGATGTTTATTTGAGAAAATGTTGCAGTTATATAGACAATCTTGTTTTATATAACTTATAAAATGAATCAATTTTTCTAATATCATTGATAAAATCCCTAAAATAGCATATAATAATTTTAGGTACTAACTATTAAAATAGGAGGTGATACTATGATTACAACAACAGCAACTGATATTCAAAATAACTTTGGTAAATATTTAAAAGCTGTCCAAGAAGGTAATGAAATTATTATTTTAAAGAAAGGAAAAGAAGTCGCCAGATTAATTTCAAAAGACACAGGTATTTCTTTCTTGACTGATTCTTTAACTGGAATTCTAAAAAAAGATTATAACGAAAAGGATATCCGCGCAGAAAGGATTGCAGAAAAATATGAA
>ENA-ORUU01001773-ORUU01001773.1-human-gut-metagenome-genome-assembly--contig:-NODE-1773-length-10232-cov-2.30903_pt1 | contig 10232 bp, 10 predicted proteins | sample MGYA00242085_ERZ509221 | MGnify/ENA primary metagenome ERZ509221 (study PRJEB26280, sample SAMEA2338809) | human gut metagenome | biome: human gut; feature: human-associated habitat; material: faeces... | reverse complement strand
TATGTTTCTGTGGGATGTAGCACCATAAAATCCACCACAGAACGAATTCTTTCATCCATACGCTCTGTTCCTGAATTTAAAGAGTTTTCTTTCCTCCATACCTCTCTTTTCAAATGTGCATTGTCCTTTCCTACTCTTTCAATAATCTTTCCAATCAGTAATTCCAAATATCCTCTGACTAAGAACATGCGCTCTGCCCCTTCTAAATGTATGGCATCATAAATTTTTTCAAAATATTCCTTTTCTCCCCTATCTTCTAAAACATCCGGCATTTCATAATAATCTTTCAAAAAATCTCCGCCATCATAGTACACAGACGTATTAAAACGAATACTCAAAAAAGAAAAAGTACTCCCCAGTGCATGGCAGGATAACTCACATCCTCTTGGAATATACACTACTTGATTTTTTTCTACAGTAATCTCTTTTCCATCTATAATAAAGATTGCCTTTCCGGCTGTAATGTACCGCAACATACTATATGGAATTTTGCTTTCTGGCATATACCACTCTCCGCCAAAAGAATACTTATCCACATATAAAAAATTAATCCGTACTCCTTCGATATATGTTTTTTCTGTCTTTACTTCATTTTTTTTCACATTATCCCTCCGTATTCTTTTAGTCATTTGATAACACCAATTATACCCTTATTGTTTAAATTTGTGAATTATTTCTCTGTTTAAAAGTAGCCATTAGAACAGTTTAAATATTCATTTTAAACAGTTGATTTCCCTCTCTCATCTCCTTATAATAAAAATATAAATAAACGAAAAGGGAGAATTCACTATGATTATAAAAAATGGTTTTGTATTTCAGGAAGACGGTACCTTCCTGCAAAAAGATTTATATGTAGAAAATGACAGAATTGTAGCTTCAGAAGCAGAAGTAACAGATAAAACAGTCATTGATGCCTCCGGTTTAAAGGTTATTCCAGGTCTTGTAGATGTGCACAGCCATGGTGCAAAAGGTCATGATTTCTGTGATGCAGATCCAGAAGGCTTAAAAGTTATTTTACAGTACGAAAAAGAACACGGTATTACTTCCTACTGTCCTACTTCCATGACACTTGCAAAAGACCAGCTTATGGATATTTTTGCTACTGCTACGAAAGTAGAGCCATCCAAAGAGCTTGCTCATATTATCGGTGTAAATATGGAAGGACCATTGATTGATATTAAAAAGAAGGGCGCACAGGCAGGAGAACATATCTCCGTTCCTGATGCATCTTTCTTTAGAAAATGCAATGAAGCCTCCGGAAATCAGATTAGACTGGTTACATTGGCACCAAATGTAGACAAAGCCTTTGACTTTATTCAGGAAGTGAAAGATGAAGTTGTTATTTCTATCGGTCATACTACTGCAAATTACGAATGTGCAAAAAAAGCTATGGACATGGGTGCGAAACACGTAACTCATTTATACAATGCCATGCCTCCATTTGCTCACAGAGATCCAGGTGTTGTAGGTGCAGCTTGTGATACCCCAGACTGTATGGTAGAACTTATTTGCGATGGTTTCCACATTCACCCTGCTACAATCCGTACTACATTTAAGATGTTCGGTGATGAACGTGTTGTCCTTATCAGTGACTCCATGATGGCAACCGGTATGCCAAATGGTAAATACGAACTTGGGGGACAGGAAGTTACTATGACCGACTGCTTTGCAGCTCTTTCTGACGGCACAATTGCAGGCTCTGCTACAAACCTTTTTGACTGCATGAAAAAAGCTATGGAGTTTGGAATTCCTGAAGCAACTGCTATCTTTGCAGCTACCAGAAATCCGGCTAAGAGCATTGGCGTATATGACAAAGTAGGTTCTCTTACTGCTGGTAAATATGCAGACATTGTACTCGTAAATGATAATTATGAAATTCAGCAGGTAATCTAATATCTGCAGAAAGGGGCGTTTTATGGATTTCACTGAAGCTTTGCAGTCACGTATTGACACTTTTAAAAGCCAATATCCACTGCCCGACTCACTAAAGGCAAGACTTGTAGAACCTTCTATGCCTTTTTATGGAACAAAAATTCTCACACAGGCAGTTACTGCTTTATTAGAGGGCGAAAATCTGCTGCTATGTGGAGATAAAGCAACAGGGAAAAATATACTGGCTGAAAATCTGGCATGGATTTTCGGCCGTCCCACCTATAACATTTCTTTTCATGTAAACACAGACAGCAGCAGCCTCATCGGAACAGATACTTTTAAAAATAATGAGGTTACTTTAAGACAGGGACCTATTTATCAATGTGCTGTTTCCGGCGGTTTTGGTATTCTGGATGAAATCAATATGGCAAAAAATGATGCGGTAGCTGTGTTGCACGCAGTTTTGGATTACCGCAGAATTATGGACGTACCTGGTTATGAAAAAATTGCCCTTCATCCTGCCACACGTTTCATTGGTACTATGAATTATGGCTACGCTGGAACAAAAGAGTTAAATGAAGCTCTTGTTTCCCGTTTTATGGTAATCAATATGCCTCCACTTTCTATGGAACGTCTAGAACAGATTTTAAGAAATATTTTTCCGCACATCAAACCAGATGCTCTGGAACAATTCTGTGGTCTGTTTCTGGACTTACAGTTAAAAGCAAAAAATGGAGAAATTTCCACAAAGGCTGTAGATATGCGTGGGCTTATCGGCGCCATCCGACTTATTCATGGTGGTTTAGAACCAATAGAAGCCGTGGAAATGGGTATTATCAATAAAAGTTTTGATAACTTTGAACGTGAACTTATCAGTGATATTGTTATGACTCGTATCCCTGATACATGGAAAAGCGGTGATGTGTTCTAATGAAAGAAAACATGATGGAAAACAGATTGCAAAATCTTCTGTGGACAGTCAGTGAGGACTATAACTGCGATGTAAAAATCAATCCCGCAGACTTGCAAAAATCTCCTGAAATTGCTTTCTACAATATGGTTTTGCAAGGCGCTTTCCAAAAATATTTTGATGCCGATTTTTTTGAAACTTATATAAAAAAGAAAATACAATATGGAGCAGAACCTTCTGTTCTTACCCTGATTTCCAAACTCTGTATCGACAGTGCAGTTTCCTTAAAAATCTGTGCAGAGAGAAAAGGAATTGAAAATATACGAAGAAAAGCTTTCCGGGAAACTCTAAAAAAGGATGCTTTTCGCTTTTCTCATACGGATTGGGATTATCTGGAATATTGCTATTTAGAATTTCAGCTTTACCAAAAAACCATAAATCCCAAGCTGCATCCTTTGCTTTTAAAAATCGCTGCACTTTCTCATGCAAGCTCTGTAAAAGATGTATGCAAATGTATTGATGAAGTCTATCATACTTCTTATGAAAAAGGCTTCGCAGAATATTTTAAAGGTATCAGCAGAGACACTTCCGGCTTGAAATCTGCTGCTGAAGACTCGGAGGAAACGAAAGAACAGGACAATCTTATCTCTGAAGAAAACACTGCCAATATATTTAGCGGTCATGTCGATGCTCAGGATAACGGAAAACAAGATAAATCAAACGCCAGACTTCTGACTCTTGATAAACAGTCCTCGGAGCATCTGGAGAAATATATTGAGCTGAATTATGGAAAAAGTATTCTTCCACCCAATGAAAAATCGCGTTTGCAAAAACAAATGTGTACAGGCATACATGAAGACTGTAAGCTCCATATTACAAAAGGTGTCCTACACAATCAGGCAGTAAGTAATGCCAAAACAGATTATGTAAAGAGAATAAAAGAAGAAAATCTTCACGTTTATAAAAAGAATTTTCTTCTCACACGACAAAATATTTTATCTCTTTCTAATCTGTTAAAAAGAGCTTTACTCACCAGAACAGAACGAGAACTATGCACCAGTGAATACGGCACAATCTGTCCGGAAAAACTTTGGAATTTAGGTCGAACAGATAATTCTATGTTGTTTAAACGGGAGCTTTTACAAGATAATTCTGATTTTGTGGTAGAAGTCCTAATTGATGCCAGCGGCTCACAACAAAGACGTCAAAGTCTTGTAGCACTTCAGGGATTTATTATAAGCCGTGCTTTAAGCCTTGCACAAATTCCTCATCGGGTAACGGGATTTTGCACTTTTGGCTCTTACACTATCTTAAATGAATATCGAGATTACCTGGACAATTCTGACGCTGATGAAAATATTTTTGAATTTTATGGTTCTGCCAACAATCGAGACGGACTTGCTATTCGAGCTGTTGCGGACAGCCTTGATAAACAGCCACAGGAAAATAAAATTCTGATTGTATTAAGTGATGGAAATCCCAACGATATCATCGCCGCAAATTCTCGTCAAAAAACAGAAAAGCAGCCCTATTGTCTGGATTTTGCAGTAAAAGACACTGCCACAGAAATTCGCAGGCTGAGAAATCGTAAAATTTCTGTTTTAGGTGTATTTGCAGGCGAAGAAGAAGACCTTCAGTCAGAAAAGAAAATCTTTGGAAAGGATTTTGCCTATATTCACGATATTTCCAACTTTGCTAATATCGTAGGACATTATCTGAAAAAACAAATCACAGACTAGACAAAAACTTCCGCCACATGGATACCGGACACTTAGTCCTGTCAATGTGGCGGTTCAAAGTTATAATATCACAAAAATTTCTTAATCAGCTCTATCTTCTTTTCCCTTTTCAACTGTTTAATCTCATATTCCCTGCGCATAGCTTCCGTCTTGGTCTCAAATTCTTCAAAATAAACCAGCTCTACCGGACATCTGCTTTTTGTATATTTTGCGCCCTTCCCCGCATTGTGACTGGCAATCCTTTTTTCCAGATTGTTTGTCCATCCGGTATAAAAACTGCCGTCGCTGCACTTTACCATATACGTATAATTCATCTTCTTCTCCCGTAAATCTATGTAAGGAACGCCTTGCCCAAAGACATGACGTTCTATATATCAAGCCGCCGATTAAAAAGTATTTTACTCAAACAAGATACTGACTGTAATATAAAATCGGCTGCGGATTTTCTTTCCGCATAGTTTATTATACTCTCCCAGTCAGAATTTGTGAATGATATTCTTTTACGGAAGATACTGCATCGGATCTAAAGAAACTCCATCCTTTGATAAAGCAAAGTACAGATTTGCCCCTTCCTTTGTGTAATATTTTGTAGGTTCACTGATATATCCCAATATACTTCCGGCGGAAACATATTCCTCTGCCTGAAATGGTACGTCTTTTAACTGTCCGTAAACTGCCTGATAGCCATTTCCCATATCCACCGTAACCGTCTGCCCTGTTTCTTCATTATTTACCACAGACACAATTTTTCCGTTGGCAACTGCTGCCACGGGAGCGCCTACTTCTGAAGAAATAGCGATTGCAGGATTGAGCTTATACACATTTAAAGTCGGAAAATAAATTGTATTATCCATATTATAATCCAAAACAACCTGTCCGTTTACCGGCCATTCCATTAAGGAACTCTCTGTAAAGTTAATTTCCGGCGCTGCTGCTGCCTGTGCAGATGTATTTTCTGCCTCCGGTGCAGGTGTCTGCTCCGGTGTTGTTTCCGGTGTCACTGTTTCAGGAGCAGTCTCCTCTGTGCTCTCCGGTGTACTGTCTTCCACTTCTCTTGTACCCTCTACATCTGTGGTATTTACATCCTGTGTTTCTTCCTCTGTCTCTTCTCGTTCCTCTGTTTTTATTGCCTGGTCAACAATATCTTCCTCGTTCTCCTTAACAAATTCTTTCTCATTTGCTCTGCTCTTACTCCCGGACTGGTAAACAGCCACACAGGTAACTACCAGAGTAAGTGCCAGTAAGCTTCCCAGTGCTACACGAATTTTTCCTTTTTTACTCATATTTTTCACCTCTGCCTTAGTGGGCTCATCCGCCCCTTTCTTGTTTTCAAATATAGGATTACCAGAAAAGCAGAAGTTATACATCTTTTCATTTTTCTTTCTCTATTTCCATATCAGGAAAAAAATATCCCAATATCTGCTCATAATTTTTTCCTTCTAATGCCAGATTGTGAGCCGTATACTGGCTCATTCCCATTCCATGTCCGATACCTTTACATAAAAAACGCACTTCCCCTTGACTGCTTTGCACGCTAAAGCAAGAGGAAGGCAAATCAAGCACCTCTTTTATCCGTTCTCCCTGAAACGCCTGATTTCCAATCTGAATTTCCATAACATACCCTGCACTGTCTGTTTTTGTTATTTCGATTTCTGCCTCTGCTGTTATGGAAAAAGCAGGATAACTTTTTTTAATCTTCTCTTCCAACTCCTTTAAAGAAAAATAACAGCCCTCTACATACAGAGGACTGTCTATATCTTTCGGTGTTTCCACTGAGGGTATGTAAGCAAACTTTTCACCCAGAATTTCTTCTCCGCTTCTGGTTTTACCCTGACTGAGAGGATGATAAGGAAGCTCTCTTTTCTCCTTTTGAAATACAAGAACTTCTCCCTCGGTATGAACAGCTGCCTCCTGAAACCTCCGAAATTGTTTCAGTTCTTCCCCGCTCATACTTTTTTTCTTTAAATAATCAGCCGCTTCCCGAATATCCTTCATGGCTTCTTCTGATTTCATTTTTAAAGATAAATTCGTTCTCTCAATCACTGTCTGCGCTTGAATTGCTTCTTTCTCATATCCCCAGTCAATATGAGCCGCTGTTAAAATCGGAATATATTCTTCCAAATCCGTCTGCCGGCTTAACGGACACGCCTTTCTGCCCGAAATAATCATAGTCAAAAGATACGGCAATACCAAAAACAACACTGCAAGTAACATACCTGCGTCTTTTTCTTTTTTCATAAAAATACAAAACCTGCATTTTCTTACTTGTATTATATGTCGTCTTTGGCTATTCTATCCCTTTTTCACAATAAACGCAGGAATTGGAGGATTATTTTCCCTGTTATAATAGCTGTTGACAATCACAACATACTTTCGGCTGTTCAGCTTCTTTAAATACTCTAAAATTCGATTTTTTTCTTCAAATCCCGTATCTCCTCCGCTGTAAATGCAAAGTGCCATCACACCGCCTTTTTTCAGCAGTTCAAGACCTTTTTCAATAGCTTTTACGCTAGTATCTGCCTTTGTTGCCAGATTGTGGTCGCCTCCCGGCAAATAGCCGAAATTAAAATAAATGCCGTCTACGCTTCCTGCTTCTGCATATTCATCCATGTTTTCATGACTGTCCAGATAAAGCTTTGCCCTGTTTTCCACATTGTGCTCTTTTAAAAGCTTTGTTGTACACATAATTGCCTTTTCCTGCACATCGAAAGCCAGAACTTTTCCACTTTCTCCCGCCAATTCACATAAAAACAACGTGTCATATCCATTTCCCATGGTTGCATCAATATACAACCCATTCGGATTTACCTGTAACTGAAACAGCTCATGACTCCACTCTGTAATCTGATAAGATTTCATACTTATTTTTCGCTAGCCTCCAATGCCTGTGAAAGGTCTGCGATAATATCGTCAATATGCTCAATTCCTACTGAAAAACGGATCATTCCCGGTGAAACTCCTGCTGCAACCAGCTGTTCATCATTCAACTGTCTATGAGTATGGCTTGCCGGATGCAATACACTTGTCTTAGCATCTGCCACATGCGTAACAATAGAAGCCAGCTTCAGGCTGTCCATAAATTTCACAGCAGCTTCTCTTCCCTTCTTCAATTCAAAAGAAATAACCCCGCAAGTTCCCTTTGGCATATATTTCTGCGCTAAATCATGATATTTATCCTGTGGAAGTCCCGGATAATTCACCTTTCCAACCAACGGATGTGCGTCTAAATACTCCGCAACCTTCTGTGCATTATAGCAATGTCTTTCCACTCTTAAAACTAATGACTCCAGCCCTAAATTTAAGATAAAAGAGTTCATAGGAGAAGGAACAGAGCCTAAATCACGCATAAGCTGTGCATTAATTTTTGTAATATAAGCAGCTTTTCCAAACTGTTTTGTATAAACTACTCCATGATAAGACTCGTCAGGAGTTGTCAGTCCCGGGAATTTATCAGCGTGAGCTTCCCAGTCAAAATTTCCGCTGTCTACAATCGCACCGCCTACCTGCGCTGCATGACCATCCATATACTTTGTTGTGGAATGCACTACAATATCAGCGCCCCATTTAAACGGCTGGCAATTTACCGGTGTAGCAAAAGTATTATCCACTACAAGAGGAACACCATGGCTGTGAGCCAGATTTGCCATTTTTTCAATGTCTAATACTACTAAAGATGGATTTGCAATAGTTTCTGCAATGACAGCCTTTGTATTTGGTTTAAACGCTTTTTCCAATTCCTCTGCCGGCGCATCCACATCTACAAAAGTACATTCAATTCCCATCTTTTTCGCTGTTACGCCCAAAACGTTTAAAGTACCGCCGTAAATAGCAGAAGCACAGATTACATGGTCTCCTGCTTCACAAATATTAAAAATAGAATAAAAAATTGCTGACTGACCTGAGGAAGTGAGCACTGCTGCAACTCCGCCTTCCAAATCTGCAATTTTCGCTGCAACTAAATCATTGGTAGGATTTTGACATCTTGTATAAAAATATCCATTGTCCTTTAAATCGAACAATCTGCCCATTTCTTCTGTTGTGTCATACTTAAAAGTTGTGCTCTGATAAATCGGCATCATTCTCGGTTCACCCTTCTTTGGTTTCCAACCGGACTGAATACATTTTGTCTCAATATGATATTCTCTGCTCATCTCTATCCTCTCCTTTTATATAGAATTTTAAATTATTTTTTGTGCCAGCATCACTGCACCCAAGCATACCAACACACTGGCAATCATATAAATTACCGAAAGAACGCCTTTCCCATTTTCCATTAACACATAGCTTTCCAACGCAAATGTGGAAAAAGTAGTAAATCCCCCGCATACTCCCGTCTTTAAAAATAAAATCAGAGAGCTGCTTCCTATTCCTCTTTTTGCCGCAAATGCGGAGATACAACCAATAAGAAAAGCTCCCGCTGCATTGATGAAAAGGGTAGTCCATGGAAACCCTGATTTCCCCTGTATGGGGATAAGACTCAGCAAATATCGTGCTGACGCCCCTATAAAGCCTCCCATGCCAACACAAAAACAGTTTAACATAGTCCTAATCTCCTTATCTTCTGTAATATTTCTGTCCAATAAGGATGATTGCCACAAACATCACAAGCCCTGCTCCCAGCACTAAAAGTGTCTGTTCGGAGCTCAATTCCATACGTAAGGATAAAAGCTGTAAAACCAGCAAATCCAAACCCATGACAGAAACTGCTCCGCCTATGGTCATCATAAACTTTCTTTCATTTTCAGGTGAACCCCCACTGGCAAAACGCCCCCTTATCATAGATGGTTTTCCTTTCACAGCAAGAAAAATTCCTGCCAATATAATGACTGCTGCCAGAACAATCAATACAATCTGCTGCTGCGTCATCTTACTTCCTCCTTTATTTCCTGCTTCTCATATTTTTTTAATGCAAACTTAAACCACAACGGCAATATAGTTCCTTTAAACACACAGGACAAGCTCAATGCCCACCAAACACCGTTTAATCCCAAATCTGTGGCAGATAAAAGCATAGCTGCCGGAATTCTAAGGGCATTAAACAAAATTCCCGTAACAGACGGCGGGACTGTCTTTCCAATTCCCTGAAACGCCCCTGTGGCAGCGCCCTCCAGACACATGAAAATTTCCGAAATTCCTATAATTCTTAGATAATCTACTCCCATTGGAATAACATCCGGTTCTTTAATAAATATTTTAAAGAAGAATTCCGGAAATACCCACAGAAGCAACGTCGTAATAACTCCCCACACCGCCATAATTTCAATGGCTTTTCGATATCCCTTCTTAATACGCTTCTTTTTCCCTGCACCATAGTTCTGCGCAATAAAAGCATTCACTGCTGTGGAAAAACCGCCTGCCATCATCCACGAAATAGACTCTATCTGGCTTCCTACCTTCTGAACTGCAACTGCTGCATCTCCCCAGCCTGCAATAAAGCGAGCAATTACCATAGAAATCATAGACATCAGCGCATCCTGCATAGCAGAAGGAAGACCTATTTTTACAATTTCTCTGATATGTTCCTTCGGTGTTCTTACACACAAATGAATTCTCCCAAAAATAATTGGCTCTCTCCATACTGCTCTTAAATAAAGAACAAATACAATTATCTGTGCGAATACTGTTGCAAAAGCCGCTCCTGCAACTCCCATTCCTTTTAACGGACCAATGCCGAAAATCAAAAGTGGGTCCAAAATCAGGTTAATCACCAG
>ENA-ORUU01001772-ORUU01001772.1-human-gut-metagenome-genome-assembly--contig:-NODE-1772-length-10236-cov-6.12405_pt1 | contig 10236 bp, 9 predicted proteins | sample MGYA00242085_ERZ509221 | MGnify/ENA primary metagenome ERZ509221 (study PRJEB26280, sample SAMEA2338809) | human gut metagenome | biome: human gut; feature: human-associated habitat; material: faeces... | reverse complement strand
GCGAGGATGCGCACTCGGCGCAGGGGTAGATGGTTGCCGAAGCAACCGCGCCTCGGCGCGAGAATGTGCCAAGGCACATTCTTTTTTATCAGGAAACAAATCCTGCAGCGCAGGATTTTATGAAGAGGAGGATACATCATGGACCTGACAGGACGTCATTTTTTGAAATTACTGGATTATACGCCGGAGGAAATCAATTATTTAATCGACCTTGCAGCGGAGCTGAAACGCCTCAAAAAAGCAGGCATTCCGGTCGATACCTTACGGGGCAAAAATGTTGCACTGATTTTTGAAAAGACCAGCACGAGAACCCGCAGCTCCTTTGAGGTTGCTGCACACGATCTTGGCATGGGATGTACTTACCTTGATCCGTCCAGCTCCCAGATTGGCAAAAAAGAGAGCATCCGCGACACCGCACGTGTTCTGGGACGGATGTTTGAAGGAATTGAATACCGCGGTTACGGACAGGAAATCGTAGAAGAGCTTGCAAAATATGCAGGCGTTCCGGTATGGAACGGTCTGACCAATGAGTTCCATCCGACCCAGATGCTGGCGGACCTTTTGACGATTCGCGAGCATCTTGGAAAGCTGAAAGGCGTGAATCTGGTTTATATGGGAGACGCCCGCTACAACATGGGCAATTCCTACATGGTCGTATGCGCGAAGATGGGCATGCACTTTACCGCCTGCGCTCCGTCCCGTTATTTCCCGGACAAGGCTCTGGTTGAGCAGTGTCAGGAAATTGCAAAGCAGACCGGCGGCAGCATTACGCTGACCGAAGACGTAGAGAATGGAACAAAGAATGCGGACGTTATCTGCACCGACGTATGGGTTTCGATGGGCGAGCCGGATGCGGTATGGATGGAGCGTATCGAAGACCTGATGCCTTATCAGGTAAACCGCAAAGTGATGCAGAATGCCGGGAATGCGATTTTCATGCACTGCCTGCCTGCATACCATGACCGCAACACCCAGATCGGCAGAGAAATCGGAGAGCGCTTCGGTATCTATGAGATGGAAGTAACGGATGAAGTCTTTGAATCCGACGCGTCGGTTGTATTCGACGAGGCAGAAAACCGCATGCACACCATCAAAGCAGTGATGGCGGCAACACTGGGCTGGAAAAATCCGACAGAGGTATAACGGAAGGACAGCAGCATTTGCTTCGGTGTGTGACAATAGCACAGATGCAAAGTGTTTTGTTGCTGAAAAGGAGAAGAGTTCATGTTGGATCAAAAGAAGCTGGACAGCCTCCTTACAGGCTGTCGGTTTTGGGAAAAGGTTCAGTGCTTTGAAACGGTGGATTCAACGAATCTGATTGTCAAAGACTGGGCACGGCAGGGCGCAGAAGAAGGAAGGTGCGCAGTTGCGGAGGCACAGACGGCAGGACGCGGCAGAAGGGGAAGAAGCTGGATTTCTCCGCCCGGAGAAAATCTGTATTTCAGCATTTTGCTGCGCCCACAGGCGGAAGCGTCTCATGTGGCGATGATTACACTGCTGATGGCGATCGCCGTAACGCAGGGCGTGCGGGAGCTTCATCTGGATGCGAAGATCAAATGGCCGAACGACGTGGTGGTAAACGGAAAGAAAATCTGCGGAATTTTGACGGAGATGTATCAGTCTGCAGCCGGCAGCTTTTTCCTTGTGATCGGGACGGGAATCAACGTCAATCAGAAGGAATTTCCGGAAGAGGTAAAAAAGACAGCTGGTTCTCTGGCGCTGGAATTGGGAGCCGATGTGGACCGGGAAGTGCTTCTTGCATCCGTGCTGAGACATTTTTTGGATTGCTACGACAGCTTTCTGGAAACAATGGATTTGAGCGGACAAAAAGAGCTTTACGAGAGCTTTCTTGTCAATAAAGGACGCGTTGTGGAGGTGCTGGATCCCAAAGGTGAATGGCAGGGAACGGCAATCGGTATTGAGAAGACCGGCGAGCTGCTTGTCCGGAGAAAGGACGGTTCCGTTGAAGCGGTCTATGCCGGAGAAGTATCAGTGAGAGGAATATATGGATATGTCTGAAACAGGAAAATTGGGAGAAAAAATCGTGCTCTGCGGGGCGAACGCCTACGAGCAGAAATATTATTTTAATCCCAGATTCAGCAAAATCCCGCAGTCCGTTCAGGATGAACTGCACATTATCTGCGTGCTGTTTACCCGGGAAGTGGGAGGAATTTTTACGATCGTATTTGAAGAGGACGGAACGCTCGCGTTTGAAACCAATGCGGCAGACGATGATTTATTATATGATGAAATTTCGAGCGGACTTCTGATTGCGGAAATCAAAAGAAACCGTCAGGAGCTTTTGGAATCCCTGACTTTGTATTATCGGGTGTTTATTCTCGGTGAGGATGTGTCCGCACTTCTGGAGGAAGAAGATTGAAAAATAAGTTTTCAATCGTGAGATTTGTGTCGGCGCGCATTTAACACAAACTCGGCATGCGCAGCAAGCGTGCGCAGAAATGAGAGGTTGAAAGAATGATTTTAGTAATTGATGTAGGAAATACAAATATTACATTCGGTGTATACGAGTCCAAAAAACTGGTTACGACGTTTCGGATGACATCCCGGACGATGCGTACTTCGGACGAATACGGCACGGAGATTCTGGCGATGCTGCAGAACAATCAGATCGACCGCCGGAAGGTCGGGGGCGCAATCATTGCGAGCGTTGTGCCGAAGGTCATGCATGCGCTGATCGGCGCGGTTGTGCGCTATCTGCATACCGAACCGTTGATCGTTGGCAGTGGAATCAAAACCGGCATCAAGATCACCTCCGAGAATCCAAAGGAAATCGGACCGGACAGAATTGTGGACGTAGTCGCCGCTTATGAAAAGTACGGCGGTCCTGTGCTGGTTCTGGATTTTGGAACGGCGACGACCTACGACCTCGTTACAGAGGACGGAAAATTCGGTGTCGGCATCACCGCACCCGGCATTCGAATTTCTGCAAAGGCGCTGTGGGAGGATACGGCGCGCCTGCCGGAGGTTGAAATCAAAAAGCCAGATTCCATTCTGGCGCGGGAAACGATTTCCAGTATGCAGGCAGGTCTGGTTTACGGACAGATCGGTCAGACCGAATATATCATCAATCAGGTCAAAAAAGAGACCGGTATCACAGATCTGAAGGTCGTTGCGACCGGCGGACTGGGACGGATTATTGCCGATGAAACAGATACGATCGACATTTACGACAGCGCCCTGACGCTGGATGGACTGCGGATTCTGTACGAAAAAAACTGCAGCGGAAAATAAGTTCCGGGCAGCAGAAGGGTGTGTTCTGCTGTCGGAAAACGCAGGAAGTAAAAATGCTTCCGAAAAAGGAGGATTATGAAACAGCTTACGATCGGAAACGTGAGCCTTGCAAATCCTGTGATTTTAGCGCCAATGGCAGGGGTCAGCGACCTGCCATTTCGTTTGCTCTGCCATGAGCAGGGAGCAGGAATGGTCTGTTCGGAAATGATCAGCGCAAAGGCGATTCTTTATCATAACAAAAATACCGAAGAACTGATGCAGATCCATTCGGACGAGGGACCGGTTTCCCTGCAGCTGTTCGGCTCCGATCCGGATATCGTCAGTGAAATGGCCAAAAAGATCGAGGAGCGTCCATTTTCTGTTTTGGACCTGAACATGGGCTGTCCGGTACCAAAGGTGGTCAACAACGGCGAGGGCAGCGCCCTGATGAAAAATCCCCTGTTGGCGGGGAAAATTATCGAAAAAACGGCAAAAGCGATTCAAAAGCCCCTGACGATAAAAATTCGCAAGGGCTTCGATGATGCGCATGTCAATGCGGTTGAAATGGCAAAGATCGCGCAGGAATCCGGCGCTGCGGCTGTTGCGGTGCACGGCAGGACGCGGGAGCAGTATTATTCCGGAACGGCGGATTGGGACATCATTGCGCAGGTAAAGCAGGCGGTAAAAATTCCTGTTATCGGCAACGGGGATGTGGTGAACGCGGCAAGTGCGCTGCGGCTGTTTGAGCAGACCGGCTGCGACGGCATTATGGTCGGACGCGGCGCACAGGGCAACCCGTGGATTTTCCGGGAAATTCTGGCAGCGCTGGAAGACCGCGAAATTCCGGCACGCCCGAACCGCCGGGAGCTGTACGAGATGATTGTTCGGCATGCGCAGCTGTCCTGCACCTACAAAGGCGAATATATCACTGTGCGCGAAATGCGCAAGCATCTGGCATGGTACACGACTGGCCTTCCCCACGCGGCCGGGCTGCGCAGGCAGATCAATAGCATGGAAACGATGGAAGAGCTGATGGAGGGAATGAAACTGCTGCTGGAAGCATAAACTGGCGTATGAGAGAAATCGCTTATTTTATGCTGGAGCCGCGTGCCAGGGAAGCGCCGTCAATCCGTTTGGGCAGCCGCGCACTCCGCTGGGAAACGCCGAGACTGGAACGTTTTTTGTGGCGCGGCTATCGGGTCAGCCTGTATCTGTTTCCATGCCGCCTCGAGGGCACGAAGCGACTGCGCTGGTGGATGGAGCGGATTGGCAGCGCCTTGGAAGAGCGGGGGACTGCGCTTTGGCTTACGCCGGAGCTGGAAGCCGCCTGGGAGGATTGGCCGCCGTTGCCGGATGCAGCGCTGGCGGCAGAAATTCTGCGCGGTCAGCCATTTCGGGAAAATTTGGTACTGCTTGCGGATGCAGAGAAAACGGCGGGACAATGGAGCCGTGGACGCGAAAACGGTACCAGTCCCGTGTCTCGTTTCTGGCAGGAGGACTTTTTACGACTGGTGTCAGCGGATTTAAACGGTTTGTATCTGGTGGGGCAGAAGGAAGCAGCGTGGGAGCATTTTTCAGACTGGCTGTATGAGGAGAGCGGTCTGCCAGTCTGTTTTGTGAATAGAATACCAGAAACAGATGGACGGAAAACCGTTCTTGTGGAGCTTCGGGCAAATGCCCGGATTTTGAAGGAACATCCGGAATTTGGAAGCCTGTATGTGGATTTGACGTCCGATGTCGAAAAAAGGCGGCAAATCAGGGAAAAAAGAGCCGATATCTCCTATATCTCCGCCCGAAATTACCTTGACACTGCCCTGAAAGCACGGTATAATGCGATTTGATTAAAAGAAACGAAAGGGCGCGGGAAAATATCCCTGCGCCCGAGATTTTTCATGAGGTAAAAGGAAAAGCAAAATGGAAGAAAAAAAGAATATCCTTACCTATCAGGGACTTCGGAAATATGAAGATGAGCTGCATGACCTGAAGGTTGTCAAACGTCAGGAAGTAGCACAGAAGATTAAAGAAGCAAGAGAACAGGGTGACCTTTCCGAGAACGCGGAATATGATGCAGCAAAGGACGAACAGCGCGATATCGAAGCAAGGATTGAAGAGCTGGAAAAGATCCTGAAGAATGCAGAGGTTGTTGTAGAAGATGAGGTTGACTTAGACCGTATCAATATCGGCTGTCAGGTTAAGATCCTGGATCTGGAATACGATGAAGAGCTGGATTACAAAATCGTCGGCTCTACAGAAGCAAACAGCTTAAAGGGTAAAATTTCCAACGAATCTCCGGTTGGCAAAGCGCTGATTGGTGCAAAGATCGGAGATATTGTAGAGGTAGAAACCCAGGCAGGTGTGATTAAGTACAAAGTGCTGGAGATTGAACGTTCCAACTAAGGACAGGTCCGATCTGACCAGCTGGAAAAGGAGTAAGTAAGGTGGCAGACGCACAGAATAATCAGAAAAATCAGCAGCAGGATCTGAACCAGATCCTGAAGGTAAGAAGAGAGAAGCTTGCTGCACTGCAGGAAGCCGGAAAGGATCCGTTCCGTCATGTAAAATATGACGTGACTGCACACAGCAAGGACATTGTGGAAGGCTTTGAAGAGCTGGAGGGCAAGACCGTCAGCATCGCAGGCAGAATCATGTTCAAGCGTGTGATGGGCAAGGCATCCTTCTGCAATGTTCAGGATTTAAAGGGAAGCATTCAGGTATATGTAGCCCGCGACAACATCGGGGAAGAGCCCTATGCAGATTTTAAAAAATATGACGTAGGCGATATCATCGGTGTAAAGGGTGAAGTATTCAAAACCAAAACCGGTGAAATTTCTGTACATGCTTCCGAAGTGGAGCTGCTGACCAAGAGCCTGCAGGTACTTCCTGAGAAGTTCCACGGTCTGACCAATACCGACCAGCGTTATCGTCAGCGTTATGTCGACCTGATCATGAATCAGGACGTTAAGGATACTTTTGTAAAACGATCCAGAATTATCAGCGCCATCCGTCGTTATCTGGATGGACAGGGCTTTATGGAAGTGGAGACTCCCATGCTGGTTGCAAATGCCGGCGGCGCTGCTGCAAGACCCTTCGAGACGCATTACAATGCGCTGGATGAGGATGTTAAGCTGCGTATTTCCCTGGAGCTGTATTTAAAGAGACTGATCGTAGGCGGTCTGGAGCGCGTTTACGAAATCGGCCGTGTATTCCGTAATGAAGGTGTTGACACCAGACATAATCCGGAATTTACTCTGATGGAGCTGTATCAGGCATTTACCGATTATCACGGCATGATGGATCTGGCAGAAAACCTGTACCGTTACGTTGCGCAGGAGGTTCTGGGCACAACACAGATTCCCTACGGCGAGTATGTTCTGGATCTGGGCAAGCCCTTTGAACGCATCACCATGCTGGATGCTGTTAAGAAATATGCAGGTGTGGATTTCAATGAAATCCATTCCGATGAAGAGGCAAAAGCGGTTGCAAGAGAACATCACATTGAATTCGAAGAGCGCCATAAGAAGGGCGATATCCTGAGCCTGTTCTTCGAAGAATATGCAGAAGCTCATCTGATTCAGCCTACTTTCGTTATGGATCATCCGGTAGAAATTTCTCCTCTGACCAAGAGAAAGCCTGAAAATCCGGATTATGTGGAACGATTCGAGCTGTTTATGAACGGCTGGGAAATGGCAAACGCTTATTCTGAATTAAACGACCCTATCGACCAGAGAGCACGTTTCAAGGCACAGGAAGAACTGCTTTCCCAGGGCGATGAAGAAGCAAATACAACGGACGAAGACTTTATGAACGCACTGGAGATCGGTATGCCTCCTACGGGCGGTATCGGTTTTGGTATCGACAGAATGGTAATGCTGCTGACCAACTCTCCTGCGATCAGAGACGTATTACTGTTCCCGACAATGAAGTCCTTACCGAACGACAAGTAAGAAAACCCCAGTATTTATGCGGGTTTCGGGACTTTCCAAACCGAATAAATTTACCTCTTTACACCAAATTTACACCAATCGGTGCTAAAAACGGTGCAGAGACTAAAAAATCGCATAATTTACGGAATGAATGGGCAGTCCCATAGTGGGATTGCCCATTTCTAATAAAGGATACATTCGTATCTGAGTGCAAAAGGAATGTTTATTATGGAATTAAGTGAAAAATTACAAGAGTTGAGGAAAGAAAAAGGACTCACGCAGGAAGAACTTGCGGAAGCGTTATTTGTGTCTCGCACTGCAATTTCTAAGTGGGAATCCGGCAGAGGAGTTCCCAATATCGAGTCATTAAAAGCAATTTCAAAGTTTTTTTCAGTGTCAATAGATGAGTTATTGTCCGGTGAAGAAATACTTAAAATTGCTGACGAGGATAATAAGCAAAAGGAAAAACATACAAGAGACTTAGTGTTTGGTTTACTCGATTGCAGTTTGATTATGTTTCTGTTTCTGCCTTTCTTTGGACAAAAGGGTGATGAGATTATAAAAGAGGTATCTTTACTTTCGCTGACAGGTACCCCGCAGTATATCAAAATACCGTATTTAATTATTGTATTTGGAATTGTACTTACAGGTGTTTTGCTTCTCGCTCTACAAAATTATGAAGCAGTGTTTTGGTTGAAACACAAACATCAAATATCCATTGTGTTAAGCACAGTTGCTACAATAGAATTTATGATAACACTTCAACCTTATGCAGCCTTTTTCACTTTTGTTTTCTTGGCGATAAAGTCTCTGATGCTGATAAAATGGCGATGATACGAAGCGTGTCGCCAATGTGACGGTGAAATTCTTTTCATTTTTATTCATTCCACCTATATTGTAAACAGGCGAAAGCCAAATAATTATGGCAAAGGATTGATAAAAATGAAAAAAGAAAAAAGTCAAAAAGTATTGCTTTCAGGAATAGCAATGGTAGTGTTATTTATTTTGTGGACAGTGGCAATAAGCCTTATTGATGTTCAGCCCATCGGGCCACAAAACTCTTCTGTTGGATTTGCAACCTTGAACGGCTTTATCCACAGCCTGACAGGTGTGCATATGGCAATATATACCGTTACGGACTGGTTAGGACTGATACCGCTTTGCTTTATTTTGGGATTTGCGTTGCTTGGACTTATACAGCTTATTAAAAGAAAAAGCTTATTCAAGGTCGATTCCAGTATTTTGGTGTTGGGAGCATTCTATATTGTTGTAATGGCGGCATATTTGTTTTTTGAATTTTATGTTGTCAATTACCGCCCGGTATTGATTAACGGTTTTCTTGAAGCTTCGTATCCATCATCGACAACCTTGCTTGTTATGTGTGTTATGCCGACAGCTGTTATGCAGCTAAACAGTAGAATTAGAAATACAAAAATGAAAAGAGCATTTGCCTTTGCTTTAATTGCATTTACTGCTTTTATGGTAATTGGCAGGTTGATATCCGGTGTTCATTGGATTACTGATATTATTGGCGGGGCAATTTTAAGTGCGGGTTTAGTGATGATTTATTATAGTGTAACCACTCTTATTGCCCGACAGGAAAGATAAAATTCTAACTGAGGAATCACTTATTGACCTTGAGAGATATTTTCTCCCAAGGTCTTTCTTATTATTCGCAAACTACACCAATCCCGATTTTCTCAATATAATTGGGATAATCACAAAGGAAGGGGTGGTTGTACTATGACGGGCAGTTTAGCAAGCGTTCATCCGGAGCTTATTCCTGAATGGTCAGAGAAGAACTTACCGCTAACGCCGGATAAGATAACCTTCGGTTCAAATAAAAGAGTGTGGTGGAAAGGTGCTTGCGGACACGAGTGGGAAACGAGCGTCAAAGCTCGTTCAAAGGGCGAGAAATGCCCGATATGCTCAGGAGCGAGAGTAATAGAGGGTATCAATGATTTAGCCACATTGAAGCCCCTGTTGGCTCAGGAGTGGTCTAAAAAGAACAAATTAAAGCCTACCGAGGTATCTGTCGCTTCTCATAAGAAGATTATTTGGAAATGTAAACACGGACACGAATGGGAAGCAAGCGTTAAAAGCAGAACGGTAAACGGCACAGGCTGTCCATACTGCTCACATAATAAAGTCCTTGCCGGATTCAATGACCTTGCTTCACAGTATCCCGATATTGCTGCTGAATGGTCTGACAGAAATCTTCCGTTGCTGCCTACAATGGTGACAGCCTTTGCAAACAGTAAGGCTTGGTGGAAATGCAAAGATTGCGGAAACGAGTGGCACACTCTTATTTCAACCCGTTCCGGTGGGAGCAGATGTCCGTATTGTAGTGGATATACATTGCTCAAAGGATTTAATGACTTGGCGACTACGCACCCTGACCTTGCCGCCGAGTGGGCAGAAAGAAATTATCCCCTAATGCCTGATGAGATAAACGCAAAATCAAGACGCAATGTTTGGTGGAAGTGTAAGACCTGTGGCAATGAGTGGAAGTCCGTTATCAATGCTCGTGTAAAAGGAACAGTATGCCCGGTTTGTGCGGACAGGGCGGTTCTTGTAGGATACAATGATTTAGCCACAACGGACAGGAAACTGCTTGCTGAATGGGATTACGAAAAAAACTCTCTGCTACCGGCACAAGTATCAAGAAGGTCGATGAAAAGTGTGTGGTGGAAATGTTCACTCGGACACTCTTGGAAAGCAAAAATCAACGAAAGAACAATTATCGGAGAAAAATGCACTGTGTGCGAAAAAGAATATCGCTCCGTGTTCCCCGGCTTGGCTGTCGCCTATTACGCCAATCAAAAAGGATTAAAGGTACAGCTCGGTTCAGATAAACTATTAGGGATACCACTTGAAACCTACATTCCGTCAGAAAAGCTGGCGATAGAATTTACGAACGGCTCAGAACATATGGAGGTTCTCAAAAGCCATCTATGCAAGCAGCGAAATATAAAACTTGTAAAACTCCCTTTTAAGACAACCGAAACGGAAGCGGAGTATGCCGATAGAGTAAAAGCAGTTTTCAAAAGCGTACATATCTTTATTTATTCTGATGTCGAAG
>ENA-ORUU01001770-ORUU01001770.1-human-gut-metagenome-genome-assembly--contig:-NODE-1770-length-10240-cov-2.82926_pt1 | contig 10240 bp, 11 predicted proteins | sample MGYA00242085_ERZ509221 | MGnify/ENA primary metagenome ERZ509221 (study PRJEB26280, sample SAMEA2338809) | human gut metagenome | biome: human gut; feature: human-associated habitat; material: faeces... | reverse complement strand
AACGCGGCGCGAGGGTTCAAATCCCTCCTTCTCCGGTGAAGACATCAACGAAAGTTGATGTCTTTTTTTGTTTTTAAAAAGAAAAAAGGATGGATGCATGTATTTTCATTTCTATTTTTTAAATAAAAATATCAACCTTTGTAATTTCTAAGGGAGTTGGCAAGACTCCTTTTTTTTATTAAAATAAAACATAGAATCCAGATGCTCTTAGAAAGAGAGAAAGGGCCAGTTGGTTATGCAAAAGAGCGAGAATGCGGGAAAAGGACTTTTTTCTGTGGGAAAGTGAATAAACTTCTTTGATCTTTATGAGGTGAGGAAGGGATTTATATAATTGGATGATAGATCCAATCTAAGGAGGCTGCGGTATGCAGAAAGAAAGGAAAAGGCGGAAAGAGAGGAAAAGACGGAAAGAACAGAAGAAACAGCAAAAGAAAAAAGGTAAGGTTTTTTTTGAATATTTACTACGGTGGTTATCTCTGGTTATTTCAATAGCAGTGTCGTTTTTTTCTATCTTGAGTACGATAGTTGAATGGCAGCAGAATAAACAAAATACAATTTTTGGCCAGACGAATTTGGAAGTATCACGAGATGAGCAATCGTTTATTTATCAAATTTCAGATGTGGATGATACCTATGAACTTCCAGCATACGAGACAAATTTTACGAATACCACTGGGACATTCCAAGAATTTGCACAGATTTATTATGATGGGACAAACCTGAAAATAGCAAATACTAGCTTGGATATACTGGAAAGTGGTAATTATGTGATCGATTCAAAAGGACAGATACCAAAGCAGAATTATGTTTCTGATGAATTGATCTATGATTATTATTTTATCTATACTGTTAGTGCTTCTGGACAAAAAGAACTTTGGCTTGTTTATTATGAATTGGATCTGGAACAAAAAAAGGTGAAGGGCCCCTTCAAAACAGATGATGTTATACTGTTATCATTGGAGAATGAACCAGAATCACCCAAAAGGGAAATGCTGGAAAACTATCAGAAGCTTTATGAAATTGTAAATACACTTCCTGGTAATTAAGGAAGATTTTTTTTATTAACGAAAAAATACTATCCCTAACGTTGCTTTTCCAAAGTGCCCAGAACCCGCAAATAAAAAGGAGATAAAGCGTTTATTTGGTGTGGGATTTCTTGCTGTGCAATCAATTTATAATCAAAAAAGACCGCAGAATCAAATATCATTCTGCGGTCTTTTTTTATCATTCCTCTATCTCATACACCATTTCCCCGCTGTAACAAACCTCCACCATACATTCCACCATTTCTTCTCCCTTTGTCAGAAGTCCTTTCCATTTCGCCTGCCAGTAGCCGTATGTTTCGTCTATGACCTCCAGCCGTTCCCAATAAGGCAGAAAGGCCTTTAGATCCCATTTTTTGCCGGAAAAAGCACCTGTGTTTTTCAGTCCGTCAAAGACATATAGAAAGGAACAATCCCAATCCACGCCCGTAAATATGACCTTTGCACCTGTTGTCTGTTCATAGGGGGCCGTGGTGGAAAAAATGCCGTCAGGAAAATGGCAGATCAGGGTTTCTTCGTCTGCTTCCAGCTTTGTCAGATATCCATCATGGAGGCTGTATGGCAGGGAATATAAAGGTTGTGTCAGGGTTGTTTTCATAGGCAGCAAATCTCTCCTTCTGTTTTTGCTCAGCATAACAGAACGGAAGGGGACTGTCAAGAAATCAGGCGTCTCTTTCAAAAAATATTAAGAAAATAGAAAAGCTGGAATCCTTATGATACAAAGGATTCCAGCTTTCTTATTTTTCAGATTGTATTTGACATGTCTTCTTCTGAAGACAGCCGCCGCAATTCCCCTTCAGAAATCAAGGGAAAGAAAAATCAATGTTTTCTTAAGGGAAAGTTGCTTTTGAAAGGACTTCAGCTTTTTTCCGAACATGTTAGAATCCGTAAACTGCTGTGATGCTTGCGCTTACTTCAATGTCTTCATGAGAAATGTTTGTGTTTCTGTCGGCGCTGCCTGTTGCCATGGCATCCATGACCATAGCTTCTTCTGCACCGTAATTCATTTCTTTATAGCTGGTGGAGGTGTTGCGGCTGTTTTCCACAACAGATACCACCTGTCCCAGCGGTTTGCCGTAAGCCTGAGCAATGGCTGTGGCAGAGGACTGAGCCACTTTTACGGCTTCTGTCAATGCCTGATTGTAGTAGGTTTCCGGTTTTTCCAGAGAGAATGTGACGCCGTTGGTGCCTGTTGCCCCTGCGTTCAGGGCAGCGTCTACATATTTTCCGGCGTTGTCCACATCATTGGTGGTTACATTCACAGAGGTGTAAGCCTGATAATTTTCCAGAACCTGTTTGTCGGTTTTTTCGTCATAGCGGTAAGAAGGATATACAGAAATGTGTGATGTCACAATATCCTCCTCTGTGATGCCCAGTGCCTTCATGGCAGCAATGACGTCTGTCAGTTCTTCGTTCACTGCTTTCTGTGCCTGTGCCGCTGTTTTTGCGGTCTTTTCTACGGTCACATGAATGGTGGCTACATCGGGTGCTACCTTCACAATCCCCTGTCCGTTGACGGTGATGGTGTTTGCCGCAGGTTCCGCTGCCAGCGCCATGGTGCTCATGCCCAAAGCCAGTACTGCCGCTGTCATACATGCCATCATGTTTCTTTTCCATTTTTTCATACCAACAACCCCTTTCCAGTTTAGGACTCTTTCCTACATACGGATTCTTTTTTTCTTTTGGACGAGGAAAAATACAGAAAAGTTGCGGGATTTTCTGATTTTTTTCAAAACATTTCCAAAATAAAATCAATGATATGCAAAAGTAAGTCCAGAAGGATTTCCAACAGACTTTTGCGTTTTTTCTTTTCTTTCTTTTTTCTCATGATGATTCCCGCTTTCAGAAAATGGCGTCCAGTATGGCAAGGACGCCTTCCACCAGAAATTCCAAGATATCTAAAAAAATATTGCGTCGTTTTTCTTTTTTGGATTTTTCCTTCTTTTTCATGGCGTCCTCCTTTCGGAGATGGTCAGCCGTTCAGGGGTTTTTCCCGTTTGATGCCCACATAGGCCCCGTCGATGCATTCGCCCACGGCAGGGTAGCCCAGAGCCTCATAATAGCGGCTCAAATCGTCGTTGACCTTCTGGGAATCCAGTCGCAGCACTTCTTTTCCGGCGTTGCGGGCATAGGTTTCTGCAAAGGTCAGCATTTCCCGTCCCAATCCCGGATAAGCCGGGTCTGTGGCAAAGTGATGGACGTAATAAGCGTCTTTGTCATTGTCCCATCTGGGGTCTACGTCAAAAAGAGCAATGACGCCGATGACCTTGTCCCCGTCAACGGCAAGAAACACACTGTTTTCCCGTATGCGCTCCGCAAAATAAGGGGCGGGGTATACGGTCAGATAAGCGGTCTTATTCCACTGATACAAGCCTTTTTCGTCCATCCAGTCGATGCGTTTTTGCAGCAGGGCAAGGATGGTGGGGACATCCCCCAGAACAGCCCGCCGCATTTCTCTGCTGCCCATCATTTCAGTCTTTCCCATTCCGCTTCTTTGAAGCCTACCAGCACAAAGTCATCGCCGATGATGAGGGGACGTTTCACCAGCATGCCATTGGTAGCCAAAAGGGCAAACTGTTCGTCGTCGCTCATGTCCGCCAGCTTGTCTTTGAGCTGCATTTCTTTGTAAAGCATACCGCTGGTGTTGAAGAATTTCTTCAAAGGAAGACCGCTTTTGGCATGCCACTGTTTCAGTTCCTCAGCGGCAGGGTTGTTTTCCACAATATGACGGTCGATAAAGTCTACACCTGCTGCTTCCAGCCATGCTTTTGCTTTTTTGCAGGTGCTGCATTTGGGGTATTCCAGAAATAATACGGACATGTGAGCCCCTCCTTTTTTGTTTCCTTACTATTTTTTTCAGTATAGCATGGGGCAGGACAAAAGACAAAAGGTTTTTGCAGACGGTCAGATTTCGCTTTTTTTCCGCTCGTGAACATGCTACAATAGGAACAAGAGAGAAAAGGAGGAGGAGTCTATGAAATTTGGATTCATCGGCGCCGGCAATATGGTCAGCGCCATTGTCAAAGGCATGACCGCTAACGGTTATGACGGAAAAAATATTTTTATTACCAGCAAGACCGTTACTTCCGCGGCAAAATTGGCGGAAGCCTGCGGCGCAAACAGCTGCCAGACAGCCGGAGAAGTCATTGCCCAGAGCGATGTGATTGTGCTGGGGGTAAAACCCCATATCCTGGCGGAAATTCTGCCGGGCTTGCAGGGAGATTTCGCGGCAAAGAAACCTCTGGTGGTGTCCATTGCCGCAGGGAAAACACTGGAGTATCTGGCAGAACATCTGCCCAAAGATACACCCATTGTTCGTGTCATGCCCAATATCAACGCCAAAATCGGCGCGTCCACCACAGGTATCTGCCATAACGACGCTGTGACAGCAGAGCAGCTGGCAGCGGTGAAGGCAGTTTTTGCTACCATCGGCAGTGTGGCGGAAATCCCCGAAAATCATTTCGGTATCTTTAGCGTCATTGGCGGCGCAGCTGTGGCTTTCCATTATATGTATATGGATGCCCTGGCAAGAGCGGCTCTGAAAGCCGGTATGCCTAAGAAACAGGCACTGGAAATCGTGGCGGAAACAGTCAAAGGCAGTGCGGAAATGGTGCTCAAAAGCGGAGAAGCCCCTTGGCCTCTGGTGGATCAGGTATGTTCTCCCGGCGGCACCACCATCGAAGGCGTTACAACCCTTCAGGCGAAAGGCTTTGAAGCGGCAGCGGCAGCGGCTTTTGACGCGGTGCTGGAAAAAGATAAAAAGATCGGCCGCGGGGAAGTGTAAAAAACAGCCCTGGATGTTCTTTGTGAAAAACGCTTAAAAGGGAAATATTTCATTTTTTTTACATTTACACGAAAATTGACAAAATTTCATTGAATTACAGCGTGGAATTCGTTATAATGGTTACGCGGGTAATTTTAATACTGAAACAACAAAAAAATTATGGTGAGTTGAGGAGGAAAACAGTATGAAAAACAGAAAATACGGTCGTATGGTAGCTATGGCTCTGGCTGCTATGATGGCTATGCCCACAGTAGCATTCGCAGCAACTACATGGGATGAAGACACAGCTTATTATGGCGCACTGGAACAGGGCAAAGTTCCCGAAGAAGTTATGAAACAGGACGAAATGGGTCAGTATGTAATTTCTGACGGTACAGCAACAACACCTGAAGGTGGCGAAACAACAACACCTGTTGAACCTGTTGCTCTGCCCTTTACAGACGTAAAAGAAGGCGATGCTTGCTACGCAGCAGTACAGTATGTTTACACAAACAAACTGATGGCTGGTACAACAGACACAACATTCGAACCTGAAGCACCTCTGCAGAGAGCAATGCTGGCACAGATCCTGTACAATAAAGAAGGCGCAAAAGACGTTGCAACAGAATCCAAATACACAGACGTTGAAATCGGCAGATGGTATGCAACAGCTTCCCTGTGGGCAGCTGACAAAGGCCTGATGACAGGCGTAAGCGAAACAGAATTCGCTCCTAAAGAAAACCTGACAGTTGAACAGCTGGTACAGATCCTGTACAACTACGCTAAATTCAAAGGCGTTGACGTAACAGTTGCAACAGCAACAGACGTTGCAACAGCTTCCGACTGGGCAAAAGAAGCTATGAGCTGGGCAGTAAGCCTGAAACTGGTAGCAGCTGATGTAGACGCAAAAGCTGATGCTACAAGAGCACAGGTTGCTGAAATGCTGATGCTGACAGCTGACCTGAAAGGCACAGAAGTTCCCGCAACAGAAACAACAGTTCCCGCAGAAGAAGTTAAACCTGCTGAAGAAGCAACAACAGTTCCTGCAGAAGAAGTAAAACCTGCAGAAGAAGCTAAAGCAGAAGAAACAAAGACAGAAGAAACAAAGACAGAAGAAACAAAGACAGAAGAAACCAAAACAGAAACAACAACAGAAGCTAAAACAGAAGCTCCTGCTGCTGATGCAACAGCAGAAACACCCGCTAAATAATTTTTCTGTTTGATCGAAGAAAACCGCTTTCCAAAAGGAAGGCGGTTTTTTTGTGCCGCCCCCAAAATATTTGTGCAGGTTCTTTCAAACAATAAAAAAAGAGGCTGGAGCCCTTATCATCTAAGGATTCCAGCCTTTTCTTCATGAGATTTTTGCTTTTTATGGATTAGTAGAGCAGATGGAAGTTATCAAATTTCCACTGTCCGTCTTCCTGTACCAGATTGAATGTGTAGTCTGTTGTTTCGTACATGGAAGTGTCCGCAGGGGCTTCTGTGAATGTTTCCCCTTCGTAAGGTTTGCCGTCTTTGGTGTAGTATGCCGTAGCGGTTACAGACATGCCTGTTTCTGTTTTCACAGGTTCACCCATGGTATAGCCTGCGTAGAAGATGTTTGTGCCTCTTGCGCCGTCCAGAACGTACAGACCGCCGCCTTTGCCTTCTGTGAAACGGATGTTGTTTTCAGCAAAGATGTCGGTATCCATCATATTCTGTGTGAAGTACTGTCCCAGATAAGTGCGGAATGCTTCCATATCGGAGAAACGTTCGTCGGTCACACGGTTGTAAGTGTAACCGTCCACATCAATGATGTCTGTGGTGCTCATGTCAAAGCCGTCCAGCACGATCTGTTTGTAGATAGCAAATGCACCGTCATACAGTTTCTGGAACTGTTCCGCAGTCAGCTCACCGTCAGCGGCAGTTGTTTCTGTGGTTGTTTCCTTCTGCTGTGTTTCTCCTTCTGTGGTTGTAGGTTCTTTGGATGTACAGCCAAACAGCAGTATCGCAGCCAGCGTGCAGCTGAGTACAATGGCCAGTTTCTTTTTCATTTTATAAGACTCCTTTCGTTTTTTTTCGTCTTGATGTTTTCGTCCCTATTATACCATGGTTTGCAAAGAAAAACGGGATTTTCAGGGAAGTTTAAGAATTTTGAAATATTGCTGTAATCATTCATTTTGTGAAGAGCCGGAAGTGGTTTTTGTGGTAATCCAGCAGCCCGTCTTTTTTCATGCGGCTCAGTTCCGCCGACATGGCGCTGCGTTCCACCGCCAGATAATCCGCCAATTGCTGTCGGTCAAAGGGAATGGAAAAAACAGCGCTTCCGGAATCCTGTGCGCAGGAGGAAAGGAAGGACAGGAGCTTTTCCCTTGTGCTGCGGCAGGGGACGTGGGCAATCTTTCGAGTAAGCGTTAGATTCCGTCTGGCGAATATTTGCAGCAGACGGCGGGAGAGGAAGGCAAAAAGGGAATTTTGCTGCCCTGTGGGCGCCAGTATCCGGTTCAAGGATAAGTATAGCACAGAAGTGTCTGACGCCGCCTGTACGCTTACTTCCGCTGCGGTGTCCAGCAAAGCATAGGTTTCCCCGAAAAAGGCTCCTGGCGGGATTTGTGCCACCAAAGCGCGACTACCACAGAAATCCTCCCGCAGAATATGCACTTCCCCGGAAAGAATCAGTCCGGCAGCGGGGATTTTGTCCCCGGCATGTACCAGAAAACTGCCTTTTTCATAAAATACTTCTCGTGCGTCCAGCTCTCCCAGCAGCTTTGTCACGTCTTCGGGAGAAATGCCCTGAAAAAAGGGCAGAGATGCCAATTTTGATGGTTCCATAAAGAGAACCCCTCCTTTTTGTTGGAAAAACAACATACTATTTTCCCGCAGTATAGCATACTGTTATCAGAAAAACAAGGACGGACTAACGAGGAGGAAACGACATGATTCGTAGAATTATAGAAATTGACAAAGAAAAATGTAACGGCTGTGGTCTGTGTGCCAACGCTTGCCACGAAGGCGCCATCGGTATGGTAGACGGCAAAGCTACACTGCTTCGGGATGACTATTGTGACGGTCTGGGGGATTGCCTGCCCGTATGTCCCACAGGGGCCATCACATTTGTGGAACGGGAAGCGGCGGCTTATGACGAAGCGGCTGTACAGGCAAATATGGCGAAAAAAGGCAAAACACCCTGCGCTTGCCCCGGTAGCCAGAGCAAGCTGCTGGAAGTGCAGGAAAAAATGGCAGCAAAAGCAGAAGCGGAAGCAGCTCCTGTATCTGCGGTGCCTTCCAGACTGCGTCAGTGGCCTGTGCAGATCAAACTGGCACCCATCAAAGCTCCTTACTTTGACGGCGCGAAACTCCTCATTGCGGCAGACTGTACCGCATATGCTTATGGCAATTTCCATGAGGAATTCATGAAAGGCAAAATCACACTGGTGGGTTGCCCTAAACTGGATATGGTGGATTACAGCGAAAAATTGACAGAAATCATCAAGCAGAACGACATCCAGAGCGTGACCATCGTTCGTATGGAAGTGCCTTGCTGCGGCGGTATGGAGCTGGCGGCGAAAAAAGCATTGCAGGCCAGCGGCAAATTCATCCCTTGGCAGGTAGTGACCATTTCCACAGACGGCAAAATTTTAGATAAATAAGATGATATAAAAAAGACCGAATTTCCTGTTGATAAGGAAGTTCGGTCTTTTTGTGTTGGGTAATCAAAAAAATCGGAAACCTCCTAAAGCAACTTCCCCTTAAGAAAACATTGTTTTTCATTTTATTGATTTCTTAAGAGAAATTGCGACGGCTGTCTTCATAAGAAAACATACGGAATAAAATCCCAATCAAAATAAGAAAGCTGAAATCCTCTGTATAACAAGGATTTCAGCTTTCTTTGTTTTCTTATGAAGATGCCCATAAGAGATTTCCAATTTTGATGTTTTATGCGTTTTTGCTTGCAGCCAGTTTGGCATTGCGTTTGTCGTCCAGTTTGGAAACGATGGTAGCGCAGGCAGCGTCACCGGTGATGTTAACAGTGGTACGACCCATGTCGAAGATACGGTCGAAGCCAACAACCAGACCGATACCAGCCTTTCCAGTACCATTGCCAGCATAACCAGACCAGCGCCGGGAACACCGGCTGTACCGATGGAAGCCAGTGTAGCTGTCAGTACGATGGTGATCATCTGACCCAATGTCAGGTCAACGCCGTAACAAGCGGCGATGAATACGGCACAGACGCCCTGATAGATGGCGGTACCGTCCATGTTGATGGTGCTGCCCAGAGGCAGTACGAAACCGGCTACTTCTCTGCGGGCACCCAGTCTTTCCGCAGCTTCCATGGTGAAGGGCAGTGTGCCCACGGAGGAAGCGGAGGAGAATGCCATCATCATAGCGGGCATCATTTCCTTAAAGAATTTCAGAGGAGAAACGCCGCCCAGTGTCTTGATGGTGAAGGAATATACCACAACCATGTGTACGATGTAGCCTACATATGCCACAGCCAGTACCATAATGAGGTTTGTCAGCAGCTTGGGCCCGTTTTCCGCGATAACGGGGCAGATCAGGCAGGCAACGCCAATGGGGGACAGCTTGATGATGAAGTCCATGACTTTCAGGAATACTTCATTGAAGCTTTCTACCACCTGACCGGCAAGGATGCCTTTTTCCCCAGCCAGCAGGATGCCGAAGCCCACAAACAGGGAAATGACAATAACCTGAAGCATGGAAGCCTCAGCCATGGGCTTCACAAAGTTGGAGGGGAAGATATTCACAATGGTATCCATGACGCTCTGGGCTTCTGCGGGGGTATAAGAAGCGCCGGAGGGGTCCAGCACAACGAACAGGCCTTTGGACAGAGTTGCCAGGATCAGCGCCAGTGTTACGGCAAAAGCGGTGGTGCACATGTAATAGATCAGGGTTTTGCCGCCGATGGCACCTACACGGCGAATGTCCTTCATGGAGATGACGCCGGCCGCAATGGAGAACATAACAATGGGCACGACGATGAATTTCAACAGGTTCAGGAAAATGGTACCCCAGGGCTGGATATAAGCCTTCGCAAAGTCAACGCCGGTCATGCCGAACAGATTTGCGTTCATCAGCAGCAAACCTGCTGCGATACCGATGATCAGACCAATGAAGATCCAGAAAGCCAGAGGCATTTTTTTCTTTTGGCTCGTCAATGCAAACACTCCTTTTCTATTTGTATCTTTTTCTCATTGAATTTTTATCCGTTCCTTATTATAAAGATACAAGAAAACCTTGACAAGGATTTTTGACAAAAGAATGTGTATTTTTTTGTACTTTTTTTACAATTGAAGAAAATGATGTATGGATATTCATACAATGGGAAAATATAGAATTTCTACATAATAGAAAAAGAGGCATGTCCAGCAGGCTTCCCTTAAGAAAACATTGGTTTTTCATTTCCTTGATTTCTTAAGGGAAACTGTGGCGG
>ENA-ORUU01001768-ORUU01001768.1-human-gut-metagenome-genome-assembly--contig:-NODE-1768-length-10253-cov-2.62767_pt1 | contig 10253 bp, 6 predicted proteins | sample MGYA00242085_ERZ509221 | MGnify/ENA primary metagenome ERZ509221 (study PRJEB26280, sample SAMEA2338809) | human gut metagenome | biome: human gut; feature: human-associated habitat; material: faeces... | reverse complement strand
TAAATCTAATAACCTGCTTTATCGTATGAGGTTGCGCTTGAATACGCTCTTCTAACCGCATCCTCCGTATTTTATAAACAAGATATTTCACACTCCTTATAAAACTTTTCCTTTCTTTTGAACCTGCCACAAAAATACTTATAGGTCCATCGTCTCCTCCTATGATTGTTACACTTTTTCTTTTACTTTCCATAAAACACCCTCCTGTTTTAATCTATCTTCATTGCTTCTATTTTAGCAGACAAAATCTTAATCTACAATTACAAGAAATAACGAACACTGTTTTCGTTTGTCGCATATTCAAACATACTACAAGCTTATTATAAACAACGGATTACCAGATGGTATTGTTGCCATATATCTTAATTATTTATTAAAAAGGAGAGCATTTAGCAATCCTTTCAAAGGATTTTCTAATGCTCTCCTGCTAATGGAATATTTAATTCATCGATACCTCAATTTTCTTCATGTCTTGAATTCCTTTTAAAATCTTTGCAGCATAATCAGCATCTCCTGCCCAGCCTGTTCCATTAGGATTATTAGGAATACTCAGCCATTCTACATAAGGCGCTTTTCCTCTAAGCCATGCTCCCCATCTGGGATCAACACATTCATTTTTCAACGGCTCTGTGTTTGCATAACATTTCAAATGCTGTACATGTGCTCGAATACCCATTCTTACATTTTCAAAAGAATTACCACTGACACCATTTCCAGTAGCCCCTAATCCCGCAAAATTAAACTGCTCGATTTTTACACTTCCGCCAAATTGCAGAAATCCTGTTTCAATCATAGATTGTATAAATGCCACTTCCGCCTTAATTCCTTCGGTTTCACATTCTTCATAATAAATTTGGCAGAATTCTTCAATTGTGGCTGCTCCACCTGCCTTTAACGCTTCAGCAGGATAAGGTTTTCCGCTCTTTTTATAATAGTTCACCATCTGTTCTACTGTAACAGAGCTGTCTCCCGCTATTTCGTAATACACCTTAATGGCGTCATTTACCGGCGGCTTTGAAGACGGCTGATTATTCAATTCACCTGAATTCTCAAAATAATACCATACGTTATCGATAAGCTGCCAACCCGTTACCATTGCTCCGCTTCCGTCGAAATAATATTTTTGATTTCCAATAGTCTGCCAGCCGGTCTGCATCACTCCGTTTTTGTCCATATAATACCATGTTTCGCCTATCTTCTGCCAACCGATTTGCTTCAAGCCCTCACTTGTATGATAATACCATTTACCATCTGTAAAATGCCAACCCGTATATAATGCTCCTGTGTTTGCATCAAGATACCATTTTTGTCCTCCTATCGTCTGCTCACCCTTTAACAGATAACCGGAAGTATTAAAATAGTACCACACATTATCAATAAACTGCCAGCCTGTTTGCATCTCCCCACTGGCATTAAAATAGAACTTTTCATTTCCAATGGCCTGAAATCCTGTGAGCATGGCTCCGCTTCCGTTCATATAATACCAATGATTTCCTAAAAGCTTCCAACCCGTCTGCATCGCTCCGCTTCCGTCCATATAGTACCACGTTCCGCCGATTTGCTGCCAGCCGGTCGTCATGACTCCGCTTTCATCCATATAATACCACGTTCCGCTTATAAGCTGCCAACCCGTTGTCATCACTCCGTCAGCATTCATATAATACCATGTTCCACCGATAAACTGCCAACCTGTTCGCTTCAATCCCTCACTTGTATGATAATACCATTTGCCATCCGTATAATGCCAGCCGGTATATAATGCTCCTGTATTTTCATCCAGATACCATTTTGTTCCTGCAATGGTCTGCTCACCCTTTAACAAATAACCTGAGCCGTTAAAATAGTACCATACATTCTCAACAAGCTTCCAGCCGGTTGCCATAGCTCCGCCTTCGTTTAAGTAGTATGTCTGATTTCCAATAGTCTGCCAGCCGGTCTGCATGACTCCGCTTCCATTCATATAGTACCATGTTCCGCCAATTTGCTGCCAACCCGTCTGCATCGCTCCGCTGCTGTTCATATAATACCATGTTCCGCCGATTTGCTGCCAACCTGTCGTCATGGCTCCGCTGCTGTTCATATAGTACCATATTCCGCCAATCTGCTGCCAGCCGGTCGTCATGTTGCTGTTTGTATCAAAATAATACCATACGCCGTCTATGGATTTCCATGTGCTTGTTGCATATTTTCCGTTTCCTTCCTTCCATTTCCAATGCTCACCTGTAAATTCCCACTTACCTTTATCTTTTGTAAGGCCATAGTACTTGATAATTCCTGCGGCGTCTGCTTCACCTAATTTTTTAAGATTTTCCTCTGTTTGAAACCATTTTGCATCTGATACATTTGAAACAAACGCATGCTCAATAATCAATCCCGGAAAACCGTTTCGCTTTGAATGTCTGATTACTGCATAGCTGTCATCGCCTTTGTCTCCACGATTTTTAAGTCCTAATTTTGCAAGCTCACCTACAATATCCTTCGCAAGCTCCTGTGCATTTTCCTCTCCCTGCGGATAGTATACTTCTGCTCCCTGCGCTGCACCGGAAACCGAAGAATTGATATGAAAGCTGATAAATACGTCAGCATCCTTTGTTTTTGCCCACTCTACACGTTTCAGGATATCATCGATGCTGTTCGTATCAGGATATGGACAATTTCCGTCTGTTCTTGTCATATACACAGATACACTTGAATACTGCTCCAATACTTCCTTACAATACTCTGCAATTTTTAAGGTTACAACTTCCTCTCTGACACCATTGGCAGTTGCTCCTGAATGTTTGCTGGCATCATGTCCGGGATCAAGCACAATAACTAAATTTGAATTGCTTCTTTCCTTTTTATTCTTATCAAACGGTACTGCCTGCTCAGAAAGTGCATCTGCAACATTTTTCTCAACCGTTGCTGCATTCGCTGTTTCAATTGTAACAACTGCCTCTTCCCCGGATTGACTTTCCATTTCTATGTAATCACTTTTAACACTATCATTGACCTTCTCACCCACTCCAAAGTAAGCGTTGATTTCAAGGTCTTCTGCTGTAAAAGTTTTTGTACCCAAGTCTGTTGTAACACTCAGCTCTGCTACATGATAAGCTCCTTGTTCAAAGCTATTCTCGTATAAGAAGAGGTTGTCCACTCTCTTTTGGGAATTTAAAACAGTTCGTGAGCCATCTTCATTCTCCACTACTAAATCTATACTCCGAATATCCGACGTTCTTTCTCCCCACGAAAGAACAATACTTTGCATAGCTCCCACGTCTAATTCTGCTTCATCGATATAAATATAATTCAGTTCATTTTCAATCGTTTTTGTTTCTTCTTGAACCTGAGATTTTGCTTCACTTGATGCACTTACTGTATTTCCTGTTGCCGGCAGTGCAAGCATCACTCCTGCAAGCATCGTAACAGCCCACTTGGCTAACTTCTTTTTCATTTGTTCTCTCCTATTTTATTCAAATTTTCTTAAATATTCTGCATATTCTGCATGACCGGTAGTTAATGTCTGTCCTTCTTCTGTAATTTTGATTTCTTCGGCTTTATATGCGTCCAGATATGTGTTTACAATACAGCCCACAATTTCTCTTTCCCCGGCAGTTCCAAAACTTCTCAGCCAATCCCCGAACACAGTATCTGTATCCAGTTCAAGCTTGTCTCCGCTTACTTGAAAAGACAAAATCTCGCTGTCTGTGGGAACAATTTCATTCTCTTTTAATAACTCCCATAGAACTGTTTCATTTAATGTCTGACACTCTTTTGCTTCCGTTATGTACACTCCGTTATCGGGGTTAAGCTTATAAATATTTACAACCTCTGTTTTTATATCTTCTTTTTTCTCACATCCTGCCAAAGCCAACAGTATGCTGCAAGACAATAGTAAAACAGCTTTCTTTTTCATTTAGTTCCTCCCCTGTACAGCAAATTCCAAAGCTTAATTTCGAAATTCATTATAACATCAAGCTTTTGTTCCTTCAATCACGAATTTTATTGTATACTTAATTGTATGATGCTGTAATATATGCTAAAATACAGAAACATTTATCTATCTTTTTAACAATTATTTCGCTCATCAAGCAAGGAGGTTATTATGATTACTTACAGAAAAGCGCTTCCGAAGGATTTCCCTCATATTCTCGATTTTCTTAATATGGTATTCAGTATGTCACATTGCCCTCATGATTTCCGTCAACTTCTTCCCAAAATCTATAAAGAAGGACAGGAGCAAAAATCTATTCACTATCTTGCTTTAGAAAATGAAGAAATTAAAGCCTGTGTATGCGTTGTTCCTGTTACCTTATATTGCGGTAATAAAACCATCACCTACGCTACCGTAGGCAGTGTTTCCGTTCATCCTTATTCCAGAGGAAAAGGCTACATGCGTAAGCTGATGCACATGGCAATTCAGGACATGAAAAAGAATAATATTTCTATGAGCACGCTTTCCGGTCTCAGAAACCGCTATCAATACTATGGATATGAAAAAGGCGGCATTACTTTCCAATATTGCTTTACCTCAGATAATTTTCGCCACTGCCGTGAAAGATTTCCCAAACGGGACATTAACCTCTGTCTAATTCAGAACGAGGAAACTCCTTTATTGGCTAAAATTCAGGAAATACAGGAAAATCAATTATTATTTGTCAAAAGAAATCCCGAAGATTTCCTTTCTATTATGAAAAGCTGGAATACTAAACTTTATGCTATCTTGGAAAATCAGATGTGTAAGGGATATGCTGCCCTTCAGGGAAACCATATCTTAGAAATGTATTTAACCGATGAAAATTTGTTGTTTACCTCGCTGGAAAAATGCTTGACAGAAAGTAATTCAAAGGAGCTGTTCCTAAGAGTTTCCCCCTGCGACTCCCACCTATTTAAAGGGTGCACCCAACTTTTTGAGTCATTTTCCATATCTTTGGATGATAATTATATGATTTTTGATTATCCTAAGGTTTTAGAATTTTTCTTAAATGTAAAAGCTTCTTACATCCCTTTAAGCTCCGGAAGTTGGAATTTTACGATAAAAGAGTATGGAAGCTTCAAAATTCAGGTAGATAGCGGAATTCCTTCCGTTACACAAATAGAAAATCCAGAAGAACACTCTGCTTTGGAATTTTCTTCTTTTGATAGTATTTTAGCTTTATTCTCTCCTAATCACAGCTTAATTTTAGATGAAACACAGTTACCGAAAAATTGTAACTGGTTTCCGTTGCCGTTGGGGCTGTCACCACTTGATAAATGTTGATAAATTTATTGGAAAATATAAGGACTTACTGATTTTGAATGCCTGAAATCAGTAAGTCTCCATATTTTGCAGATAAATTTCTAGCATTTTTTTACACAATGCAACATCTTCTAGCATTACTCTCATTTATATGACAAACACTCTTTTTAATTTCATTCTGTCTGCATCATAACCACGTGCGGGTTCAAGTCCCGCTGCCACTTTTAACACTGTTACCAAATATTTGTATTTATTTCCTATGTTCCTATTTATTAACAAAATGTGATATGCGAAATATAACAGTTACATTACTAAAGATATCTTATGTTTTTACTTACCAAACGAAGTTTTTTAATCTCATTTAAGACTTTCTCGTTTAAATACATTTTATGTTCTTATTTATCGTAAAAGCATTACCGCCAGGGACTTATCCTACAATTATTTAAATACATCTCATGTTCTTATTTATCGGAAACAATATTTACGACATCTATTTGCTAAGCAATTTAAATACATCTTATGTTCTTATTTATCACCTGAGGAGTTGAAGCTTATGCAGGGTTTTCCAGAATTTAAATACATCTTATGTTCTTATTTATCTAACGCTGGAAAATTAAATAAAGATACTGGAAAGTAATTTAAATACATCTTATGTTCTTATTTATCCCAAGAAAAATTTTTAAAAAAATTAAAAATAATGATTTAAATACATCTTATGTTCTTATTTATCATCTCGTAATACATCCCGTCCGAAACAGGTGTACATTTAAATACATCTTATGTTCTTATTTATCATCTACTACTGCTCTTAAATCCACAGAAAAAGCAATATTTAAATACATCTTATGTTCTTATTTATCTTGGCTGGTTTGTACTGGCAAGCTTGCTAATAAAATTTAAATACATCTTATGTTCTTATTTATCCGGAAAAGAAAACTATGGACGTGGTTATGTGAGTGATTTAAATACATCTCATGTTCTTATTTATCTATATTCTACGGGTATGTCATTATCTAATGGTATATTTAAATACATCTCATGTTCTTATTTATCCTACCAATTCTTTAATCAATGTGTCATGTTTTGCATATTTAAATACATCTCATGTTCTTATTTATCCGATTTATGCAATTCGTATTTATGAACTAATACGATTTAAATACATCTCATGTTCTTATTTATCAAACCCTACAAACTGCCCGGGCGTGAATTTCCCCTTATTTAAATACATCTCATGTTCTTATTTATCAACATCAGTCATTACATCTTTCAAATAAGAGTCAAATTTAAATACATCTCATGTTCTTATTTATCGAAACGTACAGGATGCAATTATCTGGGGACTAAACAATTTAAATACATCTCATGTTCTTATTTATCCAACGTTTTTACGCACTTCTTGTTTTCTATAATATCCTATATTGCCTTATTTTTCAACATCTCTCAACTTTTTTACCAGCCGCCTCCCCACTTCAGCTTTTCCAGCTCTCTCGTCTCTTTCCCTTTGATTTTATAGGCTTTTCCAGCCTTCTTCCTTTATATCGCCTGGTAAATTATAGTATCAAGCTCTCTCCATTTTCCACTTCCCCCGTTCCTAAAACCTCCTCTCCAAAAACATTATCATTCATCAACTTAATAATACAGATAAAATCTTCTTGCTCATCAATTACATTTTTCAAATCTTTTCTCAACATAATCAATTTCGAAGGTGTCATTTCACCTCGAAAAACTGATTTCTGAAAATGTGATAAATATTTTTTACATACTTTAAACACCTTTTGAACCCGCTTCTCCCCAACATCATAAAATACAAACGCATAATTATAATTTATCTTTTTTGCCAATTAACACCCTCCTTTCAAACTGAAAGGAATAAACTCTTTGTCTTCCATAATTTCCTTAATCAGCTTATAACAATCCAGTTTTATTGCAGTACGATATGTAACTTTCCTTTTCAAAATCGGATGCTGAAATACAGACTCTAAACGCCCTTCAAAGGCCTCTATAAATATTTTTCTTCCTTCTTCATTCAGCAAACAATAGTTAACCTTCTTTTCAAAATGTTTGTTAACCTGTATTTTTCTATTATTTACCAAATCAAAAATTGTTCGATATACAATTACCGGCTTAAATACTTCACTTATATCTAAGCTCAAAGAAAATCTGCCTTCTGACGGTTCATGCAAAAAACTAATGCGCTGGTCTAAATGTGTTCTAAAGATTGCAGAAATAGTTTTTGTATAAAGAAGAGTGTTTCCAAAAGAAATCATAGCATTTATTGGATTGTCCGGCGGTCTTTTTACACGTTTATTCATAATAAAGTCTTCTGGGAGAAAATACTTAAAACAACTATAAAATCTCATCCATAATTCACCTTCTACCGACATCAATACCTTTATATTCTCTGCCTCTTCTACGTTCTGATAAAATTCTTTCTTAATCCAATCAATCGTTGGCTTTACTTCTTTTTTCTCATGTTTATAATAATGATACAAAACCTCGTATATATTAATTCCAATTCCTTTTACTATTGCTTTTGCAATTTTTAATCTATCAGTTTCAAATTTTTGTACCTGCTTAACCAATAATTTCCCACTCATATATTGGTCTTTAGGATAAAACGTTCCACTATATCCTCCGTAGTAATTAAAAAAATGAACCACTACATGATTTTGTCCCAAAAAATCAAGAAGTTTACTATTTATACTCACCTCATTCAAACAATAAATTTCCTTTGTATTTTCAATGGGAATATAAACATTTTTCCCATCCTTTCGAAAACACAATGAATTATCCTTTCGTGTCAATTCTCCCATAGAAGAAATATACTTTGTACTTCCCATATCTTCCCTCCATTAAATATAGCAATACTCATAATACGCACATTTTTTGCATTTCGGCTTATTTAATACCGGTGGAATTTTCTCCTGTCTTAATAATTCCTCTATTTCTTTTATATATTGCTGTAACTTTCTTTCCTCATTTTCCGTCAATTCTACGACTATTGTTTTTTTATCTTCTTTGTTCTTTTCTGCAAATTCTAACTTGCCCTTTCTGCCTATCCCCTTTTCTTTCAATACTTTTAAATAAAAAATCAACTGCCATTTAGAAGCTTCTACATCTGCATCTGATTTCTTCACCTCTGTTAAATATTCTGCCGTTAGTTTATCCAAGCGAATATTTTCAATAGCAATTTCTGTATTGGACTGTTCTGCACGTTCTTCATGAATTGCTCTGCCTATTTTTACTTCTTCACTATTATCCTCCATATTCATTCTATTTCCAAACAAATAACATTGCCTTTTACAATGGAAATAATAGTTCATCAATGTTCCATTTACCTTCATATATAACTCGCCCCCTATATGAAATCTACAAATTCTCCAATTTCACTTTGTATTTTCTTCCTATCCAGTTTCCCGTTTTTAAAATATTTCTCGCCTTCTTCTATATAAAAAATTTCACCTACTTTATCGTTATAATTCAAATCTGAATTTCGCTTTATTTGGTATATAAAACAATTCATCTTGCTGATAACTTCCGAAAGCTTTACTTTCTTTTTGGCATAATTCATAGAGAAATCTTTTAACAGTTCTACATACTCCTGCCACAATTTTTTACCGTCTAATTTGTTTCCCTGCCCATCATCTATCTCTCTTGCGAGATACACTGACATACTCCAATTATCTTCTTCGATCAGTTTCATCTTTTCTTTAACCTTAAACCAATTTAACTTTCCAACCCGATTTTCAAAAAAACAATCCAACCCACTATCATTGGATAAATCATTTCTATTTCTTTTTAAAACATCTAAAATCTTTTCATAATATAATGAAAATTCCTTTTCCAATAATATATTTTTCATTTCATCGTTTTCTAATGTAAAACGTTTTTCTATTCTGATATCACCATCTCTATAAATACCACTTCCTTCATCTAATTTAAAGAAATAAACCTCCCCTTCTCTCTGACAGGAGCGATTAATTCTTCCCATAAACTGTTCTTCACTGTCCAATTTAGAAATATTCTTATATCCAATGTCCATATCAATATCAACACCTGCCTCCACAACCTGTGTTGCCACCAGAATAATCCCTCTTGTGCTCTCTTTTATACGATGCAGTATTCTACTTCGCTCAATAATACTGTCCTCACCTGACATATATTCTACATCACATGGCAAATTATCTTTTTCTTTTAAGCACTCAAAGAAGTTGGATGCTGACTCTTTCTTTATAAACTCAACCAACACTTTTTTTCCATCAGTTGCTTTTTTTAAAACATGTCGTACTAAATCCTCCTGTATATTAGGAGACATTAACAGCTCATAAGATATTTTCACACGATTTTTAAAACATACATGAGAGTAATACTTATCTCTGTTCTTCATTAGCTCCACTGCTTTGTAGGTAGACCCGGATAAAATATCTAAATTAGGCAATGTTGCTGACATAATAATAATCTTCATATTTAGCAAAGATGCGAATTGTTTCAGAAAATAAATCATTTCACCCCATATTCCATTTTTATAGCTTTGAATTTCATCTAAAACAATGACACTATTCATAAGCTGGTGAAATCCGAATGCTGACTCTTTTGTATTCCCAAACATCACATCGAATAAACTGACATGGGTACTAATAATCATTGGATAATTCAAAAACTGCCTGTCCAACAATGCCCTTTGATAGTACAAGGTATCTTCTGTCTCTTCTTCCGCTTTCTTTTGTCTTTGTGACATTTTAATCGGTGTTAAAGAATTTATAACTGTAATTTGTTCTAAAATCTCTTTACTGCCGCCAAAAACTTTTCTTAGATTTTCCATGTTTTGTTCTACAAGCGTATTAAATGGGTAAATATAATAAATTTTGTGTAAATTCCCACAATTTTTTACTAGTTGAAAGCTAAGATCCATTGCTGTATTACTTTTTCCACTTCCTGTAGGTGCTTCCAAATAAAAGATTGAACTGTTTTTATTTTCCATTAAAACCTTCTCTGCATCTGTTAATATTTCAGTTCTAAGGTCATTCATATC
>ENA-ORUU01001759-ORUU01001759.1-human-gut-metagenome-genome-assembly--contig:-NODE-1759-length-10306-cov-2.69232_pt1 | contig 10306 bp, 7 predicted proteins | sample MGYA00242085_ERZ509221 | MGnify/ENA primary metagenome ERZ509221 (study PRJEB26280, sample SAMEA2338809) | human gut metagenome | biome: human gut; feature: human-associated habitat; material: faeces... | reverse complement strand
GTACCGTAAACACTCCAGTCGCCGAGGAAGTTGTAGCTGGCGCTCAGCTCCAGGTAAGGGCTCCAGCTGTCGTTCGGGTTATAGCCACGCAGACCGCTGCGAGCGGACTCTTTGCGCGATACGCCATAATAGTATTCGTTCTGGTTTTCGCTGTTCCACTGCACACCAATACCCGGAGTCACGGTCAGGCCACCGTTGGTGTAACGATACAACCAGGCCATATCCCAGACGATGCCGTTGCTGTTATCCAGGGTATCGCCAGCCAGGGTGGTACGCAGGTAACCGTACTGGGTAAAGTGAGCATAAGACAGACCAGCCATCATGGTGCTCTTACGGTCATCCAGGTGACGCATTTGGTGATCGCCACTGTCTTTCGCTTTGAAGTAAAGCGGCGACCAGTAAGCGGTAATTGAAAGTTTATCCGTTGCGTCATTCCACAGGTAGTAACCACCACCTAAGCCACGGAACCAGAAGTTATCGCCTTCATAGTTGATTACCGGTACTGGGTAAACATCGGTATCGTAATCTTTATATGGGTGTTCAACGACACCTACGCCTGCGCCCAGGGAAAATTTACCTTCAGCGTGCGCTACGCCTGCAGACGTTGCGATAAGCACTCCAAGTGCCAGAAGTTTGAGTTTGGTCACAATTAATCATTCCTTAAACAAATGTTTAGCGGGCGACAAAGTTTACCCGTCAATACATCGAAACCCAACCTTTTTACGTTTTCATTTTTTAAAGTAACTGTTTAATTTTCCTGACGCGGATGACACCGCGCTTACAGCCAAATGAATTTAGCGTTACTGGCGAGCCTGGTCTTTACATTAATTATGCAAAATTTATGGATGAGTTGTTGATATGCCATTGAAATTAAGAAAGCCGTGCAGGCAAGTTTTCCATTTGCCATCTACGCTTAATTTTGAAGGTGTATCACCGGGCACGTTGTTCTCATCGTCGATAAAATGGCATGAGAGTTGCTGTGTTTTAGCAAGAGACGTCGTTCAGTTTACCTCTTCCGGGAGCCTCTACTATTCATATGAACGGCTCTTAACCTGTGCTAAAAAACGAAAGGACGGCATACCATGAATATATTCGATCACTATCGCCAGCGATATGAAGCTGCCAAGGACGAAGAGTTCACACTGCAGGAGTTTCTTACCACTTGTCGGCAAGATCGCAGTGCTTATGCCAACGCGGCTGAGCGGCTATTGATGGCTATCGGTGAGCCTGTCATGGTCGATACAGCCCAGGAACCCAGACTTTCTCGACTCTTTTCTAACCGGGTCATTGCACGTTATCCGGCGTTTGAAGAGTTTTACGGCATGGAAGACGCGATTGAACAGATTGTCTCTTATCTGAAACACGCGGCTCAGGGGCTGGAAGAGAAGAAACAAATCCTGTATCTGCTGGGGCCTGTGGGTGGGGGTAAATCATCGCTTGCTGAGCGACTGAAATCATTAATGCAGCTCGTACCGATTTATGTATTGAGCGCGAACGGTGAGCGTAGCCCGGTCAACGATCATCCGTTCTGTCTTTTCAATCCGCAGGAAGATGCGCGGATTCTGGAAAAAGAGTATGGCATTCCTCGCCGTTATCTCGGCACCATCATGTCGCCGTGGGCGGCAAAACGCCTGCATGAATTTGGTGGCGATATCACTAAGTTCCGGGTAGTGAAGGTCTGGCCGTCAATTCTGCAACAAATTGCTATCGCCAAAACGGAACCCGGCGATGAGAACAACCAGGACATCTCCGCGCTGGTTGGGAAAGTCGATATTCGTAAACTCGAACACTACGCGCAGAATGACCCGGACGCCTACGGCTATTCCGGTGCGCTGTGCCGCGCCAATCAGGGGATCATGGAATTCGTTGAGATGTTTAAAGCACCGATTAAAGTGCTGCATCCCTTGTTAACCGCCACTCAGGAAGGTAACTACAACGGGACGGAAGGTATCTCCGCCCTGCCGTTCAACGGGATTATTCTCGCACACTCGAACGAGTCCGAATGGGTCACTTTCCGTAATAACAAAAACAACGAAGCCTTCCTCGATCGTGTTTACATCGTGAAGGTGCCGTATTGCTTGCGCATTTCCGAAGAGATCAAAATCTACGAGAAATTGCTTAATCACAGTGAATTGACTCACGCCCCATGCGCCCCTGGCACGCTCGAAACACTGTCACGTTTTTCCATTCTTTCGCGCCTGAAAGAGCCAGAAAACTCCAGCATTTATTCAAAGATGCGGGTTTATGATGGCGAAAGTCTGAAAGACACCGATCCCAAAGCCAAGTCGTATCAGGAATATCGTGACTACGCCGGTGTCGATGAAGGGATGAACGGTCTGTCGACGCGTTTTGCGTTTAAGATCCTCTCCCGCGTGTTCAACTTCGATCATGTAGAAGTGGCAGCAAACCCGGTCCATCTGTTCTACGTCCTGGAACAGCAGATTGAGCGCGAGCAGTTCCCACAAGAGCAGGCAGAACGCTATCTGGAGTTCCTGAAAGGTTATCTGATCCCGAAATATGCCGAGTTTATCGGCAAAGAGATCCAGACGGCCTACCTTGAATCCTATTCCGAATATGGGCAAAACATTTTCGACCGTTATGTTACCTACGCGGATTTCTGGATTCAGGATCAGGAGTATCGCGATCCGGATACCGGGCAGCTGTTTGACCGCGAGTCTCTTAACGCCGAGCTGGAGAAAATCGAGAAACCGGCGGGGATCAGTAATCCAAAAGATTTCCGCAACGAGATTGTTAACTTCGTACTGCGCGCCAGAGCGAATAACAGCGGACGCAATCCGAACTGGACCAGCTATGAAAAACTGCGCACGGTCATCGAGAAGAAAATGTTCTCCAATACCGAGGAGCTGTTGCCGGTTATCTCGTTTAACGCCAAAACGTCAACCGACGAGCAGAAGAAACACGACGACTTTGTCGACCGTATGATGGAAAAAGGCTACACCCGTAAACAGGTGCGTTTACTGTGCGAATGGTATTTGCGCGTACGTAAATCGTCTTAACAACCCTGGCCCGGTACACATGTTACCGGGCCTACAACGACAGCGAACCGTGGGCCTGAGAAGCGGCAACACAGGCGTAGCATACAGTTGGCAAATGTAGTACGGGGGGCATATGACCTGGTTTATTGACCGGCGTCTGAACGGCAAAAACAAAAGCATGGTGAATCGCCAGCGTTTTTTACGCCGTTATAAAGCGCAAATTAAACAGTCGATCTCCGAGGCCATTAATAAGCGTTCGGTGACTGACGTCGACAGCGGCGAATCCGTATCCATTCCCACGGAAGATATTAGCGAACCGATGTTTCATCAGGGGCGTGGCGGCCTGCGCCACCGCGTGCATCCGGGCAATGACCATTTCGTCCAGAACGACCGAATTGAACGTCCCCAGGGTGGCGGCGGAGGTTCCGGCAGTGGTCAGGGCCAGGCCAGCCAGGATGGTGAAGGTCAGGATGAATTTGTCTTTCAGATTTCGAAAGATGAGTATCTTGATCTGCTCTTTGAAGATTTGGCCTTACCGAATCTGAAACAAAACCAACAACGCCAGCTGACCGAATATAAAACGCATCGGGCGGGTTATATCGCTAACGGCGTTCCGGCCAATATCAGCGTTGTGCGTTCATTGCAGAACTCACTGGCGCGACGCACAGCCATGACGGCAGGCAAGCGGCGGGAACTTCATGCACTGGAAGAGAATTTGGCCATCATCAGCAACAGTGAACCTGCGCAACTGCTGGAAGAGGAACGTCTGCGCAAAGAAATTGCAGAATTACGTGCCAAAATTGAACGCGTCCCTTTTATTGACACCTTCGATTTACGTTACAAGAACTACGAGAAGCGGCCCGATCCCTCCAGCCAGGCAGTGATGTTTTGCCTGATGGACGTTTCCGGTTCAATGGATCAATCCACTAAAGATATGGCTAAGCGTTTTTATATTCTGCTGTATCTGTTCCTCAGCAGAACGTATAAGAACGTGGAAGTCGTATACATCCGCCATCATACCCAGGCGAAAGAAGTCGATGAACATGAGTTTTTCTACTCGCAGGAAACAGGCGGCACCATTGTTTCCAGCGCCCTGAAACTGATGGATGAGGTAGTGAAAGAGCGTTATAACCCGGCACAGTGGAATATTTACGCTGCACAAGCATCGGACGGCGATAACTGGGCCGATGACTCTCCGCTTTGCCATGAAATCCTGGCGAAAAAATTATTACCTGTTGTTCGTTATTACAGCTATATCGAAATTACCCGTCGTGCACATCAGACATTGTGGCGAGAATATGAGCATCTGCAATCTACTTTCGACAACTTTGCGATGCAGCACATCCGCGACCAGGATGATATTTATCCGGTGTTCCGTGAACTGTTTCATAAACAAAATGCAACAGCTAAAGGCTAAAACTATCAGCCAGGTCATTATCGCCTGGCTGATTTTTAGCTTACTGTAAATTATCTCATTTATTACATACATTAGCTTACAATCGCTTTAAATATGACAGCATAACCTTTACATAATTTAGTTCCAGAAAACAATCATTCGGAAAAATGATTCAGTCAACACGTATTTCCATGGGGTTATTCTTTAAATATTTTTTATCGTTAACGAAAATTGATCCTGGTCAAAACTATATATCTCTGCCATCAATAAAATCCAGCACTCACATTGCTCTCCTTTTTATGGTTTCTATGGGTACACAAAAATTAAAAGCTCAAAGCTTTTTTATTTTCAGTTTATTGCTGACGTTAATTTTATTTTGCATTACTACCTTATATAACGAAAACACAAATGTAAAACTCATCCCACAGATGAATTACCTGATGGTTGTTGTGGCTTTGTTTTTCCTTAACGCCGTCATTTTTCTTTTCATGTTAATGAAATATTTCACTAACAAACAAATTTTACCAACACTCATTTTAAGCCTTGCATTTTTAAGTGGCCTTATCTATTTAGTTGAAACCATTGTAATTATCCATAAACCAATTAACGGCAGTACACTGATCCAGACAAAGTCGAATGATGTTTCTATTTTCTATATTTTCCGCCAACTCAGTTTTATTTGTTTAACCTCGCTGGCACTCTTTTGTTATGGAAAAGACAACATCCTTGACAACAATAAGAAAAAAACGGGAATCCTGTTGCTGGCGCTGATTCCTTTTTTAGTTTTTCCCCTTCTGGCACACAATCTGAGCAGTTATAACGCTGACTATTCTTTGTATGTCGTCGACTACTGTCCTGACAACCATACTGCGACCTGGGGAATCAACTATACAAAAATATTGGTTTGTCTGTGGGCATTTTTACTGTTCTTTATTATCATGCGTACACGATTAGCCAGCGAACTATGGCCATTAATAGCATTATTATGTCTGGCATCGCTATGCTGCAACTTACTTCTACTGACTCTGGATGAGTATAATTACACCATCTGGTACATCAGTCGCGGGATTGAAGTCTCCAGTAAACTGTTTGTTGTGTCTTTTCTGATTTATAACATTTTTCAGGAACTGCAACTCTCCAGCAAACTGGCAGTTCATGATGTGCTGACCAATATTTATAATCGGCGCTACTTTTTCAACAGCGTAGAGTCATTATTGTCGCGACCTGTTGTTAAGGACTTCTGTGTCATGCTGGTTGATATTAATCAGTTCAAACGCATCAATGCCCAATGGGGACATCGTGTGGGTGATAAAGTGCTGGTTTCAATTGTCGATATTATCCAGCAAAGCATCCGCCCCGATGATATTTTAGCGCGACTGGAGGGTGAGGTGTTTGGCATGCTATTTACCGAACTCAATAGTGCCCAGGCAAAAATCATTGCGGAACGTATGCGTAAAAATGTCGAACTCCTGACCGGCTTTAGTAACAGATATGATGTTCCTGAACAAATGACCATCAGTATTGGCACGGTTTTTTCAACGGGTGACACGCGTAATATCTCGCTTGTCATGACGGAAGCAGATAAAGCCTTACGCGAAGCGAAAAGCGAGGGGGGCAACAAAGTGATTATTCATCATATTTAAGTGCAAAAATATTCAGAGCCATGCTTTTTGCGTGGCTTTTGCATACAATTTATTACTATTACCCCTAAATTTCCCCTCCCCAGCGGCGCAGAGATGAGTATAATTAGCGCCCCTGTGCCAGGCCGCAATCGAACTTTATCTGGTTTTCTCGTTTCACTAACCGAAGGAGTGCCATTTATCATGAAATTGCACCATAGAATGCTCCGGCATTTTATCGCCGCAAGTGTCATTGTGCTGACATCTTCCTTCCTTATTTTTGAACTTGTCGCCAGCGACAGAGCAATGAGTGCCTATCTGCGCTATATCGTGCAGAAAGCAGACTCCTCCTTTCTTTATGATAAGTATCAGAATCAGAGTATTGCCGCGCATGTGATGCGCGCTCTCGCTGCTGAGCAGTCGGAAGTGTCGCCAGAACAGCGGCGCGCCATCTGCGAGGCTTTTGAGTCTGCCAATAATACCCATGGCTTAAACCTGACTGCCCATAAATACCCGGGCTTACGCGGCACACTACAAACCGCATCCACTGACTGCGACACAATTGTGGAAGCTGCAGCACTATTACCCGCTTTTGATCAGGCAGTGGAAGGCAACCGCCACCAGGATGATTACGGTTCAGGTCTTGGGATGGCCGAAGAGAAATTTCACTATTATCTCGATCTCAATGACCGCTATGTCTATTTTTATGAGCCGGTTAATGTTGAATACTTTGCGATGAATAACTGGTCCTTCCTGCAGTCAGGAAGTATTGGCATCGATCGCAAAGATATTGAAAAGGTATTTACCGGGCGTACCGTATTGTCGAGCATTTACCAGGATCAGCGTACTAAACAGAACGTGATGAGTTTGCTGACGCCGGTATATGTCGCAGGGCAGCTAAAAGGGATTGTGCTGCTGGATATTAACAAAAACAATTTGCGGAATATCTTTTACACTCATGACCGCCCTCTCCTCTGGCGTTTTCTCAATGTCACGCTAACCGATACCGATTCGGGGCGCGACATTATCATCAACCAGAGCGAAGATAATCTGTTCCAGTATGTCAGTTACGTCCATGACTTACCGGGCGGCATTCGTGTCTCGTTATCCATTGATATTCTTTACTTTATCACGTCTTCGTGGAAAAGCGTTCTGTTCTGGATTTTGACGGCGTTAATTTTGCTGAATATGGTGCGGATGCACTTCCGCTTATACCAAAATGTGTCGCGAGAAAATATTAGTGATGCGATGACTGGACTGTATAATCGCAAAATTTTAACCCCTGAACTGGAGCAGCGGTTGCAGAAACTGGTGCAATCCGGTTCTTCGGTGATGTTTATTGCAATTGACATGGACAAGTTAAAGCTAATAAATGACACCCTCGGTCATCAGGAAGGGGATTTAGCGATTACGTTGTTAGCTCAGGCGATTAAACAATCGATTCGTAAAAGTGATTATGCCATCCGACTCGGTGGCGATGAATTCTGCATCATTCTTGTCGATTCGACGCCGCAAATTGCAGCACAACTGCCTGAACGTATCGAAAAACGTCTGCAACATATCGCGCCGCAGAAAGAGATCGGCTTCTCTTCCGGTATTTACGCGATGAAAGAAAACGATACGTTACATGATGCGTATAAAGCTTCCGATGAGCGTTTATATGTCAATAAGCAGAACAAAAACAGCCGTTCATGATAACCTTCTGTGGTTGTTTGCTTGTAATCTCAGGAGCGTGAAATGACTGAAATGGCTAAAGGAAGCGTGACGCATCAGCGGTTAATCGCTTTATTATCACAAGAAGGTGCTAACTTCCGCGTCGTTACCCATGAAGCGGTAGGTAAATGTGAAGCGGTGTCAGAAATTCGTGGCACCGCTTTAGGCCAGGGAGCTAAGGCACTGGTATGTAAAGTCAAAGGCAATGGCGTAAATCAACATGTTCTGGCGATCCTCGCTGCCGATCAACAGGCCGATCTGAGCCAACTTGCCAGCCATATAGGCGGATTACGCGCTTCGTTAGCCAGCCCTGCTGAAGTCGATGAACTCACAGGCTGTGTCTTCGGCGCGATCCCCCCTTTCAGCTTCCATCCAAAACTCAAACTGGTTGCCGACCCTCTACTCTTCGAACGATTTGATGAAATCGCCTTCAATGCAGGGATGCTGGATAAATCCGTTATTTTGAAAACCACGGATTATTTGCGCATTGCGCAACCAGAACTGCTCAATTTCCGCCGCACTGCGTAACTAGCCTGTCCGTTCAATAAGCAGAACGGACAAAACCAGCACAACAGCAATGGCAAAAAACGATGACGTGATAATCAGTGTCTCGACGAACATTTGATCGTTCATAGCATGCCCCCGGGAGATAGCTGTTTTCACGTTATTGTTAGCGTGCACAAATGGCAGTTTGATGACAGTTCGCCTGATTTTTTATGCAAAAAACGTAAAGATTTTCTACTTCCTTCCTGCAGCAAGCGTAAAGTAAGCAGGCTTATTATTTTTTGGCAAGGAAACCACGATGTTTGATGTCACTTTGCTGATCCTGCTCGGGTTAGCTGCGCTGGGCTTTATCAGTCATAACAACACTGTCGCCGTTTCAATTCTGGTGTTAATCATTGTCCGCGTCACACCGTTAAGCACTTTTTTCCCGTGGATTGAAAAACAGGGGCTAAGTATCGGGATAATCATTCTGACGATTGGCGTTATGGCCCCCATCGCCAGCGGGACGCTACCGCCCTCAACCCTGATTCACTCGTTTCTGAACTGGAAATCACTGGTGGCAATTGCAGTAGGCGTTATTGTCTCCTGGCTGGGTGGGCGCGGCGTGACGTTAATGGGCAGCCAGCCGCAACTGGTCGCCGGGTTGCTGGTGGGCACTGTTTTAGGCGTGGCGCTGTTTCGCGGCGTACCGGTTGGCCCGCTTATTGCCGCGGGTCTGGTTTCGCTGATTGTGGGGAAACAGTAGTTAATCCCGCAATATATCGGCCTGGCGTTTGCCCCAGGCCTTTCTTAAACATAGTAATAAAGGCCGTTGTTGAATCATACCCCAGCGTATGAGCAACTTTCTGTACAGTATCGCCTTTCACTAATCCCTGAAGCGCCATAATCAGCTGTAACTGCTGACGCCACTGGCGAAAACTCAACCCCGTCTCTTTTACTATCAGTCGGGCAAGATTGCGTTCACTCATCGCAAAAAAGCCAGCCCATTGCCCCAATGACCCCCACTCGACGGGCCCTTTCGCCATCATCTCCACCATCGTGCGGATTTTAGGATGAGAAGAAACGGGCAGGTGCAGCTGTTGTTGTGGCTGCTGAGGGAGTTCATCAAACAGGACCTGAATTAATCTGCGGGTCATCGGCTCAGCACGCTGAGTCGTCGTCCTGTTTGCCAGGGTTAAAATCAATTCCCGGCATAAGGGCGATATTTTCAATGTGCAACATGTTGTCGGCATTGTCACTGCGCTGGGTTCGATAAACAGAAAACAGAGTTCAGCGTTAGCTGTCACTTGATTGCTATGCTTCACCCCGCCCGGTATCCAAACCGCATATTGTGGCGGCCCCATCCACAAAGCATTTTCCACCGTACAGGTAATTGCACCATGTAGCGCCAGTATCAGCTGTCCTTTGCGGTGCTGATGTACAGGACTGGTTAACTCATCCGTTCCGGCGTGAATACAAAATGCGACCGCGGCTTCATGGTGTCGGTCGGGTTCATAGCCATTGAGATTCAACCTGTGCATCATTTTGTCCGAATTTAGCGATAATTTGTCATTTTAGCTTGATTCAACATAACAATAAAAACGGTAAGGTACAGCCTCGTTTGTAACAATGAGAAGCATATGACCTGTTCAACTTCATTAAGCGGCAAAAACAGGATTGTCCTTATCGCTGGCATTCTGATGATTGCCACAACATTACGCGTCACCTTCACCGGCGCAGCACCGTTACTCGATACGATTCGTTCCGCTTACTCGCTGACGACAGCGCAAACCGGCTTATTGACCTGCCATTATTGGCCTTTGCGCTAATCTCACCTTTGGCCGCCCCGGTAGCGCGACGTTTTGGTATGGAACGTAGCCTGTTTGCCGCGTTACTTTTGATCTGTGCTGGTATCGCAATTCGCTCTCTCCCTTCGCCTTACTTATTATTTGGCGGTACAGCGGTCATTGGCGGTGGGATTGCATTAGGCAATGTCTTACTGCCAGGATTAATTAAACGCGATTTCCCTCATTCCGTCGCCAGACTTACCGGCGCATATTCCCTGACAATGGGAGCTGCAGCGGCACTGGGATCGGCTA
>ENA-ORUU01001745-ORUU01001745.1-human-gut-metagenome-genome-assembly--contig:-NODE-1745-length-10376-cov-2.80331_pt1 | contig 10376 bp, 7 predicted proteins | sample MGYA00242085_ERZ509221 | MGnify/ENA primary metagenome ERZ509221 (study PRJEB26280, sample SAMEA2338809) | human gut metagenome | biome: human gut; feature: human-associated habitat; material: faeces... | reverse complement strand
TTAAAAAAGATTGTCCTCAGCATGGGAGTGGTACGGGCAAAAAGATGTACTATACAGTGTAGATGATCTCCAAATTACATCAACTTCCACTGGGCTGATATTGCGGCAATTTCGGAGCGGGCCGGAGCTGCGGCAACAACATAGACACAGGGGCGGCGCAATCGACCACATCTTTTCACTCTCCCGCGGATGGGGGGTGAGAAGATGAAATATATCCCAAATGATTATGGAAAGTGCTGCCGGTTTGACGCTTTCTGTAAGACTGTTCTCCGCAACGAGGCTAGAACCTATAACATGAAATGGACAAGCTCTGCAGGATGGACGAATACACAAGCGACAGCATCCTATTCACGGCATACGGCTACGCTCTGCATATTCGGGACGAGCTGGTGGCCGAAGCCTTTGCCAGTCTGCCGGAACAGGAACAGAGCATTTTGATCCTGTATTGTGTGTTGGAGCTGGCAGACAGTGAGATTGGTGGCATTGCAGGAATGTCTCGCAGCACCGTCCAGCGGCACAGAACGAACTACGAAGAAATTTGGAATCCAAAGGAGTGAGGAACTAACATGAAGCAACCAACTTTTAACGGCAGAGTGCTTTTGCCAATGGACGTAATTGAAGCGGCCCGCGAAGGTGATCCGTTAGCATTGGAGCGCATCTTGCGGTATTACGACCGCTACATCAACAAGCTTTGCACGCGAACACTCTATGACAAAAACGGTTTGCCGTACATAGGCGTGGACGAGTACATGAAACACCGCTTGCAGGCAAAACTGACGGAAGCTATTGTAGTCAAGAAATAGCAAATCTAAAGGAAGCCGTCAAGGGTCATGATGAACGCTTCGCGCCCTTGATGGCTTCCTCCGTCTTTGCTGTGTGGTAACTAAGCGGGCGCAAGCAGAAATCCGCTTGCGCCCGCTGCTATTATGGTGTATGAACCTACGCACTTAAAGGTCGAAAAAGCCAGATACTACAGGCCTTTTTTGGTGTGATTGGATTGCGAAGAATATCTTATCATTCTTATCTTTGTAAATGCCGTTCTAAATGCGTAGAATATTATATTATATTATATTATATTATATTATACCGCTTCATTCTTGTATTTGTGACAGCAGTGCACTATAATAAATTTATTGGAGGTGATCCTATGGCAGAAGTTTTGCAAGGTTCCAAGTTTGAAAAAGACTTTATCGAAAGAACGTATAGTAGTATTGTTTCTGACATGTCTATCGCCTTCTCTGAATTAGTTGCAAATTCTTGGGACGCTGGTGCGACCCTTGTGTCAATTACGCTTCCAGAGAAAAAAGGGCAATCAATTGTCATTGAAGATAATGGCTCGGGAATGACCGATAAAGAGTTTCAACAAAGATGGATGACTATTGCCTACAATCGCGTTGCTCATCAGGGACAGTACATAGAATACAACTCTTCTAACGGAAAGGCGAAGAGATTGGCATATGGCCGGAATGGTGTAGGACGTCATTCAATGTTATGCTTTGATAGTCAATATCAGGTTGAAACATGGCGAGATGGAAAATGCAACACTTATAAAATCAGCGTTGATGGCGGTGATTCGGCTTTTTCTATCCGTGAGCATTATACAAGTGATAAAACAGGTAGTGGAACTCGCCTTACCGTAAAAGCGGTAAAGAAAACTCCTATTAAATCTGAAGTCATGCGTACTCTTGGCTATCGCTTTCTTTTCGATCCAGAGTTTTCGGTATTCGTCAACAATGAAAAAATAGAATTCCAAAAGAATATTGCGCCTATTATTACTCAAAAAATTCCGCTAAAATTAAAACCACCTATTGAGGTATCTATCTATCAGATTCCAGACGGAGAAAAAGCTACCGCAACAAATGGTATTGCATTTTGGGCAGGCGCAAGACTTGTTGGAAATCCTTCGTGGAACATTGGAAGCACTCGAGTTGAAGATGCCAGACGAAAATTTGCATTGCGACATCTTATTGTTGTACAGGCGGATTGTTTAATTGATGATGTTCGGTTTGATTGGTCTGGGTTCCAGAATACAGAACCCGTAAATGAGGCTTATGCCGCTGTGACTCGATTTGTCAGAGAATTTCGTGTTAACTATTATAAAGGTAAAGTAACCGAAGTCAAAAAAGATGTCATCCGAAAAAACATAGATAAGATTGAAACCCTCTCTATTCCCGCGTTGTATGATTTAAAAGGTTTTTTTGAAAATTACTTAGAGCAGCGCCCTGAAATTGACGGCGACGAGTTAAATATTATTATTAATGCCCTTATTTCTGTATTACAATCTCGCAACGGAATGTCCTTGCTGGAGAAATTATCAAAAATGGACATTGAAGATATGGATTCACTAAACGAAATTCTTGATCAATGGTCTGTTTCTGATATACGAATAGTGTTAGATGAGATTGATCAAAGGTTAAGGGTTATTAGTGCAATAGAGAAACTAAGTAATGACCCAACAACTGATGAGCTTCATGTTTTGCACCCTCTTATCAGTCAAGCAAAGTGGCTGTTCGGAGTAGAGTTTGACAATCCAAATTACACTTTTAATAGGACGCTTACAACAGTTTTAAGTGATCTATTGAAAAGCCAACGCAAAGAAGATGTGGGTATTAATTGGTTGAAACGTCCCGACTTAGCCATTGGAAGTAACTTTTCGTTGAGCTGTGTTTGTACAGAAGATGTAGATGAAAATGAGATCTTTGTAGTTGACAAAATTCTGATTATTGAGTTGAAAAAGGGCGGATTTACCATTGGCCGTGATGAAATGAATCAAGCCGACGAGTATGTAGATGCCATTTATCACGGCAATAAACTAAACTGTAAACCAAAGATTAAGGCTTTTGTGGTTGGCGATAAGGTTTCTCCCTCTATCAGTAGGAAAAAAACTCAAGAAGACTATGGTGAAGTATATGCATATACTTATAGGCAGCTAGTTCAAACTGCTGGAAAACGATTGTTCAACTTAAAGAACAAACTGTCTGTAAGATATGAAGAGCTAAGTCCCAAAGACTATCTGTCAGAAATATTGGAAGAGCCTCGGCAAACCGAATTGGCTTTAGCTGAGTGAAAAAAACAGCCGCACTATTGATGAAATCAATTGGTGCGGCTGGTTTTCTCGCGAAATAATATAGTGCTTGTAATTTGCAATCCCTGTTTGTCAGCCGTCAAGTTAGTGTGTTTCTAATACTTCCTTATCGGCGTTCACCAAAACTCGGAGCATCCTCTTTTTAAATGATTATAGGTTTGTTCAGAATCAATATACAAGAGAGTCTTTTATCCCCGTTAGCATTTGGATTTTTATCATCCTTTATGGAATAGGCAATGAAAATTAAAATTCGTTTCCGGGAAAACGGGGGATACCATCGAATCCTTGTTTCAGATCGTCGTCTGTGGGAATATAGTCCGTCATGGTGCCATTGTTGAATTTTTCATATGCAACCATATCGAAGTATCCTGTTCCTGTCAGTCCAAAAACGATGGTTTTTTCTTCACCGGTTTCTTTGCATTTTTTCGCTTCTTCCATGGCTACATAAATAGCGTGGGCACTTTCGGGAGCGGGCAGGATACCTTCCACCCGTGCAAATTCTGTGGCAGCAGCAAAGACGGCTGTCTGTTCCACAGAACGTGCTTCCATAAGTCCATCATGGTAGAGCTGAGAGAGGATGGAACTCATGCCGTGATACCGCAGTCCGCCGGAATGGCTGGCAGAAGGAATGAAACCACTGCCGAGGGTATACATTTTCTGGAGAGGTGTAACCATACCGGTGTCACAGTAATCATAAGCAAATTTTCCTCTGGTGAGGCTGGGACAGGAAGCAGGTTCCACAGCGATGATCTGATAGTCCCGTTCGCCTCTGAGTTTTTCGCCCATGAAAGGAGAAATCAATCCGCCCAGATTGGAGCCGCCGCCGGCACAGCCGATGATCATATCCGCCTGGATGCCGTATTTATCCAGAGCGGCTTTGGTTTCCAGACCGATGATGGTTTGATGGAGCAATACCTGATTGAGAACGCTGCCCAGCACATAACGGTAGCCATCCTGTTTGACAGCCATTTCTACGGCTTCAGAAATGGCACAGCCCAGACTGCCGGAAGTGTCTGGATGATCCGCAAGGATTTTTCTGCCGATTTCTGTTGCCATGGAAGGAGAGGGGGTCACTGCTGCGCCATAGGTGCGCATAACCTCCCGGCGGAAAGGTTTCTGCTCATAGGAGCATTTAACCATATAAACCTGACAGTCCAGACCGAAGTAAGCACATGCCATGGACAGGGCTGTGCCCCATTGTCCGGCACCCGTTTCTGTGGTGACGCCTTTCAGCCCCTGTTCCTTGGCATAATAAGCCTGTGCAATGGCGGAATTGAGTTTATGGCTGCCGCTGGTGTTGTTGCCTTCGAATTTATAGTAGATTTTTGCGGGGGTCTGCAATTTTTCTTCCAGACAATAGGCACGCACCAGAGGCGCAGGGCGATACATTTTATAGAACTTCAAAATGGGTTCGGGAATATCAATGTAAGGGGTATCGTTGTCTAATTCCTGTTTTACCAGTTCTTCACAGAATACCTGGCTGAGTTCTTCCGCTGTCATGGGTTTCAGTGTACTGGGATTGAGCAGGGGAGCGGGTTTGTTTTTCATATCTGCCCGCAGATTGTACCACTGTTTTGGCATTTCCTGTTCGTCTAAATAAATTTTGTAAGGGATTTCTTTTGTGTTCATGGTGCATGCTCCTTTCTTTGGTTGATTTTGATTTATAAAAAAACGCCTGTCCCTGACGAAATCGTCAAAGGGACAGGCGTAAAATCCTGCGGTGCCACCCTGATTGGCAGAAAATCTGCCCACTCATGCATACGATCATATGCGTCCTTTGTTAACGAAGGGAGTTCTCCGGCGCACCTACTATTTTCGGTTTGCCCTCAAGAGCCCATTCTCTCATCCCACTGCTGCTGTGATCTCACCATCCACAGCTCTCTGGAAACAGCTTCCGGAAAAGGTACTTACACTCTTTCTACGGTTTCTGCTTTTTAGAAATTATACCATGTCAGGAGGACATTTGTCAATACATAATTTGAAAAATGTTCCTTTTTTCTGTATATTACAGCAGTTCGCCGTATTTACGGATATACAGTTTTTTCATGATGGTTGCCAATGTTACATAAGCAATGATGATACCTGCCAACCATGTGAAGTATACGGGAGGCAGTGCTGCCAGACCGATATGTGCGCCGAAAGGCAGGAAAGGAATGGCTGTCAGTACGGCAATGCCTGTGAATGTCAGCAGTACAACGGGAACGGAAGCACGGCTGCGCAGGAAGGGCAGTTTGGGTGTGCGGATCATGTGAATAACCAGAGTCTGGCTCCACATGGATTCTACAAACCAGCCTGCCTGGAACAGTGCAATGAACATTGTCTGGGATGCGGGATCTAGGCTATGGAAGGAACCGCCGCATACTGCGGGACAGATCACGAAGTACATAACCAGATAAGTTACGATGTCAAATACGGAGCTGGTAGGCCCAATCCACAGCATGAATTTGCTGACAGAAGAAGCGTCCCATTTCCGAGGTTCTTTCAAAAATTCTGCATCTACATTATCCCAAGGAATTGCAGTGCAGGAGATATCGTAGATCAGGTTCAGCAGAATCAGATGGATGGAAGCCATAGGCAGGAAAGGCAGGAATGCAGATGCTGCCAATACGGAGAACATGTTCCCGAAGTTGGAGGAAGCTGTCATTTTGATGTATTTGATCATGTTGGCATAAGTTTTTCTGCCTTCGATGATGCCCTGTTCCAGTACCATCAGGTCTTTTTCCAGCAGGATAACATTTGCGGATTCTTTTGCGATGTCTACGGCAGTATCTACGGAGATACCTACATCGGATGCTTTCATGGCAGCGGCGTCGTTGATGCCATCGCCCATGTAGCCAACGCTATGACCGTTTTCACGGAGCAGAGTTACCACTCTTGCTTTCTGCAGAGGAGAAAGTTTTGCGAAAATGGTGGTGTTTTCTGCTGCTTTTGCCAGTTCTGTATCGGTCATATCATCCAGCTGGTCACCTGTCAGGATACGGTCTACGGACAGACCTACCTGTTTGCAGATATATTTGGTTACTTTTTCATTGTCACCAGTGAGGATTTTTACGGCTACACCGTATTCCTGCAGTGCTTTGACTGCGGCAGCAGTGGTTTCTTTGGGGGGATCCAGGAATGCCAAATACCCAATGAGTACCATGTTATTTTCATCTGCTACGGAGAATGCACCAACAGGGGAGGGATTTGTTTTCTGGGAAATACCCAGTACACGCATACCGTTGTTGTTCAGGTCGTTTACTTTTGCCAGTACCATTTTTTTCATTTCGTCTGTCAGTTCTACCACTTCGCCATGGTATTCTACGAATGTGGAGATAGACAGCATTTCTTCGATGGCACCTTTTGTAATCATCTGTGTTTTGCCTTTTTTGTCTGCAACTACGATGCTCATGCGGCGGCGTTCAAAGTCGAAGGGAATTTCATCTACTTTTGTATAGTTGTTTTCCAGTACGGCAAAAGCAGGTGTTCTTTCAATCAGTGCGTGTGTGCGTTCGATGATGGCTTTATCCATAAGGTTTTTCAGCCCTGTCTGATAGTAGCTGTTCAGGAAAGCGTGACGCAGGATGCGGTCATCTTCTTCGCCCATAACATTCAGGTGATATTCCAGAGCTACTTTGTCTTTTGTCAGTGTGCCGGTTTTGTCTGTGCACAGAACGTCAATGGAACCCAGGTTCTGGATAGCGTTTAGATCTTTGATGATTACTTTTTGACGGCTCATGGCAACGGCGCCTTTTGCCAGACAGGTAGTAACGATCATGGGAAGCATTTCCGGTGTCAGACCAACAGCAATGGAAATGGCAAAGAGGGCTGCATTGAGCCAGTCCCCTTTGGCAAAGCCATTCAGGAACAGCACGATGGGTACCATGATGAGCATGAAGCGGATCAGTACCCAGGAAACAGAGTTTACGCCTTTTTCAAAAGAAGTTTTCGCGGGTTTTTCGGACAGGTGTTTTGCCATATCACCCAGCATGGTGTCGTTGCCAGTTGCGATAACAACGCCAGTTGCGCTGCCGCTGATCACATTGCTGCCCATAAAAGCCAGATTGGATGCTTCTGTGATGGCACCTGTGATTTTCTGTTTCTGAGGCAGTTTTTCTACGGGTTCGCTTTCTCCTGTCAGAGCAGACTGGCTGATGAACAGGTCTTTTGCTGTTACGATGCGTAGATCCGCAGGAATCATGTCGCCAGCGGACAAAGTAACAATGTCGCCTACAACGATTTCATCCATGGGGATTTCCTGTGTACCGTGATGTTTTCGGGTAACGGCTGCCGTTGTATGAATCATAGCAGACAGCTTTGCTGCTGCATTGCCACTGCGTGTTTCCTGTACAAAGCGCAGGATACCGGATACCAGTACCATAACAGTGATGATGATAACGGTTGTGGCATCTTTTTCACCGGGAGCTGCCCAGATGATTTCTGTGCAGGCGGAAACGATTGCCAGAACAAATAAGATTGCGGTAAAAGGATTGATGAATGCGTTGCAAAGTCTTTTGAAAAGAGATTCTTTTTTGCCATGGGTTACGTTGTTGTCACCATGGAGTTCCCGCAGCTGTTCCACCTGTTCGTCTGCCAGGCCTTCCTGAGAAGTGCTCAGGGCAGCGAATACATTTTTTCTGGAATTTTCTGCGGCAAATTTCAGTCTGTCATTGATCTGATCGCGGCGAACCATGTCTGCTGCGATTTTTGTTTTGAGGATTCTTTCTTTCAATGTTTTTTTCATAGGTCCGTACCTCCATATTCTTAGATTTTTGTGGTTTTGGATTGTACAGACAAAAACAGAGAACTTTTATTCAGAGCGGAAGCATGTCCGCGGGAGGACGTTCATCCGCTTGCCTTCGTTCTATTGTTTTTGTACTGCTACTGCCTTCTGCGTCCATGCTTCTCACCTCGCTTTTTTGATTGGAATGATCTATGAAAACCCTGAAATCAGGGGGATTTTCCCGAAAAAAGGGCGCAAAAAAAACACCGCATGAAAACTATGTTTTCAAAATTCCGAAATAGCCCCATAGAAGGGCAATCGTGAAGCGGTGCAATGCCAATTTTTCGATCTTATATTTTCAGAAAGAAACTAGATTACGGATACAGATGTCATGCCCATCTGTCCCATAAAACAGTTTGATTGGTTTGCCCGCTGGATGGAGTTGTAATTGTCTGGATGACCTGCGTCCATAATCTCACCTCTTTTTTGCATAAAAAAATCCGTACAAACTCGAACGGTTGTACGGAAAATCAAATGCCATTTTGTAAAAAATGCAACCGTTTCGAGCTTTAGCTCTGCAGGGCGGTGAAACTGCATTATGCTACACCTTGGTTTCGATGTAACCTGTTCAAACCATCGCATGATGTCTCCATCATTTTGCGGCAGCAGTCCATATCCCTGTAGTAGCCTTACCTACCGGAACTATTCTTTTCGGGTTCATCATACGCCCATAGGAAGGATTTGTCAACGGTTTTTCGAAAAAATTAAGATTTTCCACAGGAAAAGTAGGAAATTAAATTCTGTTTCTACTTTATAATATCTGATTAACTAAAAGTTCTTTGAAATGTTGATTATAGAAGGCTTTTGATGTTCAAATATGTTTTGGATGATGTTGTGATATGCAAAAAGAGGAAATGTGAGAAAGAAATCGAAATAAATGAGTAAGGGGAATTTTTTATGACAATCCAAACAGAAAAAAGGAGTGGGGCCTATGAAGATGAAAAACATCGTTGCCATGACAATGGCAGCAACAGTGGTATGGAACGGTACAGCGGCTTTTGGAGCAACCGGTGTAAAGACTGCTGTGCTCAATGATGCTAGGATCAGTTTTAACGGTGGTACGCCACAAACCATTCAGTGCTATATGATTGAGGGGTATAATTATATTAGAGCACGGGATGTTACCAACAATTTGAATATGTATGTGACACAGATGCAGGATGAAAATACGGGCATTGTGGTACAGCCTAACATGGCTGCGTCCTCTGTCAGACCCACAGAAAAATTGACAAAACAGTCTGCTGCTGTGAATGTGCAGAAGGGATGGCTGGTATATGATGCAACGCCTTTTGAAGCGGAATATTTTTTGCTGGATAATCGTTTCTATTTCAAATTGAGTGATTTCCAGAAAGCCAGTGATCTCAGCCGGGATATTTCTTTGGTATGGGTGGCAGCAGAAGCGGCAGATCAAGGCATCAAAGAACCCTATCCGAATACCTATTATGGTATGGAAGTTTCCTGGGATGCGGAAAATAGAGTTGTGCATGTGGATCGGGTGAATACAGATCTGAAGAAAGTATTTGATGATATTCGCAGCAATCAATCTCAGGAAAACGAAGAAATGCAGAAGCCTGAAGAATCGAAAAAGGATAGTCAGAATCCTAAAAATCCAGAATCCCAGGAAGCGGTAGCAAAAGATTCTATGGAAGCCGTATTCCAGTTGGTTAACCAAGAAAGAAAGGCAAATGGCAGAAGGGAACTTGTACTTGATCCTACGCTTTGCGAAGCCGCACAGGTAAGAGCATCCGAACTGGATACACTCTTTTCACATACCAGACCCAGTGGGGAAAGCTGTTTCTCTATTTTAGATGAGTACGGTCTGCGGTATTCCGGTGCGGGGGAAAACATTGCAAAAGGACAAAGGGATGCAGATGAGGTTATGGATTCCTGGATGAATTCTGAGGGACATAGAAATAATATCTTGTCTTCGGATTTTACGAAAATCGGCATTGGACATACAGGGGATAACTGGGTACAATTGTTTATGAAATGATGCTTTGAAAAGAAGATGTGTTTTTCTGTCTAAAAGACTTTAGGGTAACGTGGTATTCATAGGATATATGGGAAGCCTAAAACAGTCTAAGCTGTTTGGCTTCCCATATTTTATTTAGAGAAAAATCGTAGGAAAACGCGAATAACTGAGGATATTAAAAAAATAAAAAAATATGAAAAAAAGTGTTGACAGAAGTGGGAGTCGATGGTAATATATACTTCGCTGTCGGAACACAGTGAAAAAGTTCAAAAAAAATTGTAAATAGTTGTTGACAGATCGGAAACGATATGGTAACATATTATTCGTTGCTGAAACACAGAGAAAGCAGCAAAGAAAAAAATAAAAAAGTTCTTGACAAGCGAGATGCTTTCTGATAAAATATTACTTGCTGTCAAAACTTGACAGGCAAGATCCTCTCTCTGAAAAGAAAATGTTCAGAAAAAAGAACTTGACAGAAAAATAAAAGAGTGATAAGATATCACTCGCCGCTGAAAAAGCGGCACAGACTGATCCTTGAAAACTAAACAGCAGAAATA
>ENA-ORUU01001740-ORUU01001740.1-human-gut-metagenome-genome-assembly--contig:-NODE-1740-length-10413-cov-13.2856_pt1 | contig 10413 bp, 10 predicted proteins | sample MGYA00242085_ERZ509221 | MGnify/ENA primary metagenome ERZ509221 (study PRJEB26280, sample SAMEA2338809) | human gut metagenome | biome: human gut; feature: human-associated habitat; material: faeces... | reverse complement strand
TCAAGATCATCGGTGACAATACCGATATGTATTTTGTCGGTGGTCAGTTTTTCCCAACCCACATAACCGACGGCAGCTCCGGCGGTAGCCGTTTTGACCGCCTGCCCGGCTCCCCGAAGGGTCTGCGAGGGATGCAGTACCGCATGACCGGCACTTTTCCCCGTCGCATTGGCGGCCTTGCCCATGCCTTTCATGGCCTTTCCGCCGTATTTCAATATCGTATCCCAAGCTCCCATATTTTTATTCTTTTTTTTAGGGTCTTACATTTCTTCCAATTTGCCGCCAGCGTCTTTGGGCGGCTTTCACGATGTCGTACTTGTCCGCGACAGGGCGTGCGCCCTCGTCGATTTCCCGCCAGATGTCGCCCATCGTGGTGTATTTCACTGCCTTGGTCAGTCGCTGCAGCGTCCGGTTCATCGACCGGAGTTTCGGACGTATGCCGAACACGATCTCCATACGTTCCCTTTCCGTCATCTTGTTGTCCGAGAGGCAGGCCGTGCGTATATCGTTCACGATTTCCACGCTGTTCAATATCATCTCCCGGTAAATCTGGTTGCGCCGCGTGGAGAGGGCGACGGCCAATGCACCCGTCGAATGTCTGCTCAATTGTTTGGTGAAGTCGCCCATGTTGTCTGTAAGCTGCGATATTTCATGGTAAAAACCGTAAATCTGAGCCGCATAGCAGACAATCGAGCGGAACGAGTTCAGGTAATTGTTGAACTCCCGTTGCAAGTCCGTCGTGCCTTCCACTTCTTCCTTCGTCCACACATGCCCTGTAGTTTGCATCAGCATGACCTTCTCTTGGTTTTTCAGTTCCTTCTCGGCCTTGTTGGTATAAACCAGAATCATTCCCGCAAGGGTCGCATCGTTCTGCGCCTGTACCTTCGAGATACCGGCGCACAGCAACAGAATCCATATCGAGATTATCCGCTTCATCGTTCTTCGTTTTTTATTATCCTTTTTTCAACGGGCGATGGCTGCCGCCCTGCGCCAGCGGGACATGGCCAGACGGGCCACCTCGCCGTTGCTGCGGTCTATCATACCCGCCGTTATGTTGTTCCACACGTCGTTCAGGGTATAATAGCGCAGGCTCAAATAGAGCAGATGCAGTTTCCGGCTGAATGCCGCGAGCTGGTCGTTCAAAGCCCACAGGGTTTTGCTCCGTTCCGCCCCCGTGAGCATGTTTTCCGTGCCGCCTTTGGCCACGGCGTCGTTCAGCAACGTGAACACGGAAACCAGCTCCGTCGCCGTCTCGATATAGAGGTTGTTCATGTTCATGCTGGCGACGATGCCCTGCGGGTTGTCCCCGATGGCTTTGCCCAGTTTTCCCAGCGTGAGGAAAATCCGCACGCCGTCGTTATAGAGGTGGGTACAGGCTTTCAGCGACGAAGCATAACCGTTCGCCGTCTTGAGGTAACTGTTGTACTGCTTTTCCCACTCATGTATGCGGTTGAACTCCGCTGCGATACTGTTCTGCATCAGGGCGGTCTGTGTCTGCCCTTTGATTTGTTTGTCTATCTGGCCGTTTATCAGTTCGTTTCCCTCGGCCAAGGCTGCCCATTCCAACGGGTTCGAAGCGGCAACCTGCGCCTTGGCCAATTGCGGAAGCAGACCGGCAAGCACAAAGACCACCCATATGCTAATGATTCGTAATCTCATAGATTCCCTTTTTTCGTTTATTGATTTCCACACGTTCACGGATAATCGCCACGATGTCGTTTCCGCGCCGGATACCGATAAGGTCGAGCTTCGGGCTGTTCCGGTCCGTCGAAAGGATAACGACCGTTTTCAGACCGCAAAGCTGTTGCAGGAGGCTCTGGTGTTCCTGAAAGTCCACGATACGGTACAGTTCCATGTAGTCCACCCTGCGGCAGAAAAGTCCCCGCTCGCAGACAAGCTGTTCGTTGCCGACCCGGTAACATATCCGGCGCAGGCAAATGAAACGATACAGCAGCACGAGGAACAGAAACAAGGCAATGACCGTCGCCATACCGCCAAGCGGCATACCTTCCATGCCGCCGTACACCAGTCCCGCCATGCACATGAATATCAATGGCAGTTCGTCGATGACGAATTGCCCGGCGTGCGGGCGCAGGATAATGTTCCGGACATCTTGTATGGTATATGGCATGGTCATCGGCGAAAGTGTATCTGTCGTTCCTGCCCGGCGTTTTCTTCTTTTTCCGACTCCTGCCCGACAGTCTCTTCACGTTTCTGTTCAGCCAAAAGCTGTTCGTTCCAGCTCGTATGGCGATAATCCGGACTTTCCCAGGTAATGGAGACATCATGCTCCCTGTCAATACCAAGGAACTCCCGTAGTTTCTCTCGATATTCCCGGTAGCACTTGTTCGTGGTATCTATCTGGTCCTGCACGTCTTCCGGGGCACACAACCCGCTCGAACGCATCGACTCCGCTTCTTCCGATTCGGCGTCGAACCGTATGCAGATTTCTTGCAAACCACCCTTGGGCAATAGGTAAAATTCTCCGTCTGTCAAATCCCCGCCGTCCGGTATGGAATCGAGATAGGGTTTCCTCTCCGGCGTTTCCTCTATGGCAAAACGTACTGAGCGGCATATCTCCTTTTGCAAATCCCATGTGAGATTCGACCCTTTCCGGGTATTATCGAAACAGATATGTTGCCGGGCAGGGATGGTAAGATCAAGTATCTCTCTCATCTGTTTCCCGATAGGCTTGCCGCCCGTTGAGATAAAGACCGCCTTTCTCAAATCCTTGTTCTTCGCCTGATGGAGTTGGTAATAGGCCATCGCGTCATAGGTACTCCCGAACCAGTAGATATGTTTGGCCTCGGCAAGAGGTGTTCCGGCAGGACTTGCAATCCACAACCCTTCGCTCTCATTGCTTTCCTCGCTCTTGCCTTTATAGCTATCGCATCCGTCCATTCTCATACGTTCCCGTTCCTCGAAACCCACGACCGTACCGCCCTCTTTGGGCAAGGTCAGTGGAAAAGCGAGACAGGTGTATGCCGCACCGTCTGCGCCGTGTTTTGTTGCCAGGCAGAAATGACGGTGGAAAGCATTCTGCGTGCTGAGGTCGATACCCCGGTTCTTGAAATAGGGATAGAATATCTCCTGCATCTCATGGTCTTGAGGGTTGAATCTGTGCAGGTCGTAGTCTGTTATATCGAATGGTCGTAGGTCTTGCTTGACCGGTACGGTTTGCACCTCGTATTCTTCGAAGGGGATGTTCAGCAGGCGGCTGCACACGAGGTTTACCAGCCGGTTCAGGTCTATTCCCTCATAATATTCCGCGAATAACGCCGGGTGCTCCTTGATGAACGAAACGACGTTGTATTCCTTCTGCCGGGGTGGTTGGCAACAGCATTTTCCCTGTTGCGTTATGACGAACTTGTCACCCCGGATACGCTTTTCCTCACTGTCCGTGCGGATAAACGAGGAGAGGCGTAGTCCGAAGCGTCGGTTCTGGCGATACCCGGCATCAAGCAGTACATCCCGGATATCGAGTCTTTGCAAAAAATCATTATGTGTCAATTTCTTGTCATTCATTGTCTTCTCTTTTCTTTTGTTGTTTCATGTAGGGGGTACTGCGTTGTCATCGGTGGAAACGTGCTTGCCGTTCCTGTTCGGGTTCTTCTCTTCTGGCCGGCTCTTCGTGAACTGATTCTTGCAGCCTGATCTTTGCCAAGAGCTGTTCGTTCCAGTCCTTATAGCCTTTTTCAGCGGGCTCGTACACAATAAGGTCGGTGCTGTCCTCGCCGGGAGCGGGAAGATTACGGATCGCATCCTCTATGGCCATGATATTTTGTCTCATGCCCTCCAGTGTTTCCTCACTGGCCGAACCCTCGGCAAGGGCTATCTCGTACTCGTCTTGGCACACCATGCTCATCTCCTGCAAATATCCGTCGCCGATTGTCCGATAGTCGAGCGTACCATCTTCCCGATAGATTTCTTTGGGACGTAAAAGCGTGCCGATTATCCTGTGAAAGTCGAAGGGTTCGAGTTTTATTTCGTAGTTCTGGTTCTCCTCGCCACTGATACGGACCAGCAGTTTGTCGTCTTTCGTCACGTTGCTGGTGAATGTCTTGCCCGCCTGGGTGAGCGCGAAGTTGATGGCGAAGATCTGTCCGGCACGGTCCTGGTCGAAGCAGAGATGGTGGTAAGCGCGTGGAGTGGCCTTTATCATGGCTTTGAACTGCTGTTGGCTCGGTGCCCCGCCGGTAGAAACGAACACTCCCTTTCGCAGTTCCTTGTCCCATTTCTGGTTAAGCTGGTAATAAGCCATCGCGTCGTAGGCACTCTCGAACCAATAGATACGCTTAGCTTCCGCAAGTGGGGTTTGGGCAGGGCTGGCAATCCACAGCCCCTCGCTCGAATTGCTGCCCTCGGCCTTGCCTTTGTAGCTGCCGCTTCCGTCCATTCTTGCACGTCCCCGTTCCTCGAAGCCCACGACCGTGCCGTCGCCTTTGGGCAAGGTCAGCGGAAAAGCGAGATTGGTGTATGCCGCACCGTCCTCACGGTGTTTCGTCGCCAGACAGAAGTGGCGGTGGAAGGCGTACTGGGTGTAGAGGTCGATACCCCGGCTCTTGAAATAAGGATAGAACTTCTTCTGTGTCTCCCGGTCCTGCGGGTTGAACTTGTACAGGTCGTAGTTCGCGATGTCGAACGGGCGGATGTCCCGCTTGGGCTGTATAATCCGCGTTGTCCGGTCCTCGATGGGATGGTTCAGCAGCCGGTTGCACACGAGGTTCACCAGTCGGTCGGGAGACATGCCCGCACGGTATTCAGCGAAAAACTGCGGGTGCGCCTTGATGAACGAGATGATGTTATAGACTTTCTGCTGCTGTGCTTGGAAGCAGCACTTTCCCTGTTGCGTCACGATGAACTTGTCGCCACGGATACGCCGTCCCTCGCTGTCCAGACGGACATACGAGGGATAGCGCAGGCCGTCGCGCCGGTTCAGGTGGTAGCCCGCGTCAATCAGCACGTCCTGAATGTTCAGCCTTTGCAGGAAGTCGTCGTAGGTAAGGTCTCCTTCTCTCATAATTGTCTTTATCTCCCTCTTCTCATATCGTTAATATCCTGATTCATCTGTGCCTCGAAATTGCGTATAGCCACGTCCCTCGGCGTATCGACACCGGGCTTGAAATACGGACGCGGCTCGCCTCCGAAACGCTCACCGTAGAACTCCGGACCGTGATGATGATGCCGCAGGCCGTGGACGACACCCGCCGTGACGACCGTTCCTGCCGCAAGGGCGGCGAAAATCTTCACGCCGAGACCGCGCTGTGCTTCCGGCCGCATCTTCATGTCCACCTCGCTGAATATTTTCGAAAAGATTTTCATGCGGTGGTAGTCATCGACCGCAAGGAATTTGTCGTAATCCTTCTGGCTGATCTCGTGGCTGATGACCTGCCCGTCGATGACGGCCGTCATCTTGTACTTGCCCTCTATGGGGGACGGGTGTACGGCTATCTCGCCGACCTCGACCTCCCTGCCGTGCCGTTCTTCTCGGTACCAGCCCTTGCGCTCGTCAAGGACGGAAATATCCCGTCCATCGACGGAAGCAGCCGCACCATACGGCATCTCCTGCCGGAGCTGGTTTTCCAGTGGGGAGAGGATTTCCTGCTCCTGTTGCTGACGCTGCGTCAGTTCCTCCTGTACTTCGGGGTGCAGACCAAGGGCGATACGTTGTTTGCTGTCGAGGTCCGCCATCGTTACCTTGTCGGCAAAATCCGCCCCGATAACCCCGTTCAGGACTTCCAGCCGCTTCTCGACCGGTTGTTCCTCGATGGAGTTGGAGGTCAGGACGGCCGTTTCTTCTTCCGTCAGGTCATAGACCAGATCGGCGGTCACCTTTTCGGACTGTACGGTCAGTGTCCGTGCCTCCTTATCGACGATAAGGCCGTGGGAGGCAAGACATTCCTGCCATTTCTCGTTGGAAAAATAGACAGGAGAGCTTATCAGTTCCTTGTAGGTACGGGCCGGTTCCGTGCTGCGCGGACGGCTGACCAGCGGCGTGATGACCGTCTGCAGGTTTTGCAGGACGTCGGCCTGTTGTGCCGGTTGCACCGGTTGTCCGGCCTTGTATTTGTAATAGAAGCCGTAGCCGCCCGACTGCAATTCGCCCGGCTTCATGCGTCCGTCCCACCGTTCAGGGACAACGGGCGGTCCCGGATAGAACAGTTGGCCGCCGACCCGCCGCAGATGGAAGCCCCACTGGTGGCGTGGCGTCCAGCCGAGAAACGGGGGCGGCATACCCAACCGTCCCACATGCCCGTATTCGCCGATACCGATACGGTAGCCGTGCAGCCCCATAGCGACACGACCGTTGGCATTGCGGGCATGGACGAAGTTCTTGGGCATATAAAAGTCTTTACCTACAATGCTCGTGAACACGTTGTAGGCTTTCTTGTTGGCCGAGTTTGTTCCCCAGTCCGTCAGGGCCAACATCTGACGCTCGGTAAGGTCGTAGGTCAGCAGCGGCGAATCGTGGCCCTGCACCACGAGCCGGTAGCCCGTGCCGTCGCTGACCACGTGGGCCTGCATACCGTTACGCCTCAATATGTCCTGCATTTCGGGTTGCAGGTCCATCATTCGGGGGTTGGTATTCTTTCGTATCGCCATAATCCGTTGTTAAAAAGGGTTTCCGTTATGCATCTCCGTTCTCCATCGCCGCCTCCAGTTGCTCGTCCTTGTAGTGGACGAACTCGGCGGCGGATTCGTTGCCCGCCATAAGGCTGTGCTCCTTGCAATAGCGGGCATATTCCTCCTGCCATTCGGGCGAGAAATGATTCACATAGTCGAGCCAGCCGTATTCGCCGCGCTCCATCTTCTCGATAAGTACCTCTTCGGAATAATATTGGTGTTCTGCCATATTCGCTGGATGTTAAGATATTATTTGTGAACTCCCGCCGCACGGTTACGCTCGGCGCTTTTCTTCTGTTCGTTCCACAGTTCTTCGGTATATTCCTCTTCGGGAACATAGTCGAGGTTGCCGTCATCGTCCATCACCCAGCAGCCGTACACGCCGAAAGTGTACTTGTCCCACTCGCGTTTGGGCTGTTCTTTCCATTTCTGGCTGTCGCCCGAACAGAAGCGGATGCCGGTCTTGTCATGCAGGTCGATGCCCACCGTGACGGGTTCATCGTCCACGACCAGTGTCAGCGGTTCGCCGTTCTGCATACTGTTTACCTCCATTGTACCGAGGTGCATTATGTCGGCCAGCACTTGCAGGTTGCGCCCGATAATCGGCGTGGGGATATACATCACCTGCTTCGTTTCCTCGTCTATCTGCACGAATGCCTTGCTGTGCCGTCCGTCTGCCGTCTCCACATCGGCAAGAATCGCCTTGCCTGCGAGCAGTTGTTTCTGTTGCGCCTCGTCGTAGCGTTCCAGTGGCGAGGATTCCAGGACGGGATAAAATACCACGTCCGACAGACCGTCATCTCTACGGACAAGGGCGAAGCGGCTGCGGCTTTCGATTAGTTCTCCCTTCTCGTCACGGACACGGACCGGAAGCACGGGAGAGTGTCTGCCGTCGCAAATCTCATCGAGGACACGCATCGGCAAGTCCTCGATCATCTCCTGTGTAAGCCCGAATCGGGCCAGTGTCGGATAGGGCAATTCAATTAGTTCAAATCGTACTACATTCATATTTAATTTTGTATTTTGAATTACACTTTGCAAAGATAGATTCTTTTCATTCCCTTGTATATAATAGAATAATATTAGTGTATTAAGAGAGTTTATTTTTATGTTCAGAGTATGATTTTGCGCATAAATTCATACTCTGAATGCTTTTTTTGTTGTACTTTGGTCGAAAAAGGCCGTGGAAACGGGACATCTTGGGCAGGGCTGGTTATATTTGCCGCATGAGAAAGAAACTACTGGTTTTGATGGCGGGTGCTGCAAGTATCGCAGGCCCCGTTCAAGCACAATTCAATACGGTCTCGACCGTGCCGTCCCGATACAGGGTTGAAGTCGTTTCTGCCGGTAGGGATAATGTGGCGACCTTGCCCGGAAACATGCTTTCCGTCCAAGACTCCTTACCGTCGGCAGGAGACGCCGCCCCGGCATTGCCCGCCGACACCTGCAAACACGTATGGATAGAGCGTTACCTTAGCGTAAGCTATCCGCTGCACCGGATGAAAATCAACTCGCTTTATGGGTATCGGAAAGATCCTTTTACCGGAAAAAAGAAGTTTCACAACGGAATCGACCTCCACGCACGGGGCGACGAGGTGATGGCCATGATGGCGGGAGTGGTAGTGAAAGTCGGGCAGGACAAATCCTCCGGCAAGTATGTGACCTTACGGCATGGAGACTACACGGTCAGCTATTGCCACCTGTCGCGTATCCTTACCCGGAAAGGGGCTGCTATCGGGCCGAGGGATGTCGTCGGTATTACCGGTTCTACAGGACGCAGCACCAGCGAACACCTGCATATTTCCTGCAAGCTCGATGGAAAAAGTGTCGATCCGTTAATGGTACTGGATTACATCAAGTCCATACGCGAAGAGTGCGTGGCGGCACTGGCCGAATCCAGAGAGGCCCCCGCATTAAGTCCTGCGGGTGGAAAACACAGATGATTCCGTTTATTTTTGTTAATCATTTCACGGGAATGGTAAAAAAATGCCTTTATGCTTACCTTTGCAAGGCAAAATTAAGGTATGAAAGGATTCGTTGCTGTTCTATCGTTGGTGCTGCTGGCCTTGGTATGCAATTCCGGGGCGCTGCATGTTCCGGCGGCCGGTGTGGCGGCTGCGCAGGAATGTTGTGTCCGAAATACGGACAACGCCTCTTTTCAGCAATTCCATGACAGAGACTCTATCCGGCAAAAAAAGGACAGCGACATAACAGGCATAATCGGGGAAATCCCCGATGTGGCTTGCCGTGCCGGCGCATCGGTAAAGGGGATGCATCTTCGGTACATATCTGTGGAAACGGCCCATTTTCTCCGAATTTTACAGCGGTATCTCATTTGCCGCATGAACAACCTGACCTATTGTTGTACCCTCGTGCATGACTCTTCCCGTAGCCCGAACTGGGATAATGCCTGCGAGCATTATATCTTCGGGATGAGACGGATTCTGATTTAGCGGTTTGTTTTTTTATCGTTTATACTGACGGTTACACTTGGCTGAAAAGCGGGGTGTGGCTGTTCGTCGTGAGTATATCTTATTATTGAACAATCAGCAAAAATAAAATTTTCAATCCGTATGAATCAAAACATTTCTGCTGCCGAAACCCTGTTTTCCGCAGCGCATCCCGATATAAAGAAGATTACCAATATTTCGGCTCTTATTCTTTCCCTCCTTTTTTGTGCGGTGGGACTGTGCCTTCTGTTTTTCTCGTCGAAAGTGGAAGATTCCTCTTCCGCGTCAGGTCCTGTCCTGCTGGTCGGCGGAATCGCCTTTCTGGTGGCCGGAGGTATTCGCCTGATGATAAGAAAAAGGAGTCTGATATACGTTCCGACCGGCAGTTTGGTGAAAAAAGGTTCTTGTTTCTTCGATGCGGGCGACCTCTCTGTATTGGGGCGGTTGCTGGAGGAGAAGACTTTTGACGGCAAGGCAGAGGTACTGCCGAAGAAGGACGGCGGTGTGCGGATGGACTACATGGTTTCGCAGGACGGTAACTTCGCTGCCGTCCAGTTGCTGAAGTATGTTCCTTACGCTTACGAACCGGCATCTTCCGTACTCCATTATACGGGAGAAGAGGCCAGCGCTTTCGTGAATGCTTTGCGGGTCGGCCGATTCTGATTCTGGAAGGGAAACGGTAACAGTTTCCGCAATTTGGCTCGTCCGGCAGCCGGTTCTATAAAAGAACGGTTGCCGGATTTGTTTTTATTGTGGACTGGGGTTTGTTTCTTTGGAAGGCTTTCATTTGCACGACAAATGTCCGGTTCATACATGACGCCATGCTCTGGAAAAGACCCGGTTGTACGGCAGGTTTTCTTGTACTCTGTATCGTTCCGACCATTTTTTATATGTTGAAGGTTAAAGTAATGAGTTATTATATATACCGATTGTTTGGTATTGGCACGGCTGGTAAAAGCTTGTAATTTTGTACCCGTTTTTCATTTCTTTTAAAAACTATAAAAAAATAACGGGTAATTGTGCGTATATCTGTTCTCGGACTGATACTTATGTTCCTGTTTCCGATAACTCTATTTGCCCAACAGAGGGTGGATGTGACCGGAAAGACCCTTGTCGTTTCCAACAATGGAGAAGGACAAGAGGTGTTGCCCTATACCAATATCTTGGTACTCGAAGCCGGGGATTCCACCCTTGTAAAAGGGGTGATGAGTGATGCCGGCGGGAATTTCCGTCTTAGCTTCCATGCAAAGAAAGAATCGCCTTACCTGCTGAAAGTTTCTTATACCTCAAATCCGCGACTTCCCTCACGAAGTGCTACAGACTGAAGAGAAATGTGCTT
>ENA-ORUU01001732-ORUU01001732.1-human-gut-metagenome-genome-assembly--contig:-NODE-1732-length-10468-cov-3.2519_pt1 | contig 10468 bp, 17 predicted proteins | sample MGYA00242085_ERZ509221 | MGnify/ENA primary metagenome ERZ509221 (study PRJEB26280, sample SAMEA2338809) | human gut metagenome | biome: human gut; feature: human-associated habitat; material: faeces... | reverse complement strand
AACACTATCAATAAGTTGGAGTCATTACCAGCTTTAGTAATGAACACACCATTAACCCGTCAGCCACAAGTCGTTGAAGCGGCGGATGCAACTAAAGAAGCCTGGTTGGCGCTTAAACGTACGGATATTAAGAGTCCGGTTACCGGCTATATTGCCCAGAGAAGTGTTCAGGTCGGCGAAACAGTGAGCCCCGGACAATCGTTAATGGCTGTCGTACCGGCACGTCAAATGTGGGTTAATGCCAACTTTAAAGAAACACAACTCACGGATGTACGGATTGGTCAATCGGTCAATATTATCAGCGATCTTTATGGTGAAAATGTTGTGTTTCATGGTCGGGTGACAGGGATCAATATGGGAACCGGCAATGCGTTCTCCTTATTACCTGCACAAAATGCGACAGGGAACTGGATCAAAATCGTTCAGCGTGTACCGGTTGAAGTTTCTCTTGATCCAAAAGAACTCATGGAACATCCCTTGCGTATTGGTTTATCGATGACAGCAACTATTGATACGAAGAACGAAGACATTGCCGAGATGCCTGAGCTGGCTTCAACCGTGACCTCCATGCCGGCTTATACCAGTAAGGCTTTAGTTATCGATACCAGTCCGATAGAAAAAGAAATTAGCAACATTATTTCGCATAATGGACAACTTTAATGGCAATCACTAAATCAACTCCGGCACCATTAACCGGTGGGACGTTATGGTGCGTCACTATTGCATTGTCATTAGCGACATTTATGCAAATGTTGGATTCCACTATTTCTAACGTCGCAATACCGACAATATCTGGCTTTCTGGGAGCATCAACAGACGAAGGCACCTGGGTTATCACCTCGTTTGGTGTAGCAAATGCCATTGCGATCCCTGTTACTGGCAGGTTGGCACAAAGAATAGGCGAATTAAGATTATTTTTACTTTCAGTAACCTTTTTTTCGCTGTCTTCATTAATGTGTAGCCTATCGACCAATCTTGATGTGCTGATATTTTTTAGAGTCGTTCAGGGGTTAATGGCGGGGCCGTTAATTCCACTGTCACAGAGTTTATTATTAAGGAATTACCCACCAGAAAAAAGAACATTTGCTCTGGCATTATGGTCAATGACCGTGATTATCGCTCCGATATGTGGGCCGATATTGGGCGGTTATATTTGTGATAACTTTAGCTGGGGTTGGATATTTTTAATCAATGTCCCTATGGGGATTATCGTCCTGACATTATGCTTAACCTTACTTAAAGGAAGAGAAACTGAGACTTCACCGGTCAAAATGAATCTACCAGGACTGACCCTGTTAGTGCTCGGTGTTGGTGGCTTGCAAATTATGCTTGATAAAGGGCGCGATCTGGATTGGTTCAACTCGAGTACAATAATAATATTAACAGTAGTATCAGTTATTTCTCTGATCTCTTTAGTCATTTGGGAGTCGACCTCAGAGAACCCGATTCTTGATCTCAGTTTGTTTAAGTCCCGTAACTTCACCATTGGTATTGTGAGTATCACATGCGCGTATTTATTTTACTCTGGAGCGATCGTCCTTATGCCGCAGTTACTCCAGGAAACGATGGGGTATAATGCGATATGGGCCGGACTTGCTTATGCGCCCATCGGCATCATGCCACTATTAATTTCACCTTTGATAGGACGTTATGGCAACAAAATAGACATGCGGTTGTTAGTGACATTTAGTTTTTTGATGTATGCGGTTTGCTATTACTGGCGTTCTGTGACATTTATGCCAACGATTGATTTTACAGGCATCATTTTGCCGCAGTTTTTTCAGGGATTCGCCGTTGCCTGTTTCTTTTTACCCTTAACAACGATTTCGTTTTCAGGCTTGCCAGATAATAAATTTGCCAATGCCTCGAGTATGAGTAATTTTTTTCGTACCTTGTCAGGATCAGTTGGTACGTCGTTGACAATGACGCTGTGGGGACGACGCGAATCGTTACACCATAGTCAGTTGACAGCAACCATCGATCAATTTAACCCCGTGTTTAATTCATCGTCACAAATTATGGATAAATATTATGGTTCGCTTTCAGGAGTTCTTAATGAAATTAATAATGAAATAACCCAGCAGTCACTTTCTATTTCTGCAAATGAGATTTTCCGTATGGCGGCTATTGCTTTTATCTTACTTACGGTTTTGGTTTGGTTTGCGAAACCGCCGTTTACAGCGAAAGGCGTTGGGTGATGATAAAAGGAGGGGGTTATAGCGGGTAAGACCGGGGATCTTAAGTCTGCGCCATCGGCAGCATCGCTCACCCAGGGAAAGGATTGCGATGCTGCGTTGAAACGTTATTAACGGCCTTTTGCCAGATATTGATTCATCTCTTCTTCCGGCACCATTCCACCTCCCGTCGCCCACACCAGATGAGTGGTATTACGCAGTTGTTCTGCGCTGAAACCGTGCATCTGTTGGTAACTTACTGATGCACACACGCGCTGAGGTCCGGCCATACCCGCCAGTGCCGAAGGTTCAAGACGAATACCTTCTTCCTGCGCCAGCCAGCCAAGCATGTCATACATGGTTTGATCGCTAAGGGTATAGAAGCCATCCAGCAGACGCTCCATTGCCCGCCCGACAAAGCCTGATGCGCGACCAACTGCAAGGCCATCCGCTGCGGTAAGGTTGTCGATACCAATATCCTGAACAGAAATCTGATCGTGTAATCCTGTATGGACGCCTAACAACATACAAGGGGAGTGCGTTGGTTCGGCAAAAAAGCAGTGAACATGATCGCCAAACGCCAGTTTAAGCCCGAATGCGACGCCACCAGGACCACCGCCAACACCACACGGCAGATAGACAAACAGAGGGTTATCAGCATCGACGATACGGCCTTGCTGGGCAAATTGCGCTTTAAGACGCTGGCCAGCGACGGAATACCCAAGGAACAACGTGCGGGAATTTTCGTCATCAATAAAGAAACAGTTCGGGTCAGACTGCGCTGCTTTACGTCCTTCCTCGACGGCAACACCATAATCTTGCTCATATTCCACGACCGTAACGCCATGGCTGCGCAGTTTCGCTTTTTTCCATGCCCGGGCATCAGCAGACATATGAACTGTCACCTTAAAGCCAATGCGGGCGCTCATAATGCCGATTGATAACCCCAGATTTCCGGTTGAGCCCACAGCAATGCTGTATTGGCTAAAGAACTGTTTAAACTCCGGAGAAAGCAGTTTGCTGTAGTCATCATCAAGCGTCAGCAACCCCGCTTCCAGAGCCAGTTTTTCTGCGTGTGCCAGGACTTCATAAATCCCGCCGCGTGCTTTTATGGAGCCGGAAATGGGCAAATGGCTATCTTTTTTCAGTAACAGTTGCCCGCTGATCGGTTGCTGATATTCTTTTTCCAGCCGTTTTTGCATAGCTGGAATGGCAACCAGTTCTGATTCAATAATCCCCCCAGTGGCAGCAGTTTCAGGAAATGCTTTTGCCAGATAGGGTGCAAAACGGGATAAGCGCGCATGGGCGTCCTGAACATCCTGTTCGGTCAGGCCAACATAAGGTAAACCTTCAGCCAATGAGGTCGTGCCAGGATTAAACCAGGTGGTTTCTTTAAGAGCAACCAGATCCTTTACCAACGGATACTGGGCGATGAGCGAGTTCATTTTAGCGTTTTCCATAGTACGTCTCTTTGCGCTTAGATGATAAATGACAGCAGGAATGTGCCCGCCAGAGCGACGACTGAAGCGATAAATGTCGCTGTCGTATAGTATTTAAATGTTTCATTGAGCGTAGCGCCGCAATATTGCTTCACTAGCCAGAAAAGCGAGTCCGTAACGATCGTGCAGCCAATTGCACCTGAACCGATAGCAATCGCAATAATTTCCGGGCTGATGTCGGGATACAGCGGCAGCATGGGTGCAACAATTGCCGTTGCCCCCATCATTGCCACGGTAGCGGAGCCCACTGCCGCATGCAGAATAAGAGCCACTAACCAGGCCAGAAGAATCGGGTGCATATGCATATTGGAGAGAATAACTGCCAGCGTATCAGCGAGACTGCTGCTTTTTAAAATGGCGTTGAATGCGCCTCCGGCCCCGATAATCAGCAAAATATTAGCAATAGAACCGAAGCCATTTTCCGTATGTGTGAGCATCGTCCCCATGCTCATATGCTGGCGTATACCCAACACATACCAGCGTAACGTTCACCGGCGACCCAACCCCCTCCACCAACGTCATGGCGAAACACGGCGATAAACATGGCAGTGATAGGGTTGCCAATAAACTCAAGCAAGGTATACAAACCACTCTCACGCGCCATATTCAATTCGGCAATCGTTTTAACCAACATCAGCGCAATGGGTAGCAGTATGGTGAATAACGTTGCGCCTAATGACGGTAGTGTTTTTTCATCGCGATCTTTGAGATCTGCAAACTCTGTGGGTACAGGTTTAAAGCGCAGTCGTTGACCCAGAAATTTAAGGAAAAGTGGGCCACCGATCAGTGATGCCATCAGCCCAACCAGCAAACCGTAGACGATCACCGAACCGATATCTGCGCCCAGCTTATTGGCAACATATAAAGCAGCCGGATGTGGAGGAACCACGCAGTGCACTGCCATCAATGCGGTACATAGCGGAATGGCAAGCTTTAATAATGAGGTATTGGTTTTTTTGGCAATTGAAAAAGCCAGAGGAATCAATAGCACGACGCCCACTTCAACAAACAGCGTGATGCCACAAATCAGGCCAACCAGCACCATAATGACATCAACTGAAAGCCAGCGGCAGCGTTGAAGTGTCAGACCAATTCTTTCTGCGGCCCCGGATACTTCCATCATTTTTCCCAGTATCGTGCCAAGGCCGATAACCGCTGCGAGGAACCCCAGCGTTCCGCCAATTCCACTTTCAATAGCATTTACCATATCCAGTGGCCCCATGCCCATCATCGTTCCCACGAAGAAGCTGGCCAGCAACAGCGCCAGAAACGGGTGGAATTTGAACTTCACGATGGTCAGTACAATTAACACGATGCTGATAAGCAGCGTGCTCACAACCCAGATTTGAGAGTGCATATCTCACCTTCCCCTGTGATTAACCTGATGATATTGGACAAAAAAACAACGCAGGCTGACAAACGATAAAATTTGCCTTTCACATGAGGTAAATTGCATCAATGGAGTGATTTACATCTAAAAATGAAGGTGAATTGAGATATGGTTCACTTTAGCTCATCTCATAGCTGAAATTTTGCCGCTATTTTTTTACACTTAAGCGAAAAATGAGGTGATTATGGAACCCCTTCGTGAAATAAGAAATCGGCTGCTTAACGGCTGGCAATTATCAAAAATGCATACTTTTGAAGTGGCTGCCAGGCATCAGTCCTTCGCCCTGGCGGCAGAGGAATTGTCGCTGAGCCCCAGTGCGGTAAGTCACCGTATCAATCAGCTGGAAGAAGAATTGGGCATTCAGTTGTTTGTTCGTTCCCATCGCAAAGTGGAATTAACGCACGAGGGGAAACGTGTTTATTGGGCGCTAAAATCGTCGCTGGATACCCTGAACCAGGAAATTCTTGATATCAAAAATCAGGAGTTATCGGGAACGTTAACTCTGTATTCCCGGCCCTCTATCGCCCAATGCTGGTTGGTGCCCGCATTAGGTGACTTTACACGCCGGTATCCGTCTATTTCGCTCACCGTGCTCACTGGTAATGACAACGTCAATCTGCAACGTGCCGGAATCGATTTGGCGATCTACTTTGATGATGCGCCGTCAGCGCAACTCACTCATCACTTTCTGATGGATGAAGAAATCCTGCCAGTATGTAGCCCGGAATACGCTCAAAGACATGCTTTAACCAACACGGTAATTAACCTGTGTCACTGTACGTTGCTCCATGACAGACAGGCATGGAGCAACGACTCCGGTACGGATGAATGGCATAGTTGGGCGCAACATTATGCGGTTAATTTGCCGACATCTTCTGGAATTGGCTTTGATCGTTCTGATTTAGCTGTTATTGCCGCGATGAATCATATTGGGGTGGCGATGGGAAGAAAACGCCTGGTACAAAAAAGGCTTGCCAGTGGTGAGCTCGTCGCGCCGTTTGGCGATATGACGGTGAAATGCCATCAGCATTATTACATCACCACATTACCGGGCAGGCAGTGGCCAAAAATTGAAGCGTTTATTACCTGGCTAAGAGAACAGGTAAAAACCACTTCATAATGAATAAAACCACGAGTTCCTGGTGTGCCTTATTCGGCCTGCTAGTTCGAATTTAATTTACGGTTTTTATGTGGTTTTAGGGATAAACACAAGGATGGTGCCCTGCAGACATCTACTTGACGCGGCAGGGGATTGATTAGAATGGTGTTTTTTAGATGTGAGAAATATTTTACCCGCTATTTTACCCATTGGCGCGGCTTAAGAGCTTATTTTTGAATTCACAATGGTCACGATATAACCATCTTGCTCGCCCGTGGATAACTTTGGCTTTAGGCAGGTCTCCGGACTTAATCCGGTCATAGATGAAGGTTTTACCGAAGCCAGTATCAGCCATGATGAATTTCAAATCAACCAGTGAATCAGGCTGTAGTTCGTGTTGCATGAGTGCTATCTCCGAATAGGGAATCGAACCTGCAAATCAGGCAATAAAAAACCGCCATCAGGCGGCTTGGTGTTCTTTCAGTTCTTCAATTCGAATATTGGTTACATTGTTTTCATATATGAATAAATAAATTAGCTTTTTTCGTTGCCTTCGCGTTCTTTATTAATTTTGACAAAATCGTTTTTACCACGCTCTCCAAATGCGTCTTTAGAGTCGTTGTATCCGCAATCGCAGCACACATAATCATCAGACCATCCACGCATTGTTTTTTCTTTTGCAATATTTCCAGAACCGCATTTTGGACAAGACATATCACTACCTCCAAAGCATGAGTGAGATGACAACGTAACATTGATTGGAGATTAACAATAGATTGCTGATGTAAAAGATATGTATAAGCTTCGCTTTCAAAGTGGAGGCTCTGGTAGCGGCATCCAGTGAGTTACGTCATCCAAGATATTTCCTGATAAATACGTGAAAGCTCTATATTTTTTGTAATCAATTGGATTTACAACCCAGTTCCAATATGCGGCCACGATTTCACCTTGACTAAATGCCAGTAACATTTTGGTGTCTTCCGGCATTCGCTCACTACAGCCAATCCAACCATCAGGAGTAACCGGAGAGTTGCCACCGGGAATATTTTCCGGAATATTTTGTTGTGCGTTTTGTGGTTGTTCGGATTTACCCTGAAGCATGGCAGCACGGCAGGCGTTCCAGCCAGCTGTTCGCCCAAGCGCGTAAACTTCAGATGGCTCAAGATAATCAATGTCCTGCCCGTCCTCATCGTCGTTCTCAGGTAATGCAGCAGGTACTACCGGTACTGGCGGGGCGGCGTAGACTTCAATTGTCCCATTATCAATAGGCCACTCCCCATCCTTGATGTAGTCACTTGTGCCGTCAACTTGCTGTTCAGCAATGTGGAATGCACCAACTGGCTCTGCCTCAAGCGAGGCCAGTGCAATTCGTGCCAGTTCCATTTGTTCGCCACGGGTAAGCCCGTTTTCAAGCGGGGATTTAATGAACAATTCGATACGTTCTTTAGTGATAGTGCTCATATCACTCTCCTTTGATGCGAATGCCAGCGGCGCGGATAGATTTCCATTGTTTCCACATTCGGTTGAAGTCTGTGCCTGATAAGGTTGCGTTACGGTATCCAGTTTCGGTGCGCAATCCTTCAAGCGTCGATTTGGAGATACAAATTGAATGCATTACCCATGATTCAAACAAATCACGCTCACGGGCTTCGCAACTTTGCTTACTCATCTCTTCGATACGTTCAGCCATCGCAGCACACTCTTCAAAGTTGCTTAATGTTTTCGCTCCCATTCGGCGCATTGTTTTTCCAGTTCTGCAATGCGCTTACTTCCATCCGCGATTACTCCCTCGTAATATTCACGCTGCTCGTTGAGTTTTGATTTTGCTGCTTCAAGCTCAACGCGCAGCTTCCCTACCGTTAACACAATCTCCTCGTTCTCCTGGTCGCGGCGTTTGATGTATTGCTGGTTTCTTTCCAGCTCATCCAGCAGCGCCAAGACGGTAGCGGGATTGGCTGCGGCGATGAATTCAGCATTGGCCTGCTGTTCCATTTGGAAATCTTCATCGAAACCGCTTTCTGGATGCGCTCCTTCAATTCTGCAAATGGGAAGATATCCAACAACTTCACGATGAATTAGTGCATCACCAGCATCAAATCTCTCCTCTCCATATTCGAGCGACCACACACCACACGTTGCTTTTTCTGCCGCTTCACGCAGTGCCTGATAGTCAATCTTGTTCATGTCACATCACCCTGAAGCCGTTGCATTTACGTAAGAAATCGCAGATATAGCCCTTCATTTTTTCATGCCAATCTCGATCATTCCCATTGCACCACCCATCAGGTGGAGTCCAGTTTTCTATCAGAGCAGCCATTTTCTTTGCTTTCGCCGGAGTAGCTGTTGCGGTATCGCAGTAATGACGAGTGTCAACAAACTTATCCATGCCATCGATATCAAGTACGCAAAACCATGTGTGATTCGGAATTCCTACAGGTGGTATTTGTTGCCCACGTCGGCGTTTATCAATGAGATATACACTCACTGGTTACCTCCTTTGCGAAGCTCTGCGGCGAACTCGTTAAGTGATATGTAGCAATCTCCAAATGTTAACGAACCGCTCGACTGCATATGCTCCATAGCCATCTCCACGCCCTGCGCCCGTACTTCAGCCAGGAAAGCATCGGTGGCTGGGGTTTCAGTAACATCATCTTCCCATTCGCTAAACTCCTCACGACAAAAGTCATTAAATTCCTTCTCAGATTGCTTAAGCGAGGTATTTTCAGCAGCCATCTTCGCGCATTTAGCCTCAAGGTTATCAATCGTGATTCCAGCAGAACGACACTCCCGCAACGCCGTTTCTAGTTTTGATTCAAGTTCACCGAACTTACGCACCAGATATTCAGCGTTTGTTTCGTTAACCTTTAAATCTCGGGGGATGCATTTACCTTTCAGAAAACCATCCATCTCAATTAGTGACATTTGTTTCATTTCTTCCCACTCCGCCACATTGCATTCAGATATTTGTTGTCATTAACAGAGCCGAAACTATTTCTCTTAAGCAATTCCTCTCTCGATGGCATTGGCTTTACGCGTTGGCGAATAATCATTTCTGCCGGAAGAATGCCGGGATTGTATGCAAGTCCTCTCATGGTAAATTCCTCAGTCATTACTGATAGCGCCATAGCGTGAGCGGTAATTACGCAGGCGCGGGTCAATTTCAGGGAAGTGGGTATATGTGGCTTTGCGGAATGGTCGGATTGATATCTGGTAAATTCGCTCGCGTTCTTCTTTCTCTGCAAGCCATATACAATAGCGAAATTCCTTTTCCTCTTTCGTTTCCTGCGGTAGAGACATTATTCGATCGTAGTTTTTTCTGAATTTATCCAGCACCTCCGATACGGAATTGCCGGAACAGCGGCGCGGGTCATCCGCACCATACAGAGGCGCTGGCATAATTAAATCCTTATTTTTCTAAATCAGAATGGGATGGAATCGTCGTATACAGGATGATTTTGATGATTGCTACTTTGCTGCTGTTGGCTGTTTCCTGAAGTTGCAAATCCAATCTTTGCATTCAGTAATTCAAGAGTGATTGATTGACCATTTTGCCCCTGATAAACATCAACCCTGATGTTTTCTCCGGTAATTTCCACAATTCCACCTTCAACAAGAACACTACGGTAGTAATCCGCTTGCGCTCCCGGCTTGGCAAATACAACGGCGCTGTAGTTTGTCCATTCTTTCTTTTTTGTCTGGCGATCGTAATACTGAACGCCAGCACGGATGTTGAATCCGATATTTTCCCCGGCCTGAAACTCTCTTGCGGGCTTGTTTAGTCTTACAGTAATCGAATGTGCCATTAAGCAGCCGCTCCTTCTAATTCGTCTCGTCTGATGTTGTAAACGTCCTGCGCTTTGTGCTGCTCCGGTGTGCCTTCGAGCATCTTCCACGCTTTGGCGAACGCCTGTTTAAGCTCTTCCACGGTGTTTTTCTGCAATGCTGCGTCAGTGAATGCTTTTAGAACCTGTTCTGATGCGGCTAACTTTGAAGCAAGGCTCGACACCTTTAAAGCTCAAACATTCCTTCCTATGGTGCAGTCCCTGAAGGGTATGGGCGCTCTTTCAGATGCTGAGGGTAAAAAACTATCCGATGCGGTTGGTGCCCTAAGTCCCAAAATGAGTGAAAAGGCTTTTCGTGACTCTATCGGAAAGATTAGAAATCAGCTTGAAAGCAAGTTGAGCACTGTTAAAAAACAGTTTGATTATCAGGAGCCGGTGCAGAATATGCCAGGGCAACAATCTACTACTGGCAGTAACTTTTCTTCACTATGGGGTGATTAATGGCTAAAGCATGGAAAGATGTT
>ENA-ORUU01001730-ORUU01001730.1-human-gut-metagenome-genome-assembly--contig:-NODE-1730-length-10475-cov-1.96612_pt1 | contig 10475 bp, 7 predicted proteins | sample MGYA00242085_ERZ509221 | MGnify/ENA primary metagenome ERZ509221 (study PRJEB26280, sample SAMEA2338809) | human gut metagenome | biome: human gut; feature: human-associated habitat; material: faeces... | reverse complement strand
ACCAGCCACAATACATACGATAAGTTGTGTTATTGTCATAGTTTTTCTGTCATCCGCTTAGATCCGTTGCACTTTTCCTGTACTTTGCCATTTAGGGGCAGATGACTGTTTTCCTCCTCTTTCTGTTTTTGTTTTGTCTTATTTTTCTATTATGTTCTTCTCTCTGGCTTTCAGCGTTTTTATTTTTCCGTCACGTTCCTCCGAATCAGCTCGCATAATCTGAGAAATTCTTCCCTGTCTTCTCTGGAAATTCCGGAAAACAACGATTCTCCAAACGCTCTCTGGCAATCCTGTCCAAAGCGGATAATTTCTGATGCACTTTCTTCTAGCTTCAAATGCACTTTCTTGCGATCCGCCGCATCTGTTTCTTTTTGAATGTATCCTTTTTCACACAGCTTGTTCACTGCCAGTGAAACATGCGATTTCTGCATTTTCCGCACACGCACAATATCCACTGCAAGATCAAACTGGCTGTTATTCGCAAGAAACAGCAGAACATCCACTTCCGCAGCTGACAGATCATAACGCACCATGACCTTTTTTCGGTACTGGTTGTATTTTCGTTCTACCTCCACTGCAAATTGCCATTGTTCATCAAACATACTTTTTCACCTTCTTTTTTAACTTGATATTCTTATTTGTTCTATTTTGAACTTTTTTGTATAATAGTTCTTTTTTGAACATTTGTCAAGGAGTGCACACGGAAAACGTTCGAACTTATAAATCTAAAGTATTTTTATAAAATGCAGAAAATTATATTCTTGACTCTATAATTATTGTAGGGTTTACTATAATCGTAACATTCTACAACAGGAGGTTTCCCTATCATGGAACGAAACTTAACAACCGGCAGTATCTGGAAAAATATTTTCTATTTTTCGCTGCCTTATCTCTTATCGTATTTTCTGCAGACGCTCTACGGCATGGCAGATCTTTTCATCATCGGTCAGTTTGAAGGTGTCGCCGCAACCACAGCTGTCTCAATCGGAAGCCAGGTCATGCATATGCTGACTGTGATGATCGTGGGACTTGCCATGGGAACGACTGTCAGCATCGCGCAGGCCGTCGGCGCAAAAGATAAAAAGCAGGCATCACGCTGCACAGGAAATACCATCACTTTATTTCTCGGTGTTTCCGTCGTGCTGATGGTAATCCTGCTTCTTCTGGTAAAGCCGATCGTACTTGTGATGTCCACACCATCCGAAGCCGTTTCCGGCACCGTCGCTTATCTGACGATCTGTTTCATTGGTATTCCATTCATCACCGCGTATAATATCATCAGTTCCATCTTCCGTGGACTTGGTGATTCGAAAAGCCCGATGTACTTCATCGCAGTCGCATGTGCGGCCAATATCGCACTCGACTATCTCTTTATGGGCGCCCTGCATCTTGGTCCATCCGGTGCCGCGCTTGGAACCACGCTTTCCCAGACACTCAGCGTCATTCTGGCACTGATTGCGATCCGCAAACGTGATACCGGCATCCGTCTTACCCGGTCGGATCTCTCCCCTCAGACAGCTGTGATGGGACAGATTCTTAAAATCGGTGTTCCGATCGCCCTGCAGGATGGTTTTATTCAGATCGCCTTTATCATCATTACCATCATCGCTAACCGGCGCGGTCTGGAAGCAGCGGCTGCAGTCGGTATTGTAGAGAAAATCATCAGCTTCCTGTTCCTGATTCCATCTTCCATGCTTTCCACTGTTTCGGCGCTCGGCGCGCAGAACATCGGTGCTGGAAAGCAGAAGCGTGCCGAACAGACCATGTGGTGTGCTGCACTGATTGCTGTCGTTTTCGGACTGATCGTCGCTATTACGATTCAGTTTATTTCCGTTCCTGTGGTCGGTCTTTTCACAACAGATGCGGAGGTTGCACGCCTCGGCGGTCAGTATATCCGCGGTTATATCTGGGACTGCATTTTTGCTGGAGTCCACTTCACCTTCAGCGGCTATTTCTGTGCCTGCGGACGGTCGGAATTTTCCTTCCTGCACAATATCATTGCCATTCTGCTTGTTAGAATCCCCGGTGTGTATCTGACTTCCATCTGGTTCCCGGACACGCTGTTCCCGATGGGCATTACAACGGCATGTGGATCTCTGACCTCTATTATCATCTGCCTGCTGGTGTTTCGGTACTTAAAGAAGAAACCGATTCGTACTGCTGTATAAATTTTCTTTGGAGATATCTTTATGACAGACGATCGCAGGAAATCACCTTAATTGACAACGGAATGACAAGCGATCCAGAAAAATTTGTAACAGAAATCCGAATCCCGATTCGACCTTCGGATTCTTTTTAAAAACAACAACCGGGAATATCTGATTTTTTGATTTCAGATATCCCCGGTTGTTGTTTTCTTTTGTTTTTTTCGGCCTTTTCTACCACACCGGCTTCTGCAGGCAGAACGGCAGTTCCAGTCCATTTTCCTCGAGAAGTTCCTGGTTCGTCAAAATTTCTTTTGCATCTCCATCGCAGACAATGCACCCGCCGGACATCAGAATCACGCGACTGCACGTTTCCAGAATCATGTCGAGATCGTGCGATGCGATGATTTTCAGATGTTCAAAATCGTTCAGAATGTGGATCAGTGATCTGCGGTTTCTGGGATCGAGTGCAATCGATGGCTCGTCCATCAGGATAATATCCGGTGTCATAGCGAGAATCGTCGCGATCGATGCCATCTTTTTTTCTCCGCCCGACATTTTGTAAATTTGTTTGTCCCGCAGATGCTCGATGTGAATCTGTTTCAGTGCATGGTTTACACGTTTTTCCACCTCTTCCTCCGGCAGCCCGTAATTTCGCGGAGCAAATGCAACATCCTCAAATACCGTCGACATGAAAAGCTGACTGTCGGAATCCTGGAAGACATAGCCGATTTTTTCGCGCACTTTGGGAAGCATCTCTTTTACAACCGGCATTTCCTCCACACGGATGCTGCCTTCGTAGTCCAGATTCAGTCCCACCAGAAGTCTCAGCAGCGTCGATTTTCCAACACCGTTCGCGCCGATCAGTCCGATGCTGTCATTTTCGTGTGCAGTAAACGTGATGTCCTGCAGAATCGGGACTGATTTTTCGTAAGAATAATTAACATGTTCAAAATTGATGTGAATATGGCTCATTTTTGATATCTCCCGACAATTCTTTTCTCTTCCCGCGTGCAGGCAACTGCACCAGGTTGCTTTTCTACTTCTTCCGACTTGTTGCAAATAGATGTCTTCCCACGCAGTGCTTCATCCCGTTACTTTCAGTACGGCAAAAAGTACAAGCCACACACCCATATACAGCCAGTCCTTCGCTTTGCACGGCTCCTTCGCTGTATAGTAAAATTCTCCCTGATAGCCACGCAAAGTCATGCTTTCATACACCTCATTTGCGCGGTCCATGCTGCGCAGAAGCAGCTGGCCGGCCAGTGTTCCCCATACCTTGAAATGAACACCCTTCTGATTCGGCGCGCGCAGACTGTACGCCTGGGTCATACGGTTTGCCTCTTCAAGAAGCACCGTGACATAGCGGTACGTCAGCAGCACCTGTGTCACCAGAATGGCAGGGATATGAACCAGACGCAGTGCATAACAGATTTTCTCGATGGATGTTGTCGCAATCAGAAGATACGCCGCCAGTACGCTGTAAATACCTTTGATCATCAGCGTCACCATGGAAAGCATCCCTGCTGTCAGCGGAGCAGTACCAATATGCCCGATTACCTGACGGTCAAAGATCGGATTGAACAGCCCCACAAAGCAGATGAGCGGAAGGACAATCCGAAGCCGGTGAATACTGTCGCGGAAGGAAATTTCACCGACAATAAAGAGCACAATCGGGTAAATTCCCATACGCAGCAAGCCGGTCAGATCGTATTTGGGAAAGGACATGGTTACAGTCAGAAAAGCGATCGTCAAAATAAGTTTAACCAGTGGATGAATCTTGTTCACCCACTGGTCCTTCGCTGCAAGCATGTCCATATGATGGATTTCATATAATGCATTGCCAAGTTTGTTCATTTTTTCTCCTGTTCCATGCTGCTCACGCTTTTTTCTTTTTGAAAAATCGAAATGCATAGCATGCGCCGACACAGACAACGAGAACGGCTGCGGAACCTGCAACTCCGGAAAAGCTGGTTCCCAGTGTGGAATCGGAATTTTTAAATCCATAGTCCGGCAGAAGTGCTGTTTTTTCCTGAATGTTTTCCGCCGCCGCATGTGCGCCGGTACCATCGTTTTCCAGCTCTGTCGAGCCGGTCAGACGCTCCATGGACCACTCAAGGCCGTCCGGGTTGGATGACGCTGCAAGAGAAACAGCCCCGCCGATCACCAGCGCTGCAATTCCTAAAATCACGAGTGTTTTCCGGAAGGAGAAGCGGCTCTCCTTTCTTGCTTCGCTGCAGGAAAGCATTTCCGGGCGCGCTTCATAAACAAACAGCAGAACAGCCGCTGTAATCAGACCTTCTACCAGCCCAATTGCCAGATGGATCGGCTGCATCGTTGCCACAAATACGGTGAATGGCAGGTCTGTGATACCGGATGCGAGCGTTTCCAGCGCCACACTGAAAGCGCCAAGCTGCAGGGTCACCACACAGCCGAGAATCGAAGCTCCGGCAATTTTTCCCCGTGACATTCCCTTTTTCATCATTGGACGCCAGAACAGGAAATATCCAAGAAAACACCCGTAAAAAGCCATGTTCCAGATGTTGCACCCGAGTGCCAGAAGTCCGCCATCCGCGAACAGCAGACACTGAATCAGCAGCACACCGATCATCGTCAGGAATGCGGCGTACGGTCCAAGCAGTGCCGTCAGCATCATACCGCCGCAGAGATGGCCGCTCGAACCCGTGCCTGGAATGGTAAAATTAATCATCTGCGCCGCAAAGACGAATGCACCCATCACTCCCATCACTGGGCTCTTTTTCGGGTCGCTCTCCAGGCGTACTTTTTTTACAGAAAAACCAGCTACTCCGCCGGAACAGACATACATTGTTGCAGCCACTGCAGGCGCAACCAGCGCATCAGCCATATGCATAATGTTCTCCTCCTTTTCGTTTTCTGTTTTTTTCTTTTTTACTTTACTACGCTAAATTTCGTCCTGCAAGCTCCCGTGTGGGTTATTTTTTCAGATTTTTCCGCGATCCTTTTTTGTTCACTTTTACCGATTTTTTATGAACATTTTGTTTAAAATTAAAGGGTGACTTTTTAACATTTATATGGTATTCTATAGACAACACAGACGGATACCCCGGTGTCGGGAGTCCGTACACACACTATCTCGAGGACAGGATTCCTGTCCGATCCGCGGCCGCCTGCACGTCATCGGGTCGCCGCGGTTTTTTCTATAGAAAAAAAGCTCTCAGGGCAGGATCGCACTGCGGAAGCGAGAAATTATATCGTTTTTTCGACCCGTCGCAGCCAAAGAATCCCATAAAGCAGGATTCTTTCTTAATTATAGTGCCAAAACCGGTCCTTTACGGGTTCTGGCTGTATTTTCGAGTATTGGTGTGAATTTCATTTTGACGAGAAGGAGACTCTCTTATGAGCACAGAGAACTTAGAACAAGAAGATCAAAACAGAACAACGGAACCGATTATCGATATCCCAGGCAACGAAGCGCCTGCTGATCCAGAACAGGAAATTGTTTCCCAGGGTGTCCACAACTACAGCGCCGCTGAAATGTATGTGCGTCCGACCGATCCGGCTGTTCTGCAGCAGCTCGAATGGTTCCGGGACCAGAAGCTTGCGCTGATGATGCATTTTGGATTGTACTGCCAGCCCGGCATGGTTGCTTCCTGGGCATTAAGCGACAAGGATTCCGACTGGTCCCGCCACCAGGTAAACTGGACGGACGGCGAAACCTTCAAAAAACAGTATTTCAGCCTAAATCGTTCGTTTAATCCGGTCCGCTTTCAGCCGGAGGAATGGGCGCAGATGGCAGAGGACTGCGGATTCCGTTATCTTCTTCTGACCACAAAGCATCACGACGGATTCTGCCTCTGGGATACCAAATATACAGATTATAAAACAACTGCAGAGGACTGCCCGTTCCATGAACATAAAAATGCGGATATTGTAAAATCCATGTTTGATGCATTTCGCGCAAAAGGTATCGGTATCGGTGCTTATTTTTCCAAAGCCGACTGGCACTGCCCGGACTACTGGAAAGAAGATCTGAGAAAAGATGGTCTGACATCCCGCGGACCTTCCTACGATCCAAAGGAATATCCGGAAGTGTGGAATCGTTTTAAAGAATATACGAAAAATCAGGTTCTGGAGCTCTGCGAGAATTACGGTAAGCTGGATATTCTCTGGTTCGACGCGGGCTGGGTCTCTGAGAGCAACGGCCAGGATATTGAGCTTGGAAAGATCGTTGAGGAAGCACGTAAGATTCAGCCGTGGATTCTCTCCGTTGACCGTACAATCGGCGGTGCTTACGAAAACTACGTGACACCGGAGCTCTGCATTCCGGAAGAACCGCTGAACGTTCCGTGGGAAAGCTGTCTTACCCTCGGCGTTGACTTTACATACGAATACGGCGACCATTATAAATCTCCGCGTGAGCTTGTCGGCCTGCTTGTCAACATCGTTGCCAAAGGCGGCAACATGGCACTGAACGTCAGCCCACAGCCGGACGGCCGCATCCCGGTCGATGCCTGGGACAGCCTGAACGGTTTTGGCCAGTGGATGAAAACCTTCGGCGATGCCATCTACGGAACCCGCGTCTGCGTACCAGAGCGGAACCCTTTCGTTCACACAGAAAGGAGATTCCGTCTATGTGTTCCGACTGTATCCGACGGTACAGGAATCGGTAGAGGCGGAAATTTTCGTACCGTATACCGAGGCGAAAATTTCAGAGATCTGTATGGTGGAAAATGGAGAAACTGTTGCGTTTAAAGAAGTTGAAGGCGGCCTTTGCATAACTGTCCCGGCAGGATACAGACGGGGCTCCGCACCGATTGCGTTGGTGTTTGAGATGAAGAAAGAGCGGTAAATTTTTTACAATCGAAAAGGGCTGTACAGTGTGACTGTTCAGCCCTTTTCATAATTATTAAGATACCTTGGAAAAACCTGTTACTTTTTACAGTCAAACGATGACAACGCACATTTTTTTACGCCAAGATCGATGTATCCCAAACAAAAGGGGGGCGATTTCAAATCGCGACTTATATGTTCTGTTCTCATTCTACTGTTTATCAGATTTTCCTTAATGTTTATCTTATTTTTTTTGTATTTTTATCACAGATTCGGCAGATGGATTAATCTTCACCAAGATACCCTCTTCCAACTCCAGATAACCTTCCGTGAAATACAGACCTTCTCTCGCAGTCACTTTTGTTAATGTTCTTCCGTTTACGATAGCTTCTGTACTTTTCCAATGAATTCCCGCCAGCATTACATAAAGCTCTGCTGTTCTTCCTGAAATTTGGAGCTGTATAGTTTCGCCATTTTTTTCCATGCCACAACATGTTTTGGCACCGGATCTCTCATACAATGTTTCTTTTACGATACTGTCATTCTGCGGCACCACGGCCAAAATCATTTCGGTTTCCGATTCGCTCATACTTTCTCCAAGTTTCAGACTTTCATTCAGTCGAAGTGGAAGAAAACTTCCTTCTCGAATGTACACCGGTATTTTATCAATTGGCACCTCAACGCTCCTCTGCACCGGACCGGAAATTTCATCATTTAAATTCCACAGACTAATCCACCGTCCCTCAGGAAAATAGATTTCCCGCTCTTCTGTTTCATCAGAAACCGGCGCAACCAGAAGATCTTCTCCGAAAAGATATTCGTCCCACACCTTTGTTGCTTCCTGATCTTCTGGATACATCATCGCAAGCGGACGCATCATCGGTATTCCCAGTTTGTGAGCTTCTGCTGCTACACTTACAATATATGGACGAAGATTTTCCCGCAGCCACGTATAATAACGATAAACTTTCACTGTAAAAGCATCGTATTCCCACGGCTCTCTCGGCTCCGTTCCATGGAAACGCATCAATGGACAAAATGCAGCATACTCTGTCCACCGGAGATATGTTTCCTGATCTGGGAATCCATCATAACCTCCCGCATCAACACCCCAGAATGGAAGTCCAGAAGCAGCTGCAGAAAGGCCTCCTGCAATCGCATATTTCAGTCCCTGGAAACTGGTCAGCTGATCCCCGCCGAACTGACACGCAAAGTGTTGAGATCCGGGTGCAGCGCCTCTTGTATAAAGAACATGGTCATCTCCATATTTTTGTTCAAATAACTCTCTATAATTTTTCGCATACTGATAGGCATACGCGTTATGCATCTCATCGCCGCGTCTTCCATCATAAAAAACTGCCTCGTCCGGTACAACATCTCCAAAGTCAACCATACTTCCACGAATACCTGCATCCATACGATCCTTCCACTGTGCTGCCAGAGCTCTTTCGCACGCGGATGGGAGAAATCGATATACACCGGAAGTTTTTCTTCCTCATCATTTTTATTTCTCGTAATCGGAAGCTCCTCCTTCGGGCATTCCGGCAACAATTCCTGCGCCAATTCCTGCGTCATATTAGGGAACTGCCAGGAAAACACCTTGAATCCATGACGTTCTCCAAACGATACAACTTTGTATAATTCCTCTTTTTTATATTCTCCATAAAAGGTAGCTCCTGCTCCTTCTGCATAAAAGCCGGAATGCGGAATATCGAGTTCATGGAATTTTTTCATTGCCGCCATCTGCTCCAGCGCAATATCCTGTAACGGACCGTTTCTCCATCTTCCGCCGCCACCGCCAGCCCATGGTTCAAATACCCATTCCGGTGGGAAAATCGGAAGCCCTGTGAGCGTTCCGTAAGCAGTCATCGCCTCACGTGGTGTTCCGCTCCAAATATAAAAATCAAAAACATCTCCAAGTGCTTCCACCGAAAGATAGTCTTGCACAGCATCTCCCACATCCATCCGCATCCGATACGAAGTATTTGCAAAAAAGCTGAAACCGTCACTTGTATGTACCAACGGAATATTTTTATACGCCTGATTTCCAATGGATGCAAGACATCCCTCACAAGCATCTCTCTGCCACAGCGCAACGGTTTTTCCATACTGATTCACGCTGTCAAAACGCTCTCCAAATCCATAAATGGCGCTGTTTTCATGAATTGAAAATTGAATTCGCGAAGCCGAAACACTTTCCTTTTCAAATATAAACAAAATATTTTTCAGATTTGTGATTGCTTTTCTATCAATAGAAATTTCCAGTGTTTCTTTCTGGAGTATCATCTCATGCTCTTTACTTCTGATTATATATGCATGCTCGGATTCTTCCATAGAAAATGCTTCCGGCTTTCCATCAAAGAAGCCTTTCTTTCCAGCGACCATTCGAAAACCACCGACTACAGGATAAATCATGAGCTCCCATGTTCTCTCTTTTGATTCAACACAAATCGTTACATGATCTTTCGTTTCCAGAACATGTCTAATTTCACTACATGATGTCCATTTTTCCAAATCCTGGTTTCCAAAGCTGTGATCCGCATACCACCATGCACTGCAAGTTCTTAAAAACGTGAGATAACGATCCAGCTCAGCAGCTGCTTCCTCCCATCGGTTTTCTCTTAACCGCTCATTCACTAAACGCTTTTCTACCCATGGATCCATCGGCTTCCATGGATTTGCAACTTCCTGGTTAAAGAAAAAGTCAAAACCTTCCAATGTCAGACTGTCCTGCCAGCGCTGTGCAATTCGGATTCTATCTATCAGATTTTCTCTCGTTGTTGGTTCTGCACTCTTTTGTAGCTGATAAATTTCCTTTCGTTCTTCCGTACTAGTTTTTTCCAACACTCCTGGTCTCTGCCAGTGGCAAATTCCGGACGGCATGACAAATACAATGCCGTTCTCCGTTTTTGTTTCCCCCTTTTCTCCAAAAGATACCTCAAGAAAAGTCTCTGGATCGTATTCAAATCGATCCGAATAATTCACATTCAGATCTAATGGTGTTGGGCAGAGAATTTCACTTGACTGATGTTTTTTTCGATAGACTTGAAGATCAAAAGCCTCCTCTTTCTCCGGCTTTCCACCAAAAAGCATCCACGGTATTGCAAATAAAGCGTACCATCTGTCCTGCAGAATATCTATTGTTACAGAATACTGCTCTTTCGAAATTGCCGTTTTTTCTCCCTGGTCTTTTCCCTCTCCCAGATATGCCTGATCTCCACTAAGATATGTCATTCCTTTTTCTACAAAAGCACTGCTACTGCCATCCCGTTTTGCTGTGAAAACTGCAAACTCTCTTCCTGAAAGTGCAACTTCTACTTGATCTTTTCGTTTTACTGTTAGCTCTGTAACGGTATTTTCTTCTTTCAAGATATGATGATTTTTTTCTTCCATGTTTTCAAACAAAACAAACAGCTTTTCTGCTGTATACAGAAGTTTACATCTTGTTGGTGTAACTGGAGACGGATTTCCTCCCGCGCGGAAAAAATCCCGTATCGTAGTCGCTTCTCCCCGCTCCAC
>ENA-ORUU01001728-ORUU01001728.1-human-gut-metagenome-genome-assembly--contig:-NODE-1728-length-10480-cov-1.90523_pt1 | contig 10480 bp, 8 predicted proteins | sample MGYA00242085_ERZ509221 | MGnify/ENA primary metagenome ERZ509221 (study PRJEB26280, sample SAMEA2338809) | human gut metagenome | biome: human gut; feature: human-associated habitat; material: faeces... | reverse complement strand
TACCGTAGCAGAATGCGGAGAATTCCATCAGTTGGGAGAATATTATGATGACATCACTACAGTAGAGGAGGCAATCGAAAAATGGAAACTGTTAAAGGATAGTCCCTTAAACGGTGTGGCTTCCATTGGCATCCTGTCACACAAGCCGGGTGAAAACTCTTTGGAAGATGAGCAGGTTGATTTGGTGACAAGAAAGGTTCTTGATCTTGACATGCTTCGTTATTATCCTGCGATACGAAATGATAAGCGGGCGTTAGAGATGATTGCGGCGCTGGCAAGTCATTTGCCGGATGTTGGCGTGATTGGGGAAATTCCGTATGAACTTTCTCTGCAGATGATGCTATATGAACTGGACCCGGAAAAAGAGATTTTTTCAGAGGATGAGAGGGCGTTAATTGAAGAATATGCTCTCCAGTTTCGTGATATGAATCGCAGCAGGGAACTGGCAGAACATATCTGCTATCAGGAAGAGTATGGGAATCAGGATGTTGCCCCGGTAGTTATCGAAGCCAGAAGAGAAATCCAAGAGAAAAAGGAGGAGCATTTACACCAGAAAAAGAGATGACGCTTATTCTGGACAAGAAGGAGGTTAGGATAATAATGTTAAAACTATTAAAAAAAGAAACACATACACCACAGACAGAACGGATTTACAAAGTACCGCTTTGTATTCAGGACACGATACCCATTTACCGGATTGCGGAAAATGGTATCTTTGAATTAGAAAAACCAATATCCGGTTCAAAAAAGGGAATACACCAGTTTGACCGGATGTATCTGTTTGAGGATATTAACTTCTCAACACAGGATGAGGAAGAAAAGGAAGATACCTGTTCCAAGTTTGAAACGCTTTTGCGTTCCATGAATGTCAGCTACAAGATTATTGTGTCGAATCATTATGCCGACAACAATAAACTGAGGGAAGAGATTCTTCAAAAGGCTGTCAGTAAAGAGATGGAACCTCTAGCTAAGGAATATCACAAAATGATAGGGGAACGGTTGGAAGAAGGGCGGGGCGGCTTGCTGCAATCCAAATATTTTATTGTGAGCTGCCGGAAGCCGGATTACGAAAGCGCAAAGACCTATTTTAATACCATTGAATTTTCCATTCAGCAATTATTCCACCGGTTGGGAAGCTGTCTGATACCATTGGATGCCACGGAACGCTTGCGAGCACTACATAGTTATTATCGCATGGGTGAGGAGGCATCTTTTTCTTTTGACTGGAATGAGTATCTGCACTTAAAAAGAGACTGGAGAAATGACATTATCAATACTTCGTTAAGGGAAAAACCAGAACATCTGGAGATGGAGGGTGGAACTTGTGCTTGTGTTATGTTTGTGAGAAAGTACCCCAATGGTTTAACCGACCAGTTTCTTAATGAGCTAACCAATATGAATTTTCCAATTATCTATACCATGGATGTAGAGCCGTTGGATAACAACGTGGCTTACCAGATGATCATGAAAAAGTATATGTCCAATGAGAGAAGCATTAACCGGGAACAGGAAATGAAAAACGAAAATGGAGATTATTCTACCAATATCAATTATGAGCGGCGAAAGCAGCAAAGAGATACGGAAGAGATGTTAGACCGGATTTCCTCCTTTGATGAGCGTCTTTTGTATGTGGGAATTACGATTGTGGTAAAAGCAAACTCCATGGAAGAACTGGAGGAGCGTACCGAGAAGATTAAAATCATCGGTCAGACCCACAACATGGACATTGTGCCACATTCCCACAAACAGTTGGATGCATTGAATACTTCTCTGCCCACAGGAGCGAGATTTGTGGATACCATGCGGACGATAACATCCGAAGAGCTTTCTATTTTTATTCCGTTTAATGTGCAGGAGATTAACGATAATCAAGGATACTGCTATGGATTTAATAAGGTGTCCAAAAACCTTATCATTGGAAATCGGAAGTTATTGAAGAATGGAAATGGAATGGTGTTTGGTGTCCCCGGCTCGGGAAAATCCTATAATGAAAAATCGGAGATGGGACAAGTCCTGTGTTTTTCTACGGATGACATTATCGTCATTGACCCAATGTCAGAGTATAAAGACATTGCGGCAGCATGGGGAGGACAGTATATCAATCTGTCCCAGTCTGCAGAAAATGTATATTATGTCAATCCCTTCCATGTGCCGGATGTGGTGCCGGATATAGACCGGTTTGTGGCAGAGAAAGCGGAATTTGCCTATGCCATCTGCGAACAGGCACTCAAACCGACACCCCTTACCAGCCGCCACATAGCAGTCATTGACAAGGCGGTACGAGACATGTATTCGGAATATTTTAAAAAGAAAAATGACAGACGGCGAAAGCGGAAGATACGACTGGAATCTCCAACGATTCGTACCATGCGTGATGGGATTGCGGAAAGAAGTGAGGGAAATGATTCTGCCATAGAATTGGTAGAGCAGTTGGAAGTGTTTGCGGATGGGACCTTAGATATTTTCGCAAGAGAGCAGTCTATTTCGGAAGAAAACCGATTTACCGTGTATGGTTTTTCAGAACTTGGCAAGCGCATGAGAGCCATGGCAATGCTTGTTATGATTGAGAGTATTACTGCCAAAATCAAGTATAACCAGTCGGATGGTGTTGCTACATGGGTGTATGTGGATGAAATGCACGAGTTATGGGGAGAGGAGTATAGTCTTCATGCACTGGAGAAAATGTGGCGTGAGGTGCGTAAGCGTGGTGGTATTTGTACCGGTATGAGCCAGAACCTTATTGATGCACAGCGCAATCGTTCCACAAAAACGATGGTATCCAACTCAGAATTTATGCTTTTACTGGATCAGGGGACGATGGACAAAGAAGCCGTGGAAGATTTGTTTGATATATCAGCGGAACAGCTTGCCTGTGTCAATGGTGCAGACCCCGGAATGGGACTAATCCGTTTTGGGGATAAGATTGTTCCCTTTGATAACACCATGAAAAAAGACAGTGAATTGTACCAGTTGTTCAATACGAACTTTCATGAGATTGCAGGTGTTACGAGATGAAACGGAACAGTGGGACTAAATTCATAAAAATATTAGTTTTCAAAAGTTCATGTCTGATGTATAATTAGAATAGCGAAAGAAGGTGAAGGGTTTGAGTACAACAGAACAGACACATCAGCAGGATTTAGAGCGGCTGAAATTATTTCGATATATGGATGATGATTTTATGACTGCCTGTCTGGAAGATAATTATGAGGCTGTAGAACTTATACTTCGAATTGTTTTGGGGCAAGAGGATATTACAATCAAATCGATTCGGGTGCAGGATTCCATGAAAAATTTGCAAGGGCGTTCTGCTATTTTAGATGTTCATGCAGTTGACAATACAGGTAAAGAGTTCGATGTAGAAATTCAGAGGTCAGATAAGGGAGCAGGAGTAAAAAGAGCGAGACATAACAGCAGTTTGCTGGATGCGCATATACTAAAACCAGGGGAAGATACAGAAAATATTCCTGACACCTATGTGATTTTTATTACAGAAAACGATGTAATGAAAGGAAAACAGCCGATATATCCGGTAGAGAGATATATTACGATTGGTGAAGAGAAAGTATTGTTTGGGGACGGTTCGCATATTCTATATGTGAACGGGAAATATCGGGGAGATGATGAAGTTGGAAAATTAATGCACGACTTCTCATGTACCGATCCGGACGATATGAATTATGAAATACTTGCAAAAAAAGCAAGATATTTTAAGCAGGACGAGAAAGGAGTGGCTACTATGTGTAAGTTGATGGAAGATATGAGAAATGAAGCGGCACATGAAGCTGCGCATGATAAGGTAAAAGAGAAAGCAATTCTCATGTTAAAAAATGGGAAGATTTCTTTTGATGAAATATCGGTATTCTTTTCCGAATTATCTGATGAAGAAATCGAGGAAATCAAATCTAAAATCATGCAGTTAGCATAATTGGTAAAACAAATTAATAGGAAGGACGCATGGAACAGTAAAATGTGAACAGCCTGCTCGGTATTACAGATGAGGTGGTGAAATAACGTGGAGCAGTTAGATAAAGAGGTGATTGACGAACTTAGTGAACCGGCAAAAAGAGTTTTTCGTTCCTTAGATTATCGTTCCCAACGCCGGATGTTAAAGAAGGCAAAAGAGATGGGAAAGCTAAAGAAGAGAAAAACACAGCAAAAAGAACGGATAAAAAAGAAGTCCATCACAAAAAAGCAAATAAAGAAAGAGCCGGCGAAAGAGAGAGGCAGTTCTACTAAGAGAAATCAAAGTAGAACTGCCTCTTTTGTCGGAACAGAAATCAAAGATACTTCTGCAAAGATATTGCAGGCTATGCTGCTTGGAACAACAATGAGTGAAGAAACCTATGAGAGTAATTCCGAAAAGCAAGGGGATACGACGGCAGGAAAAGTTTCTGCGGAAGTTACACAGAAATCCATGCGAGGTGTCAAGTATGGTGTTCGTTCTCTGTACCGAAAACGACAGCAAAAGAAAATGCAGAAACAGGCGGCAAAGAAAAGTGCACAGAGTACAAAACAGGGGATAAAAAGTGCATCAAAAGCAATTCAGCAGATCGGAAAGATTATGACAAGCATCGTACAGTCTGTGGCGGCAAATCCAGTGGTATGGATTGTCCTTCTTGTGGTTCTGTTGATGGCGGTTATTGTAGGTGCGATTGGTGCTGTGATTGGTTCCGGGGGTGCGGCTGACAGTGCAGAAGATTATACCTATCAGGCACAGGTGTCGGAACAGACAGAATCCTATCGTGACATGGTGGCGGACTATTGCGAAAAGTATGGCATTGATGATTACGTGGATTTGTGTCTGGCGGTAATTGAACAGGAAAGTGGAGGGAATCCACCGGATGTTATGCAGACAGAGCAGTCTTACTATAATGTCAATCCACCGATTGATACGGCAGAGGAAAGTATTGATTGTGGGACACATGAGTTGTCAGACTGTCTGACAAAGGCAAAAAGTAAAAGCCCCAACGACATCAAAGGCATTTCTTTAGCATTACAAGGTTACAACTTTGGAAACGGCTATATAGATTGGGCATTAAAGAATTATGGCTGTTACAGTAAGGAAAATGCAGAGATTTTTTCGCAGAAGATGTGTGTCGAGCTTGGTTACGATTCCTATGGTGATGTGGAGTATGTTCCTCATGTGCTGCGGTATTACATAGCCAATCCGGAGACTACAGTTACAAATGAAAGTGCGAACAGTATTCTGAAAGAATTAAAAGAGAATAATACGGCACCGGCAGAGGCTTGGGAAGTGATTGAGAAAGGAGCGTCTCTGATTGGTTCCGTTAAGTACAGCATGGAGCAACGACAGGCGGATGGCAGAGATAATCCGGAGTTTTTAGATTGTTCTTCTTTTACTGCATGGGCATTTCATAAATCCGGTATTACCAGTGTACCTTATGCATCCACCACAGCAACTTTTATATCTTCTAAGAAATTTGAGGATATCAGTGGGGATAAATTGCAACCCGGTGATATTGGACTGAAGAGTAAGACCGGAGGAACCGGCGGAGCGAATCATGTAGGAATATACTGTGGAACATTGAAAAACGGCACCGTGGTATGGGTTCACTGTACCAGTTCCAGTAGCACATCTCTGACCGGGAACTCGGAAGGAGCCATGTTTGGTGCCTATACAAATTTTACTTATTTCCGGCGGTTGAAAAAGTGGAACAAAGATTAATGTTTGGACAAAATGTCCAGACGTGAATATCAGACAGAGAGGACGAAGATTAGCGTTTGGACATTTTGTCCAAACGTAGACAACAGAATGGAGGGAGACTATGTGGAGAAAAATACGAAGATTTTATTGGTATCGTAGGGACAGAGGACTTGGGAAACAGACCATAGCCATGGCAGTCATGCTTCTGCTTTTGGTTATTATTTTGGCCGGGGCGATTGCCAAAAGTGTAGTACCCCAAAAGGCTTTACGAAATGAAGCAGAGATACCAGCAAACACAGCAACAGGCCCATCAATAAGCACATCACCTGCAACGGGGGCGGCTGTTTTAGGGGAAGAAACAGGTTCAGAGGAAGTGCCTTCAGATAACAACAAAGCGTTGGATGTAGATGTAGATACTACTGGGTTAAGTTCCTTTTTAGGATTTATGTCTGAGTCTGCCTTTGAAGATTTGGAAAATCAGTTGACTGTCCTGTGCCAGAATCGGGGATGTAAGTCTGCAAAGAAACTGACCTATCAGCAGACAAAGAATAGGTTTGATGTGACAAGTTTTATTCTCTTGTCGGATGGCAGTGTATATCAGTGCGATTACAATCTAAAGAGTTGTGCGGTCAAACTTTCGCAGACAGGCTATACAGAGGAAGATGTCCAGCAAATGAAAGAACAACAATTACAGGCGGAGCAGGAAAAGTTGAAAAAGCAGCAACAGGAAGAAAAGAAAAAACTTCAAAAACAAAAGAAAGCATCTAAGAAGAGTTCTTCCAAGAAAAATTCAAAAAGGAAGTCAGCAAAAAAGACTTCAAAGAAGAAAAAGAGTAAAAAGTAACGATATTTCAGGGGTCTAAGGGGTGTCCCCTTACAAGATATGTGCATGGATGTGGACACATCATGCGTATCTTGCAGGGCTTGAATGAGAAGACAAAATGTATATTTTATGGTCATTAGATGCACATCAAAAACGACTAAAAACAGCTAAAAATCAAGCAAAAACAGTACGTTTGGACAAAATGTCCAGACGTGATGAGGTTAGACAGGACAAAAAATTTACGTTTGGACATAATGTCCAAACAGAAAGGGGTGAAATTGTGAATGACATGAAAACAGAAATGCTTCGGGTACGAATGACGCCGGAAGAAAAGGCGGCATTACACAGGCAGGCAAGTTTGCATCGGAAGAGTATGAGTGAATATATCCGTAGTGTAGCAAAGTGTCCGCCGGATGTGACCAGGGATGAGTTTGATGCTTCTATCGTAAGGATGATTTATGAAATTAACAAGATTGGTGTCAATATCAATCAGATTGCGAAAAAATATAACGAACATCAATACGTGGAACCTAGTGCAGATTTGTTGGAAAAGTTAGATGAAGTGTATGCCATGATGAAAAGCACCATACGGATTATGAAAGGTGGAAAAGATGTCACTGATTATTAAAATGGATGCCATTAAGACAGAGGAACATATACGGAAATCCATCCCTTACATTATGAATGAAAAAAAGACAGGTGGATTGTGTTTTAGCAATTCCGGTATTACTTCGGAGCAGATTCTTGATACATTTTTTCTGACAAAACAAATACATCCAACACTTGGAACGAGACAAGGGTATCATTTTAAATTTTCATTTTCCAAAGATGAGACGATAGAAGCGGAGCAGGCACTTTTATTTATAAAAGACTGGGTGGATGAATATCTTGCAGAAAATTATGATTATGCCTGTTCTGTCCATAAAGACCGGGAGCATATGCACATGCATCTGGTGTTTAATTCTGTAAGCAGAGATGGCGGAAAGTATCGTTATGAGAAGGGAGATTGGGAGAATGTTATTCGACCGCTAACAAACCGTCTGGCTCAGAAATACCATACCGGACCATTAAAAGAAAAGAATCTGGCGTTGGATTACTCGACAGATTATGACAAGAAAAAGGGAAATATGACAGGCAGAGAACGTGTGGAAAGAGATATGGATGAATGCATTTTGCTAAGTAAGTCTTATACGGACTTTAAGAACAGAATGGTAAGAGATTTCCATTACCAGCTGCGGGAAGGTGTATCAAGGGAGCATGGTGTATATCTTGCCCTTACACCGCCGGGCAGAGGAAAAGCCATTCGGTCGTATCGTTTGAGTGACGGATACATGCCGGTAGATATTGACCGGCGTATTGACGCAAAGACAGAAAAAACGTTGTCACAAAAAAGTGTTAAGAGAACAAAAACTGTTTCCAAACTGGACTGGGCAATGAGCCGTAACTATCAGTTTGTTCCGTATAAAGAAATGTCAGATTATCAAAAAGCCATGGTTCGACAAGTGCTAGAGGCAAGACGGTTGTATCGAAGAACCGGAACACCGCTCTATCTGCATGAGCAGAGTGTTCGTGTCGTGCAGCGGATGAAAAAGGATACGAAGCAATGTGGCATTTATATCAAACGAAAAAAAGTAAGAAGTATGCAAAAAGAACTGGAGAAAGTGATGAAGCAAAGCAGGAGGAATAAAACGTTATGACAGAAGAACAGATGAGTATGATGAAGAAACTGATAAAAAAACATGGGATTGGGGCAACAGATGGAGAGTGGTCGTTAGTTTATCTGGGAGTTCGATATGGATTGTCGGAACAACAGATTGATGAATATTTAACACTGGATACCACAGAGTTATTGCTAAAGCATGAAAAAATGCTGTGCGTCATTCTGGGAGTGGATGTGGCACCGGATAGTAAGATTCCTTTGATTGAAAATCCGGTGGAGAGATTGCAGATGATTTTTAAGGAACATTTTTGTAAAAAGGAGTCTGAAAGCGGATATGAAAAAGTCATGCAGTATATTATCAAAGATACTGCTCTTTCTGCAGCGCAGATCGAGCAGTTAAGGAAGGCGGTAGAAGCCCAAATGCCGTCGAATGATGTTCTTGAAATGGCACAGAATCGAAAAGATGTGATGGAGATTCGACGGTGTATTGAATTTTATGAAATGATGAGGCAAAAAGAAGAATCTAAGGATAAATCAAAGAAAAGCAGGAGGGATAGCCGATGAGTGAAGAATTACAATCGTTAGTACAAATCATAGAATTATATGGGAAAGGACTGGGAGGTCTGGGACGGGCATTGCGATTCTCCGCAAAGGGAGCAGCAAAAGGTGTGCAGATTGCCCAGGTAAAGCGTTTACAACATCGCATGAAACTACATTATGCCAGTGAGGGAACGCATAACACGATGAAACTGTATGATTTGGAAAAGATGACAGGTGGCAGGTATGTTATTCTCAACATTCCTATCGAGGATGAAAAAGAACTGATACCGTTTTATGACCGGCTAAAGAAGATGCGGGTTTCTTTTGCGGAGCTGCCGGATTTGAAACTGGGGGATGGTTATACCCAGATTGCCTATAATCCGGATGATGTGGAAAATGTGAGGTTAGTGATTGATTATTACAAAAAGAAATTTAGGGAAACACCAAAGGATATCGGCATTGATGAGTATATGGCAATGGCAGGACCGGATGGCAGGGATTATCTGGATGAACTTGCCGTCAAAGGATATGAAGGCATGATGCATGTGGAGCAGTTGGAGGAGATTCAGAATAGAATCAACGATAAGGACTATCTGCCAATCAGTATCAATATCGAATCTTTACTTTTACGGGAAGAAAAAGATGCTTACATCTTTCGGGTTCCCCGTGGAAGAACAAGAGAAGTATCTTCCTGTGCAATTCGGGTCAAAAAAGAAGATTGTATTCTTTTGGATGAGGGGCAGACGGTGATTACCTGTCTTGCCAGAAAAGAGGATGTTTTCGGATATGTTCTTGATAAGAGAGAAAATCCGGATTTTTCTAAACCGATAAAACTAGATGTGAAGGAGCTGGAAAAGGCATTTGCCCCAGTGGGAGAAGAACGAGTGGAACTAATCGGCAAGTTAAAGCCGGAGTATGCGGGGATATTTCCATCTTTTAATCAGGGGCAGGAGAATGAGAAACCATCTTTTGCCCCTCATTCTATAGCTGAGAAATCCATGGAAAAAGTGCTGTCCATGGAGGCAATGAAAGAAAAGTACCAAAGTACGGAGTACATTCCGGTTACTTTCGATATGGATACTCAGATGGTGGCAGAGTCAAAAAACATCTATGTGGCTCATCTTCCGAAGGAACATCAGGAATCGCCGGATTTCCTACGCTGTATCTGTCTGGACAAGTCAGACACAAAACTATCTGAGGATGGGAAACGACTTCATGCGTATCTGAAGCGTTCTGAATCCTCAGAAATCACGGAGTATAGTCTGGATGGGAAGGCACTTCGTACTTATGCTAAGAAAAATGAAGAGATTGCCACAGAGTGTTTGAAACATCAGAGAAGTCGTGGAAGCAGGGTGGCAGTAAAAGAACTGGAGAAAACGATAACTAAGGATGTGCTGAAACCGAAAGGTAAGAAACATTAAGGAGGGAAGGGCAAAATGAGCAGACGTCAAACAAAAAGCCGTGCAACGTATGTTGCCGGGGATGCCAAAAAGAGAAGATTGCGGATGTTAATAAAAGTGTGTGTGGTTTTGTTACTGCCCACACTTTATTTTTTTTATAGCCTGAGCGGATTGTATATCATGGATGTAGAACTGTCAAATCTGAAAAAGCAAATCTTATGGTGTGTTCTTCATCCGATGCGGGTGTATAACGATAAAAGTCTGAGTATGGTTCTGGTAGGAGGATTGTTGTGGATGATATTAAGTTTTTCTGCCTATAACCGCATGGATCATAACCGGATGCATGGAAATGAGTTTGGTTCGGCAAAATGGGGAGAAGTTCGTGGCTT
>ENA-ORUU01001725-ORUU01001725.1-human-gut-metagenome-genome-assembly--contig:-NODE-1725-length-10501-cov-2.07094_pt1 | contig 10501 bp, 8 predicted proteins | sample MGYA00242085_ERZ509221 | MGnify/ENA primary metagenome ERZ509221 (study PRJEB26280, sample SAMEA2338809) | human gut metagenome | biome: human gut; feature: human-associated habitat; material: faeces... | reverse complement strand
TGTCATTTCCATAACAAGCTGCTTTTCCACCTTCTCCGGCACCCCCGTCGCTGTCGGCAGAAAGCTCCTGATCGTGCCGTCTTCCTCATATGTCACTTCGTATAAAGACGGAACATAGATTCCCGGAATTCCCGCTGCCTTTCTCAAGAACTCCTGTCTGGAATCCCCGTTCTTTCTGGACTCCTTGTAGACATCAAGAAGCTTCCGGTAGGAGACTTCTCCCTCTCCGATATAAAACATATCAAAGAACACCGCGATCGGCTCCGGGTTGTAGGAACACGGACCGCCACCGATGACGACCGGATCATCCCAGGTACGATCCTCCGCGTGAAGCGGAATGCCGGAAAGCTCCAGCACCTGTAAAATATTCGTGTAGCACATCTCGTACTGAAGTGTGATTCCAAGGAAATCGAATTCCTTCACCGGGTCCTGGGACTCAAGGGCAAATAATGGGATATGCTTCTCCCTCATGATCTTATCAAGATCCGTCCACGGGGAGTATACGCGCTCACAGTACACGTCCTTGTACTTGTTAAACATATCATAAAGAATCTGGATTCCCAGACATTCCGATATCGTATACATCCGGGAAACACATGGCGAACCGGACATCCACAGCGGACGGATCCTTCTTCACCATATTCACCTCACCGCCGATGTAGCGGGCGGGCTGCTGGATACTCAAGAGTATCTCTTCTGGCAATGCTAATTTTCTCATAATTACCTGTTTTTCCTGTCTTATTTAAAGTTTGCTGTTTCCATCTATCCTGTTGCGGACACACGAACCCGCAGAAACGTAGTCAATCCGCATCATTATACGTTATTTTCCTGTTTTCCGCAAGGGATTATTCTCGGTTTACCCCTCAAACATCTCCGCAAATTCCTCCGCAAACTCATCTTTCAGCATAAACCGGTCGATCATGCCGTTGTTCAGATACCATTCGAAATCGGCTCCTCTCTGTTCCGCGATGAGAATCAGGCGGATCTCCGGATTGATGCGCCGGACCACCTCACACAGTTCGATTCCGTTCATGGTCGGCAGTGTGTACTCCGCGATCAAAAGATCATAGGCTGACGGATCTTTCTGGACCCGGTCGATAAGGGCCGCCGGGGGTGCGTACAGATCTACCGTCTTCCGGCTGTGAGATGCGGCCGCTTTCCAGGTCTTCGCGGACTCTTCACTGGAGATAATAGCAATCTTTTGTACATGCTTCAGCCGTTTCCGGCCGTCAGCTTCCACTTCCGGTCCGCTCTGCGGGATCTCAATGACAAATGTTGTTCCTTCACCCGCTTTGCTCTCTACACAGATCGTTCCGCCGACCGATGTCACCATATTCTGGACCACCGAAAGACCAAGTCCGGTACCCTGCCTGGATCCTTTTGTCGTGTAGAACGGCTCAAAGATCTTCTGCATGGCATCGTCCCCGATTCCACAGCCGGTATCGGACACCTGCAGACAGATCATATCGTCACCTTTTGCCTCCAGCCGGATCAGCAGTTCCTTTCTCTCCGTCTTTTCCATGGCCTGAAAGGCATTTTTACTCAGATTCAGCAGGATATGTTCCGCCATCCGTCTGCGTCCTAAAACATACAGTGGCTCCTCCGTGATCTCTGTTTTCAACGTGATCGCCGCCGGGGCAAGCTGCCGCACGATGGATACCGCATTCCCGACTTCTTCTGTAAAGTTCAGCGGTTCCAGACGCACGCCGGTATCCTGTCTGGAAAAGGCAAGCAGTTCTTTTGACAGATTCGATGCCTGATCCACCGACTTCGTGATCTCATGGATCATCTCCTGATTCTCGGAAGAAATGGATTCATCATTCTCAAGAAGCTCCGCATAGATCAGCACCGGTGTCAGATAATTGTTGAATTCATGCGCAATGTGGCTCGCCATCATTCCCAGCGACTGGATCCGCTGGTAATGCCGGATCTCGTTGTTTTTCTGGACCAGCATCTCCATTCCGTGATTGATCTCTTTCAAATACGTGATCTCCTTTTGCTGGGATTCCGCCAGAAAACGGTTTCTCAGAAAGAACACTGTGACCACCACAAGGATCAGGACATAAGGTATCATAACCCCGATCATCATCGTCATCATGCTTTCCAGTGGCCCCGAAAGTTCCTGGAGCGGAAGTGTGGAATTAATGATCCATCGTTCTCCCTGGATCGAGATCGCCTGAAATGCGACGACACGTCGGACTTTTTTTAATCCCGGATCATCCCATACATAGGTGTCGATCACACCGGTTCCGGAATCTTCTTTTTCCTGTCTGGAGATCCAGTTTTCCAGACTGCTCAGATCCAGATCCGGATATTTCTGGATGCGCCCCCCAACTGCCTCCAGACCGATCTGATTCTTCGCATGGTGCATGATGATATTCATGTTCTGATCCTTTACCGTGGAATATCCGGCCTCACCGATCTTTACCGGCGCGACGATCTTCTCGTACAGTGCTTTCAGATCCATGGCAAATGTAAGGGTACAGATTCCGGACATGGAAGAAACTTCCTTCTCAATATAAAGCTCATACCAGCCCGTCCGGTCCGAAATTTCCTTTCCGGTGATCCTGGCCTTCTGATCTTTGTTCCCGGGCGCCACGCTCATCGTCTTCTCAGCTGAAGATTCCTGAACTGCTTCCTTTCCCGATTCATACTTAAACCTTGTCCCGTCTTGCTCCGTCACTGTGATCCAGTTATAGACATCTGCATTCTTCTTTAAAAAATATGATGTCCTCAGCTTGATCCCATTGGACTCTGCCCATTCTTCCGGGATCCCGCGCTGTGAATAAAACAGATCGATCTCATCCAGCTGCTGTTCCAGATAGGAATCGAGATTGTTTCCTACGATCCCGGCCATAGTCAAAAGCTGGCTCTCCTCTGTCCGGATCACCTGCTCCCGGTACCGGCTGTAAAATCTGAAGCCTGCAAGCACCACCACAAGGGATAAAGCGATCAACACCCCAACTGCCATCAGCTTCAGTTTCCATCGATTTAAGAATTCTTCTGTCTTCTTCATTTTTTATCCCTACACATTCAGCATATATCCGATTCCACGCACCGTCTTCAGATACCGGGGCTGCTTCGGGTCATCCTCGATCTTGTTCCGGATCCGTTTCACATAGACGGTGATGGTATTGTCATCCACCACTGCCTCATTCCACACCTGCGTATAAAGCTGTTCCTTCGTAAATACCTGTCCCGGATGCTCCATCAGGAACCGGAACAGGGTCATCTCTCTGGCAGTAAAATTTAACGGCTCACCGTTTTTCAGGCACTCCATCTTTAAGGTATCTACTGTAAACGGACCCTTGCGGATCCCGGCGTCTCCGGCTGCTCCCTGGCTGTAGATCTGACTTCTGCGGATCAGCGCCTTTGCTGTCTGGATCAGGATCGCAGTATGAAACGGCTTTGTCAGATAACTGTCCGCGCCAAAGCCCAGCCCCAGCACCTGATCCATCTCATCGGATTTTCCCGACAGCATCATGACCGGCGTGTGGTCTCCCGCGGCGCGCATTGCCTGCAGCACATCATAACCACCCACATGTTCCATCATTACGTCCAGAATCACCAGGTGGAACTGTTGTTTCTTTAAAAGTTCCAGAGCCTCGCTTCCATCGGCTGCCTCCGTCACCTGCATTCCTTCACGGGTCAGGGCGGTCCGCACAGCCAGCCGGATCGCCCGCTCATCGTCCACCAGTAGGATTTTTTCTGTATTCATAAACTTTCTCCTGCATCATTTTTCTTTCATTATAGCAAAAAATCCCGTTCTGCGGTACAAGATCCGTACTGCAGAACAGGGTTTTCATTCGTTATGTATCATTTAGATGGCAACAATGCCAAGAATCACACCGAATACCAGCATGATAAGGCTGATAATGTAGTACGGCGGAATGCTGAATTTCATATGATCTTTCAGCTCTGTTCCGGTCAGACCGATCGCAAGGTAAGTTGCCGGTACTAACGGGCTTACCATTAACGCGAGGTTCTTACCGATCAGCATGGTCAGAGCAGTATTCAGGGAAGCCACGCCATAGGTCTCGCCTACCTGCATAACTAACGGCATGATGCCATAGAAGTATGCGTCTGTTCCAACGCAGAGACCAAGCGGAAGCGCAAGAATACCAAAGATGATGTGAACGTACTTTCCGAGAGCTGCCGGAATGATCGCCATGATCGCATTTGCCATTGCTTCCAGCATACCGGTTCCGTCGAAGACACCGACCATAGCACCTGCGGCAAACAGTGTTGCGGAAATGATCAGGGCTGCCGGAGCATGCTTCTTGATCAGCTTGTCCTGAGTCTTCTGGTTCGGGTAGTTGACAGCCAGAAGGATGCAGAGACCAAGCATGAAGATTACATAGGATTTACCGATACCTGTGGATAACAGGGCAATCACACCTACTGTAAGTAAGAAGTTGAAGATCAGGTAAGCGTTAGATTTTCTTAAATCAGCCGCCTCTTTCTTCTCTTTCTCATCAGACTCCACCTCTACGCCCTTTCCAGCGCCGGCACCATGCTTGATCGCTAACATGCCGAGAAGTACAGCAAGAACAATGTTCATCATCAGGCCGACAACCTGAAGCGGGATCAGCATGTGCCATAACTCAGTGGCATCCATAGCGAGTACTGTAGCCGCTCTCGCTGTCGGACCGCCCCACGGAAGCAGGTTCATAACGCCCATGCAGGCACCTGTCAGGCAGAGAAGGATACGGGAGTCAATGTTCATCTTCTTATATACCGGGTACATTGCCGGGATCGTAATGAGAACGGTGACAGCCGTAGTACCGTCCAGATGAGCGATCGTTGCGATCAGCGCTGTAACTACAGTGACCGCGATCACATTGTTTCCGGCTTTTTTTACCAGCCAGCCTACGATAACATCAAAGAGTCCGGTGTCTGCCAGAACACCAAAATAAATTACTGAAAAGATAAATAAGATACCATTGCTTGTGGTGGTTTTGATTCCATCCGCAATGAAGTCCATGACCTCTACCGGGGAGAAGCCAAGGATCAGGGCTGCAATGACCGGAATCACCGCAAGTACCACGATCGGAGACATTTTGCCCTTTAAGAGCAGTGCTACGATCGCGATGATCATCAGAAAACCAATAGCTGCTGTCATAATCATCTTCCTTTCTGGATATTTGTTAAATTCCTTACAGATTCATATTTTACAGACAGCAGTTTAATTGTTCATGACTGGAAAATGACAATTTTGTCATATTTTTGCGGTTTCTTCCTGCTTCCGCTTCCGAAACTCCTCTTTGATCTGTTCCAAAAGCTCTGGTCTTTCAATCATATCGATGCATGTTCCCGCAAGGATCTCCGAACCGGACCGGATCGCTTCATGAGCCCGCTCCGTCTTTCCCGCATCGAGATATTCCTGCGAATGCGCCGCGGTACCCTCCGGTACAAACGCTGTGCGGATGCAGCATCCGGGCACATCATACATAACATTTCCAAAGTCCGTGGAGCCCGTCTTTTCACGCGGTCCGGCGAGCTGTGGTGCCTCAAATTTTCTTGCATTTTCCATGATCAGGTCATTCAGGGTCAGGCACGGGATCTTTGCCTGAAACGGGTAGCTTCTCTCTGTCTCACAGGTCGTTCCCGTCATCAGGCACGCACCCTTTATGATGTCCTGAAATCTCGGAACGATGACCTTCTCCAAGTAATCCGTACTATAAGAGCGAAGTGTATACTCTGCCTTTGCCGTTCCCGGAACGATGTTCGATGGACCGCCGGCGTCAAGGACCGTGTAATGCATTCTGGAATCCTCAAGGACATGCTCCCTCATAAACTCGATCCCCTGAAAGGAAAGAAGCGCGGCATCAAAGGCGCTCTTCCCTTTGTGCGGGCTCATGGCGGCATGGGCCTCTACCCCATGAAAGGTAACATAAAAGCACTCAAGTGCCATACAGCGGACATCGACGCAGGTATTGGGAGCTGCATGCATCATGAGCGCAAGATCGATATCCTGAAAGCAGCCTTTCTCCTTCATAATAATCTTTCCGCCGACCGTCTCCTCCGCCGGTGTCCCGTAGATCACGATCTTATAGGGCTGATCCTTACAGAGATCCCGAAGTGCCAGAGCAGCTCCGATCACAGACGGTCCCTGCATGTGATGACCGCAGGCATGACCGATTCCTTTCAGTGCGTCGTACTCTGCCAGGAATCCAAAGGAAGGTCCTCCTTTTCCCTGTTCATAGACAGCACGGAAGGCGGTCGGAAGACCTGCGATCCCACGCTCGATCTGAAATCCCTTTTTCTCCAGATAATCTGTAAGGATCGCACTGGAGCGGACTTCCTCAAGCCCCGGCTCAGCCAGATCATAAATCCTGTCTGCCATTTGGGTAAGCTCTGCCATGTAAGGCGCAACGGCCTGCTTTATTGTTTCTTTCTTCATATCTCCATTCTCCTGTCACAATTTCGTGAAGATCCAAAGCGATCCGATCCATTCCTAAATTCCAGATCGATCTCTTTCAGCAGTTTTCTAAGCTCCGTCACCATCCGGTTTCTCTGTCTCACGAATGTTGTCTGATAGAACAGGCTCCAATCCGCGGGACTGTTTTCAGGGAGCGCCTTCGCGGAAGCTTTAAGAAGCTGCAGCGGACCATATGCAAAAGAAGTATCCTGTTCATACGCGGAGCCTGTGGAGTGCATAAGACGGCTGAGAACTCCTCCGACGAGACAGCAAAGGCGGTTGTGTTCTTCGATCTTCTCCGTTCCCCATATATGTTCAAGCGTTTCACAACGATCCAGAACCTCTTTTAGAAGTGTTTCGATCTCATCCGCCGCCTGTTCATGCTCCTCTGAATTTTTTAATGTCTCAAAGTATGGGAGCCAGGTTTTTGCATAGCCGCGATAATCGGCAGGAAGCTTCTCCTTCGAGAGGAGTTCATACAGCAGAACGCCCACGACTCTCCCATCCCGCAAAAGCCCGTCAAGATCGATCTTGTCAAAGGTATCGTCGATCGTATGCCACCAGTACACGCCGGGACCCGGAGCATCCGAGTGTTTTCGTTCTTTTTTCGCCTCATAACGGGGATTGATGTGATATGGGATCTCTGCGCCCCAGAGCGACTGGTCCGCTCCCCGCCCGATACGCCCAAACATCATTTCCGCCGCCGGATCTACCTTCCGCACCTGCTCTTTTAGCCATTCCTCGCCCTCAAGCCCCGCTGTCCGGATCGCAAGCGTATGGTCTGCTCCTTTTGATCCCAGAAGATCAAGATTCAGGTGAGCGATGCAGTGCTCCTCAAGCTCATCCCAGTGGTGATCACAATACCAGGTGGATCCCATATAGCGCCCGTTGGAATGTCCCGGCCACCAGGCGATCCGCAGGGAATAAAACAGCTCATCCTGATGTTCTTTCATATAACGGGCAAGCTCCAGAGCCAGCGCATTTGCCGTGCAGTTGTCAAAAGCGCCACGGTACCAGGTATCATAGTGACCGGAGAGCAGGACAAAATCCCTGCTCTTTCCCGGGATCTCGGCGATCGGCAGCGCGACGTTTTTTACGCATGTGTCCACCTCGCTGGAAAGCTGCGCAAAAAGCTGTTTTTCCTTCTGCCTCATATGTTTTCAGCTTCCGGATCAGTTTCTCCCCACAGGGCTTTGAGACGGCGACCACCGGCATCCGTAACTGGAACAGAGATGAGTCCATATCCGGAGTTCCCCAGACAGGACTTACTGTGTCCTCATGGACCGCGTCCTCGTCGGAGGTCCAGATCTGGATCCACCCGGCCGCTCCATGCTGCTCCAGCAATTTTGCGTAACGCTCATCAAATCCGTACCCGAGGACAAGCTTTCCGGCAACCGTTTCCATAAACTGTTTCTGTTCTGAAAGGGAGACTTCCGTTTTTGTTCCGGGATCGTAGATCAGTGGAATCTCGATCCTCCCTTTTGTGCTCTCCGAGAAAGACCTGGGACGGCATGGGAACTCCTCACCATCTGCGATAAGGACACTGCTCACCGGGTTGCTCAGATAAGCCGGAAAATCCTCCTCATGACAGGAGATACCGGATTTCTCCAATACCTCAAGAATATACTCGACCGCGCGATATGCCTCAGGTTCACCGGAAAGCTTGTCGAACGAACAAAGGTACTCCAGATGTTCTCTTAAACGCTCCTTCACTTCAAAATCCTGCATCTTCTCTTTTCCTCCGTCTTAATAGCCGATCATGAGTGCCCCAAGCATGAAGAGACATCCGAAGAATGTCCAGATCAGGAATAACGGCATCATGAATTTTAACCATTTTACATACGGGATCTTCGAAACGACGAGATAACCCATCAGCGCAGAGGATGTCGGAAGAACAGAGTTTGAAAATCCGTCTCCGAGCTGGAACGCAAGGACGGCTGTCTGTCTCGTGATACCGATCAGATCCGCAACCGGTACCATAAGCGGCATGGTAACCGCGGCCTGTCCGGTACCGGAGGTGATCACACAGTTGACAAGTGACTGTGTAAGGAACATTCCGACGGCTTTTAAGGACTGCGGAAGAATGTTTACGATACTTGCGATCGCATGGACGATGGTGTCAAGGATCATCGCGTCAGATAATGCAAGCTCAACACCGCGGGCAATTCCGACGATCAGAGCTCCCACAACGATTCCCTTCGCTCCGTTTCCGAACGTAGCGGCGATCTTGTTTGGGCTATAGCGGTTCACGATACCGCAGAGCACACCCATCGCGATAAAGATCGCAGACATCTCCTCAAAATACCATCCGAGCTTACTGAGTCCATAAATCAGGATCGCAAAGCCGGCTACGATCACTGCCAGAGTCAGGCCATGGGTCAGGGTCATCGCTTCTTCCGTATCATCGAAAACAAATTCCTGATCATCCGGCTCTCCGTAAATGATGCTCTTTGTCGGGTCCGCTTTCACGCGCTTTGCGTACCAGGTAATGTAGACCGTATCGATCACCAGAAGAACTCCGAGAATAAAAATGCGGTATCCCATACCGGAAAACATCGGGATCTCCGCAATATCCTGAGCAACACCGACATTGAAGGGATTCAGGATTCCGGCTGTAAATCCGGATGCGGCGCCCATAGCAATCATTGCGGTACCTGTCACTTTGTCAAGTCCCAGAGATGCCGCAAGGGCAATTCCGATCGGCACAAAGATCATGACCTCAGCAGACATTCCCATCGTTGTTCCAAAAACAGAAAATAACAGCAGAAATGCAGGGATCACAAAATACTCGCGGCCGCGGAAGGCTTTCGCCATCTTCTTGCAGAGAACTGTGAGGATCCCTGTGGATGTGATGATCTCAAAGGAGCCGCCGATAATAAGGATAAACGTAACTGTGCTTGCCGCCTTTACGATCGCCCTGTAGATCAGTGCCGGAACGGTTAAAAAGCTTACCGGGTGAGATTCGACATAATGGAAGCTCCCCGCTTCCACGAGGGTTCTGTTTGTCGCCTCATCCGTATACCGGGTATACTCTCCGGCAGGCACAACATAAGTGGCTGCGACTGCCAGAAGGATCAGCACTACAAGGATCACAAATGTGTGCGGCGCCTGAAAAGGCTTTTTTTCTTTTAATGGTTTCATACTTCCAATCCTTCCTTGATTTGTTTTCTTTCTTAGACTATAATCAAGATATAAAATTAAAGCAAGTTTAATATTTTTATTGTTTTATTTAATATTATTTATTTTTATGCGTGATTACAAATATTTATTCAGGGAAAGGACCAGCGAAAGGCCATGGATATGCGGGAACAGCTCTATATGCTTGAAATTGAAAAACACAGGGGAATTAAGGATGCGGCGCAAGCCCTGCATATCTCTCCGCCTGCCCTCAGCATATTTTTAGGAAATCTTGAAGAACGCACCGGGACAAGATTTTTCGACCGGATCGGGAAACAGTTTGTCCCAACCGAGGCCGGAAAGATCTATTTGGAACATGCAAAAGAAATGATAAAAATAGAAGCCCATTATGAAAATGAGCTTCAAAAATACATGGGTGGCTCTTCGGGAACGATCCGTTTCGGAATCCATCCCAGAAGAACACTTTATCTTCTTGCGAAGGCACTGCCTGTTTTTTCCGCCCGCTATCCGGACGTGAAGCTGGTCCCATACGAGGAATCTACTGAGCAGATGATCCGGCATCTGCTTGCCGGAGAGCTTGATTTTGCCATCGTAAACGAATCCTCCAGCCATCCGCTGCTGGAATACCGTCCTCTCTATGAGGACTATATGGTCGCTGTTGTCTCCGCCGGACACCCACTGTGCACCGGCGCGGCAAAGAAAAGCCGGAAAGATCCATGTCCGAGGATCGATCTCAAACAATTTAACGGGGAACGTTTTATCCTGCAAAAGCCGGATCAGTCCTCCAGGCACTACACAGACCTTGCCATCGCTTATGATCACGCCGAACCGGGACAGGTCTTTCTCCTCGAAAATCTTGAATCTGCCTGTCAGCTCGCCGCGGAGGGCTATGGGATCGCATTCAACTTCTACCAGTACATGAAAAATTTCCGCTATCCCAAG
>ENA-ORUU01001715-ORUU01001715.1-human-gut-metagenome-genome-assembly--contig:-NODE-1715-length-10564-cov-2.44609_pt1 | contig 10564 bp, 8 predicted proteins | sample MGYA00242085_ERZ509221 | MGnify/ENA primary metagenome ERZ509221 (study PRJEB26280, sample SAMEA2338809) | human gut metagenome | biome: human gut; feature: human-associated habitat; material: faeces... | reverse complement strand
ATGAAAAGAGCTATTATAATACGCAGCGTACGGCACAGATAGAGATAACAGAGGAAAATTTTGAGCCTTCTTCTGTGAAATGGGAAATGCAAGGAAAAGCACAAGTGGGAAAGTGGAAGTCAAAGGGAAATACACATTCCTGTCAGATTGTTTTTTCGGAAGACGGTAGTTATGGACTGCATTTTTCCTGTGAGGATAAGGCAGGAAATAAAGAAAAATATGAGGAGAAGGAGAAGTTTATTATAGACAGGACAGCTCCTGTAATTGAGGTTTTTTATGAAGAGGAAAGTTCTTCTGACATCAGGTATTTTAATCATCCTCGTACAGCTGAAATTGTTATTCGTGAGCGAAATTTTGATGAAAATCAGGTTAAAATAGATACAGAGCTTGAGAATATATCAGGAAAAAAGCCACGGATTACACAGTTTTCTTCTCATAAAGGCGTTCATAAAGCAAAGGTTTTTTATGAAGAAAGCGGTGAATATTGTTTAAAGGTTTCCTGTGGAGATAAAGCGGGAAATCAAGCAAAGGAGTTTCAAGGAGAAGGTTTTTGTGTGGATTTAGAGCTTCCGGAAATTAAAATTTCCAATATAAAGGATAAATCAGCCAATAAGGATAAGGTAGCGCCGATAATAGAAATTTGTGATTTGAATTATCAAACAGGCGGTTTTACCATAAATATTACAGGAAGCAATGAGAAAAAATTAAAGCTGAAAAAGAGTGTAAAGAATATAAAAAGGGGACAAAAAATACAGATTGCCGATTTACCCAGAACAGAAGAAACAGATGATATCTATACACTTTCCGTAGCAGCAGTAGATAAAGCAGGAAATTGGGCAAAAAAAGAGCTGATATTTTCTGTAAATCGGTATGGTTCTGTGTACGAGGCAGATTTAGATACACGAAAATGGCTGAATGTGAAGGAAGGAAGCCATACATATTTGAGGGAAGGAAAAGAAATCGGGATTTATGAATATAATGTAGATACGATTAAAGAAAGAACGCTTACTGTAAATTGTGACGGAGAATTGAAAGACTTAAAAGAGGGACAGGATTATACAGCAGAAGTTTTAGAGCAGGAAGGAAAGTGGAAGAAAAATTATTATAAAATAAAAGCGGAAAATTTTAAAAAAGAAGGAAATTATACGGTTATTTTAAATTCCAAGGATAATGCCGACAACAGCATGAATAATACAAGTCTGAAAAGAAAGGCAGAACCATTGCCGCTCTCTTTTACTGTGGACAGAACATCCCCTACAATTCTGATATCGGGGGTAACGGATGCAGGCAAATATCAAAGCGCTGCAAGAGACATGCTTGTTGAAGTTACAGATAATCTGGCATTAGAAGGTTTAGATATTCAAATCGGAGACAGGAAGATGCACTATGGAAAAGAAGAACTAAAAGAAAAAAACGGAATTGTGAAAGAGCAGATTTCCAAAAACGGAAATTGGCAGAAAATAAAAGTATCTGCCATAGATGCAGCACAAAACATACAACAGGAGGAGCTTCGTGTGCTGGTTATCCCCACTTCTTTCCAAAAAGCAAAGCCGGAAAATAACAGAGTAAATATAATCATAGTTATTCTCTTTTTAATGGGGTTGTTTGTCTGGAAAAAGAAGAGAGGATGCTTTATACTAAAGTAAAACACAGCCAGAAGGAGAGGAAAATCAATGAAGGTTTTTGACATGCACTGTGATACAATCAGCGCTATTTATGAAAAGAGGAAGAGCAAGGAAGCAGTAGAGCTTAGGAAAAACAATCTCCATTTAGATATCGAAAAGATGAGAAAAGGAGATTATGGACTTCAGACTTTTGCGCTTTTTGTAGACAAGGAGGCGCAAAAAGACAGCTTTTGTACTGCGCAGGAGATGGCAGCGCTGTTTCAGGAGGAAATTAAGAAAAACAGTCAGGATATTGCACAGGTTTTTACATATAAGGATATAGAAGAAAACGAGAAGAACGGAAAGATTTCCGCACTGTTATCTTTGGAGGAAGGAGCTATTTACCAGAGAGAACCGCAGATGCTGCGTAAATTTTATGAGCAAGGGGTGCGTATGGCAACTTTTACATGGAATTATGAGAATGATTTAGGATATCCCAATCGTTTTTATAATCCTCTGGAACAAAAAATGTGGAGTGCAGGAGAAACAGCAGGTTTAAAAGAAAAAGGACTTGAAATGTTGGAGGAAATGGAAGCGCTTGGTATTATTCCCGATGTTTCACATCTTTCAGACGGCGGCTTTTATGACGTGGCAAAATACGCAAAGCGTCCCTTCTTGGCATCTCATTCTAATGCAAGGGGAATTGCCCCTAATGCAGCTCGGAATTTAACGGATGATATGATACGGATTTTAGCTGAAAAAGGCGGTGTCATGGGATTGAATTTCTGTGTTTCTTTTGTAAGAGAGAACTGGAAGCCAAAGGAAGACGGTGCGCTTTTGTCGGAACTCATCAGACAGATAAAATATATTATTTGCGTAGGCGGAGAAGAATGTATCGGGCTTGGCAGTGATTTTGACGGGATTGAAGAAGCGCCTTCTGAGATGAAAAATGCAGCAGGTCTTCCGCTTTTGGCAGAAGCAATGGAAAGGGAAGGTATGCTATACAGTCAGGTTGAAAAAGTATTTTTTAAAAATGTAAAGAGATTTCTGAAGGAAAATCTGTAAAAAGAAGACTGTTGCTTTAAGATACAGATGGCGTGTAAGCTTAAAGCAGCAGCCACATTTTAAGAAGATTTTTATTCTTCTTCAGGGTTTGGCAAATGCACAATTTTCATTTCATGATGTACTGCAGGAAGAAAACGTTCTGTTAAGTCCTTTGTCAAAAGCTTTAAGCTGGAAGTATTGACACAGGGATGACAGCCGATAAATTCATCTTCCAGAACCTCTTCATCTACCAATAATTGTACACGGTTTTCTAAATCATTCATTAAACCCAATACACTGACAGAACCGGGAGAAATGTTCAGAAATTTTTCCATAAATTCCGGTCCTGCAAAGGATAATCTTGCAGAGCCGATTTGTTTGGAAAGGTCTTTTGTTTTAAATTTTTTGTTTCCAGGCATTAAAAGCAGGTAAAAGTCTGTTTGCTGGCGATTACATAGAAATAGATTTTTACACATAGTGACCTGCATAAGCTCATCCACCCGTTCGCAGGCTTCCATAGTAGAGGCTGCCTCGTGGTCTGCCTGTTCATAAGGGATTTTCAACTGCTCCAGCAAATTGTAAACCTTTATTTCCTTTTCTTCACGCCTGTCTAAAAGAGCAGGGTGTCCTTTCCGTAGCTGCATAATTTTTCCTTCTTTCTTAGCATTTAAAATCAAATAAATCACGAACAGGTACTTCCAATGCTTCTGCGATGTCAAAAAGACTGTCCAGAGAAATGGAAGTTTTTACCCTTGGTGCTTCAATATTACTAATATGTGTTCTGCTAAGTCCTACACTTTCTGCAAGCTGAGTTTGCGTTAATCCTTTTAATTTCCGATAATAAGATATAGTCAGTCCTAATTCACGAAATTGTCTTGTTCTTTTTTCATCCATAAAGGCAAATCTCCTTTTTTGCTAAATATAGCATTGCCATAAATGGATAAAAACAAACCTAAAATATGCAGAAATAAAGTGTAAAGTTGCAAATTATAGATACATATTGTAAAAAGACGTATTATAAATCATTTTTGCAGTATACAGTTAGATATTTGTCTGCAATACCACACATTTGCTCCAAGCTGAACACATGTACATGGCTTCCGGAAATCACTTCAAAACCACTTACAAAGTCTGATTTGGAAAACAGATAATACCATTCTTCCATATCCGGGAAAAGAGAAGAATGTTTTTGCAGCTTGTAAAGTGCATCAATATCGAGCCATTCATCTGTCCAGAAACAGGTTCCTAGTAAGACTTTGTTATTGTCATAAGCGGCAATAGGAATTGCTTCTGTACGTTTTTTTGTAGGATGCTGTCCCCACCATTTGCCTACATTTTTCATAGGGAAAGGAGATGTTCTCATTTCATCCGTTAAAACCAGAAATTCTCTGCATATTGTTTCAAAGGTATTTTTAGTATAGTTATCTAAGGCAGGCAAAACAAAAGTATTGAAAACGGTCTCTCCCTGTCCAAATTCAATTTCTGACTGATAAGGAAAGACATAGGTGTACCAAAAACGAAAAATACCATCCGAGATGGAATAAACCGCACGGCGGCTTGTCTGGTCTTCGGTTACCGGTACTTTTCGTTCTGCCAGATTATGGGAAGATAGAGAGAGCAGAAGACTGCTGGCAGCGCTGGGTGTAAGCCCTGTATCGTCACAAATTTCCTGCAGCTTTTTCTCCTCCTGTCCCAGGGAAAGGAGAATAGAGCGCATAACGGAAGACGCAGAGTAAAATTCTTTTGTTCTGGAAGGTACAAGGCGATAAAAACTGCCGTTTTCCTGAAAGAAAAGTCGGTAAAGATTGTCTTTTACCGATATTTCAGGGTTAAAAAAACGTAAATAAGCAGGTACACCGCCGGTAACGCTATATAATAGCATTTGTTCTTCTAAGGACATTTCAGGATAAAGCATCCGCATTTCAAAAAAGCGAAACGGTCTTAAAAGGAAAGCATGCTGTTCCTTTGTACATTCTTTTTCATAGGCAGAAGCGGGCTTGCATAACACCAGAAATAAATTTGCAGCGTTGCTTGTGCGGTTGAAAAAAGAAGTAATCAATGTGGAAATCCTTCTGTTTCCGGCAGCAAGATGTGGAAAGTCATCAAAAATGATTAACAACGGTTCTTGCTCAGCGTGTTTGGCAAGTAATTTAAGAACATCAGTCAGTTTTTTTGCCTGTTGAAAATCTTTGTGGAATTGCCGCGTGCATAATGCTTTTAGCATACGGATATTTTCTTCAAAAGATAGAGGGGCAGCTTTAAAATATAAAGTTTTTCTGCTTTTAGAAAGCTCCTGAATGAGTCTGGTTTTTCCCATACCGAAATGGGAGTATAAAGATATATGGCAGGAAGCTTCTGTATCAAATAAATGGTTGAAATTGGAAAGAATATTCCCTTTGTCTAAAAACATAATATCTCCTTGGATTTTGTAAAATAATAGTTAACTTTATTTTAGGTGGAGTTTTCAGGAAAGTCAAAGTATTTTCAAAGGTTTTTTATAGAAAGTTTAGATTTAATTCCGGATTATTTAGGGGAAAAAGAGAAAAAATATGGTATAATAAGCCTTGCAGAGCCCTGCGTGTACGCAAAGAGCTATATAAGGCGAAAAGCTCACGGAGACGGTAGTCGACGTGGTACAATATAGAAAAACCGGCTAGAGAGGCAGTGATTATGAAACTTAAAACCAGAATTATTATTTCTTTCTTTATTATTGTTTTAGAACCCTTGCTTTTTACGGGTTTGGCTTTCTGGGCATTTTCGGAGTATCAGTTTGGTGTCATAGAAGAACAATATGGAATAGAAGACCCCACATATAAAAGTCTTTCCAACACAGCGGAGATTGTAAATCATCTTAGTAATGAACAGGCAGAGATGATGCAAAAAGTAGCAGAGGAAGAGCCATATAAATTTGAAGACATTGTGTATTTGGATGAAATGAATAAGGAGCTTCAGGAGATGCACTCGTATCTGTTGGTGAAAGAAGGAGACAGAGTGACTTATTACGGCTGCGAAAACTATCCGGCAGAGGGAGTAAAACGTTTGGAGCGTTATGAAAACTTTAATTCCGGAAGCAGCGACAGTGTTTACATGGGAGGCAGAGTTCAGGCACTTGTAAAACAGATTAGTTTTCAGACGGATACAGTCAAGGACGGAAGCGCATTTATTATTTCTAATATTTTTGAAACGCTTCCTCAGTTGAAGGAGCTTTTCAAAAACATGCTGGTAACGGTAATTGTAATTCTGTCTGCTACTGCATTAGGTCTGACATGGTGGATTTACAGAGGGGTGATTGCTCCTCTTGACAGACTTCGGACAGCTACCAGAAGGATTAAGGAGGGTGACTTGAATTTCTCTGTATCTACGGAAGGCGTCAGTGAAATTGCGGATTTATGTCAGGATTTCGAGGATATGCGCCGCCGTCTGAAGGAAAATGCAGAAGAAAAGGTTGTTTTTGATAGGGAAAGTAAGGAGCTTATCAGCAACATTTCCCATGATTTAAAAACTCCGATTACAGCGGTAAAAGGCTATGTTGAGGGAATTATGGACGGAGTTGCCAATACGCCGGAGAAAATGGAGCGTTATATTAAGACCATCTATAATAAAGCCAATGAAATGGACAGATTAATTAATGAACTGACTTTCTATTCAAAAATGGATACGAATAAAATTCCGTATACGTTTAATAAAATTTATGTAACAGAATTTTTTGATGACTGTGCGGAAGATTTGAATGTAGAGCTTAGCGCCAAGAATGTAGAGTTTTCTTACTCCAACTATGTAGAACCGGAAGTTATGGTAATTGCAGATGCGGAGCAGATTAAGCGTGTTGTAAATAATATTGTGAGCAATTCTTTGAAGTATACCGGCGATGGAAAACAGAAGCGAATTAATTTGCGGGTAAAGGATGTGGGAGACTTTATTCAGGTGGAAATCGAGGATAACGGAAAGGGAATAGCGGCAAAAGACTTGCCTAATATATTTGACAGATTTTACAGAACAGATGCTTCCCGAAATTCCTCTAAGGGAGGAAGCGGCATTGGTCTTTCTATTGTTAAAAAGATTATGGAGGACCATGGAGGTAAGGTCTGGGCAACAAGCAAAGAAAATATTGGAACAGTGATGTATTTTGTTCTAAGAAAATATCAGGAGGTACCGGTAAATGAGTAAGATTTTAATTGTGGAAGATGAGGAAGCGATTGCAGATTTAGAGAAAGACTATCTGGAATTAAGCGGTTTTGAAGTGGAAATTGAGAATAGAGGCGATGTAGGATTAAAAAGAGCCTTAGAGGAAGACTATGATTTGTTTATTTTAGATTTAATGCTTCCGGAGGTGGATGGATTTGAAATATGCAGAGAAATCCGTAATCAGAAAAACACGCCGATTATCATGGTTTCAGCCAAAAAAGACGACATTGATAAAATCAGAGGTCTTGGTCTTGGAGCAGATGACTATATGACAAAACCATTCAGTCCCAGTGAACTGGTTGCCAGAGTAAAAGCTCACCTTGCCCGATATGAGCGTCTGATTGGAACAGGAATTCAGGAAAATGACATTATTGAAATTCGTGGGTTGAAAATTGACAAGACAGCCAGACGTGTATGGGTAAACGGCGAGGAGAAGAATTTTACCACGAAAGAATTTGATCTTCTTACCTTTTTAGCACAAAATCCAAACAGAGTATTTACAAAGGATGAGCTGTTTAAAGAAATCTGGGCAATGGAGTCTATCGGAGATATTGCAACAGTTACTGTGCACATTAAGAAAATTCGTGAGAAAATTGAATTTAATACAGCGAAACCTCAATATATAGAAACAATTTGGGGAGTGGGATATCGATTTAAAGTGTAAACTTAGAAATTATTTCTTTTAAGTAGGCGACTGTTGTGTTAGTCTTAATGCAGCAGTCGCTTTATTATTGCAATAGGAGGTCAGGTACTACACAATAATAATGTTCCGTAAGAAATGTACTAATGAAAATGCGTATAGAGGAGAGCAGGGAATATATGAAATATTTAGATGAGGCGTTGTATGAATACAGCCAGACGGATTTTTATCCTTTTCACATGCCCGGACACAAGCGGAATTTTTTGCCGGACACAATGAAAAATTTTTATGATATTGACATTACGGAGATAACAGATTTTGATAATCTTCATCATGCAGAGGGGATTTTAAAGGAAAATCAACAACTGGCAGCAAGCCTTTATGGAGCTGATTTTACGTATTTTCTTATAAATGGCAGTACGGCAGGAATTTTGGCAGCAGTTTCAGCCTGCACGAAGAGAAACGGGAAGCTTTTGATGGTCAGAAACTGTCATAAGGCAGTGTATCATGCTGCATATTTAAGAGGCTTGAAGACCACGTATCTTTATCCGTCTTATGAGCCGACTTGTGGATTAAATGGCAGGATTTTACCTGCTGATGTGGAAAAAGCATTAGAAAAAGATAGAGACATTCAGGCTGTTTTAATTACTTCGCCCACCTATGAAGGAATAGTATCCGATGTAAAAAGCATAGCAGAAATTGTGCACAAATATAATATTTCTCTCATTGTAGATGAAGCGCATGGGGCACATTTTTCCTTTCATGATGGATTTCCTGTTTCTGCCCTTGATTTGGGAGCGGATGTGGTTATTCACAGCCTGCATAAAACCCTGCCGTCACCTACTCAGACAGCTCTTTTGCACGTGAAAGGAAAACGCATAGATATCAATAAAGTAGAAACTTTTTTGGGGATTTATCAGACCAGCAGTCCTTCATACGTGTTAATGGGTGGCATTTCCGCTTGTCTGAGATTTATAAAAGAAAAGGGAGAAGAAGCGTTTGAGGAATATGTGGATAATTTAAAAGAATGTCGATTGCAGTTAAGTAAAATGAAGTCCCTTCGGATGCTGGAGCAAGAACTTGGAAATACTTATTCTGCTTTTGATATTTCCAAGCTTGTGATTTCCACAGTTGGTACGGGAATATCAGGAGTAAAGCTTCATGATATTTTAAGGGGAAAATATCATTTAGAAATGGAAATGGAGGCGGAAAACTACGTTATTGCTCTTACCGGTGTCTTAGATAATAAGGAAGGATTTGAAAGATTAACACAGGCGTTTTTGGAAATTGATGCAGGGTTATCTAGGAGCTTTGAACCGAAATTTTGCTTTGAGGACAGCAGTAAGGTGTTTCGTGCCGAGCAGGCTTGTCCTATTTATGAAGGGATGGAAGGAAAAAAACAGAGAGTATTATTTTCAGAAAGTGAAGGGCTGATTTCAGGCGAGTATGCTTATCTGTATCCACCGGGAATACCGCTTTTAACTCCGGGAGAAAAGATTGACAGGCAGTTTCTTGAGCAGGCGCTGAAGTGGAAAAAGCAGGGGCTTTACCTTCAGGGTTTACAGGATTATACACAGGAATTTATATGGGTTTTAGACAGATAAAACAGGAAGATAAAAGGAGCGACTATGGGAAAGATTTTTTATATTATGGGAAAAAGTTCATCAGGGAAGGATACAATTTATAACCGCCTGCGTACAGATGAAACACTGGAGCTTTCAAAACTGATTTTATATACCACCAGACCGATGAGAGAAGGGGAAATGCAGGGGCGGGAGTATCATTTTGTGCAGGAAGAACGCTTTTGCCGGCTGAAAGAAGATGGAAAAGTAATAGAGTCCCGAACTTATGAAACAGTATATGGGCCTTGGACATACTTTACCGCAGATGACGGTCAGATTGCAGACGATGAAAAAAATTATCTGGGAATTGGAACCTTAGAGTCTTATATGCAGCTGAAAAATTATTACGGAGAAGAAAAAATCTGCCCTATTTATATAGAAGTGGAGGATGGAGAGCGTTTAAAGAGAGCAATCGCCAGAGAAGAACAGCAAAAAACTCCCAAATATGAGGAAATGTGCCGGAGATTTCTGACAGACGCACAGGATTTTTCAGAAGAAAAGTTACGGGAGGCAGGCATTACAAAGAGATTTTATAATACGGAGCTGGAAAATTGTATAAAAGAAATTAAAAACTATATACAAAAGTTGCAGTAGGGAAAAAATATGTGATATAATGAACGAAAGTTGTTCTCGTAAGAGCGCAGGAATTGAGGTGAATTGCAATGCAAGAAGTAGAAAAAGTATTGGGACATGAAGAAGTAGTGAAACATTTAAAGAATGCAGCAGCAATGGATAAGGTTTCCCATTCCTATATTTTTGCAGGAGAGAAGGGAAGCGGTAAGAAGCTTCTGGCAAAGTTGTTTGCTATGACGTTGCAGTGTGAAAAGCATGGAGATGAACCATGCTTGCAGTGTAGTTCCTGCAAAAAGGCAATGAACCGGAACCATCCGGATATTATTTACATTAGTCACGAGAAACCAAATTCCATAGGTATTGAAGATATCAGAGAACAGTTAATTTCTGATGTTTCTATTAAACCATACACAGGACCATATAAAATTTATATTGTAGATGAAGCGGAGAAGATGACTGTGCAGGCGCAGAACGCTCTGTTGAAAACCATAGAAGAACCGCCGGCTTACGCAGTCATTCTTTTGTTGGTAAATAACGGGAGTACCTTGCTTCCCACGATTGCATCAAGATGTGTGACATTGAATTTTAAACCGGTCAGAGATGAAGTGATTAAGAAATATTTAATGGAAGAGCTTCATGTGCCGGATTATCAGGCGGAGGTCAGTGTTGCCTTTGCACAGGGAGATTGCCACTGCCGAGGATTTCACGGAGATGATGGATGCGGCTTTTCGTATTCTGAAACGAGGTCAGGATATGGAAGTTTACGAAATGGTGGATGCTATTAAACTTCTTTCCGAGCAAAAGCATACCATATATGAGTATTTGGATTTGTATCTGGTATGGTTCAGAGATGTTTTGATGTTTAAGGCAACCAGACAGATTGACGGACTTGTATT
>ENA-ORUU01001712-ORUU01001712.1-human-gut-metagenome-genome-assembly--contig:-NODE-1712-length-10575-cov-2.97462_pt1 | contig 10575 bp, 9 predicted proteins | sample MGYA00242085_ERZ509221 | MGnify/ENA primary metagenome ERZ509221 (study PRJEB26280, sample SAMEA2338809) | human gut metagenome | biome: human gut; feature: human-associated habitat; material: faeces... | reverse complement strand
CATGGATTTCATTTTTGCTTTGCCGGCACAGACTTTTGCTGATCTGAAAGCGGATATAGATACCGCTTTCTTAATGGGAGCAAATCATGTGGCAATTTACCCCTTTATTGATTTTACATTTACATCCAGCAATGTAAGAACGATGCCCAAAAAAGAAAAACGGGCGCTTTTGGATGAAATCACCCGTTATTGCATGGAAAAAGGATATGACCGCAGTTCCATCTGGACATTCTCCAGTGAAAAAGAAGCAAAGTATTCCTCCATGACAAGAGATCATTTTCTGGGGTTTGGATGCTCGGCAACCACATTGCTCAAGAATCAGTTTAAGATCAATACATTTTCCACAGAGGAATACTGCAAAAGGATTGATGGAGGAAATTTACCCACTTCTTTGACCATTCGATTTTCTCTGCGTCAGCGGATGGTGTATTATCTGTTCTGGACAGTATATAGTACAAAGGTGGATGCAGCTGCATTTGAAAGATTTTTTGGTGTTCCGTTGAAAAAAGCATATGGCTGGGAAATGACAATGGCAAAAGTATTGGGATTTGTGACAGAGGAACATGGCATATATCAAATGACGCTGAAAGGCACATTTTATTACTATTATTACGAGAATTTCTATACCCTTCCTATATCGACAAAATGTGGGGCATCCTGCGGCAGGAAGCTTTTCCGGAAAAAATCGTGTTATAAAAAAAGAACGTCTGTGTGTATCAGACGGTCTTTTTATAATGATGTGGGATGTTCGCCATACAGCCATTCCAGCAGACGATGTAAAGGCTGGAACAGCACCAGACAAACAACGAAATTGCCGATACAATGGGTCACATCAAAGAGAAGTCCGGATGTCCAGTAAGCCAAAGCGGCACCGATGCCGCCGGCAATAAGATAAGGCAGGGCACAAAGGGCGCCGAAAGCCAGCCCAAAGAATCCGGAGAGAATGCTCCAGAAAAGAACAGAGCGGTTTTGCCGGAAAAGGAAAACCACCAGTGCCAGAATACTCCAGATATAGAGATAGCTGAACCACCACATCCCGAAGCCATAACAGAATCCCTCAAGCAGCACAAAGGCGTATATGATGAGGAATACTTTTTTTCTGCATGTCAGGGTATAGAGGATGATGAGCAGGCTGACCACTTCGATATTGGGCAGGATTGCCAGAAAGACTTGTCCCAGAAACAGTATGGCAGTCAAAAGGCCAAGAATTGTCAATTGGCGGATATTCTGCTTTGCCAAATCAATAGCCTTCTTTCAGAGTCAGCTCAAAGATATCCTGATCCTGTATAGGAGTTTGGTCAGCGCCAGTGTTGACCATTTCACCTGATTTAGTAATACACCACCACTGCTCTTTGCTTTCGTCTGCAGTTTCGCCGTCAACGGTGGTGATGAACATGCCGTAAGGCCCGTCGGTACCTGCTGCAAGACCTTGCTCTGTCAATGCTTCTCCCAGATATTCCGCGTCCGTGTCATAGGAAAATGTGCTTTTACTGCTGTCACTATGAATGACAGAAATGGTGATCTTTTTTTCGCTGACAGTAGTATCTGGTCTGGTCTGGAAGAAAACGATCACTGCCAGAATACAGCAAATCGCCAGAATTATGCCGGCAAGTCTTGTTTGTTTTTTCTGCATCTTGACCTCCTATGGTTTTTTATTTTTATCTTAGAATGGGCGGATTTTTTTGTCAAGGCACTTTGTCGGTATAGCCAGAGGAAAAGCCGGAGAGGGGGCAACTGGAGCCTATATAGGCAGAAAATTGTATTTTTTTGGAAAATGTTAAGATGCCGTTAAACATTGACAGGATTAGAAAAATTTAATACGCTGATAATGCCAATAATAAAAAATGTTATGAAGAAAAAGGAGGATTTTACCAATGAATGGTCTGCTGGAGAGAACATTTCATCTTTCGAAGAACCATACCAATGTAAAAACGGAAGTTTTGGCAGGGATCACCACATTTATGACAATGGCTTACATCCTTGCGGTAAACCCGTCTATCCTGTCATCTGCGGGAATGGACAGCGGCGCAGTATTTACGGCAACGGCGCTGGCATCCTGTCTGGCAACACTGATGATGGCTGCATTTTCCAACTATCCCTTTGCATTGGCACCCGGCATGGGCTTGAACGCTTTTTTTGCTTATACAGTTGTAGGGCAGATGGGCTTCACCTGGCATGTGGCACTGGCGGCGGTATTTGTGGAAGGGATCATATTCATCGTGCTTTCCTTGACAAATGTGCGAGAAGCAATCTTTAACTGTATCCCCATGTCTCTGAAAGCCGGTATTACCTGCGGTATTGGTCTGTTCATCGCTTTCATCGGTTTCCAGAATTCCAAACTGGTGGTGGACGGCTCCACACTGGTTGCGATTTATCCCTTCAAAGCGGCGCTGGCTGATGGCAGATTCTGGTCTGAAGGCATTGGTGCATTGCTGGCATTCGTTGGGATTATTCTGACTGTTGCTTTTATGATTAAAAAAGTACCTGGCGGTATTTTGCTGGGTATCCTGTGCACATGGCTGCTGGGCATCCTTTTGCAGGTAGCTGGCATTTATCAGCCTAATCCAGAACTGGGAATGTATTCTGTACTGCCTGATTTTTCCGGTGGTTTTGGCATCCCTTCTCTGAAACCTACATTGATGCAGATGGATTTCTCCGGCTTGCTGGGCTTGAATTTCATCACAGTTATGCTCTCTTTCCTGTTTGTTGACCTGTTTGATACCATGGGAACCCTCATCGGTGTTGCTTCCAAAGCGGATATGCTGGATGAACAGGGCAGACTGCCTCGTATCCGTGGCGCATTGATGGCCGACGCGGTTGGTACAAGCTTGGGTGCGGTTCTGGGTACATCTACTGTCAGCACCTACGTAGAAAGCTCCTCCGGCGTTATGGCAGGGGGCAGAACTGGTCTGACATCCGTTGTAACCGGTCTGCTGTTTGCGGTTGCACTGTTCCTTTCTCCCATTTTCCTGGCGATTCCTTCTTTCGCGACAGCGCCTGCGCTGGTAGTCGTTGGGTTTATGATGATCACAACTGTGTTCCGCATCGATTTCGATGACATGAGCGAAGCCATTCCTGCTTTCGTTGCCATGATCGTTATGCCTTTCATGTATTCCATTTCCGAAGGCATTGCCCTGGGCGTGATCTCTTACGTGCTGATCCAGATTGTTTCCGGTAAAGTAAGAGAAAAGAAAGTACACTGGCTCATGTATGTACTGGCAATTGCCTTTGTATTGAAATATCTTTTTGTATAAGAATATATCAAAGCCCTCTGTGAAAACAGAGGGCTTTTTTTATGGGCGGAACACCTTGGCATTTTCCTGTCATTTGTAGTATACTAATAAAATATGAAATCAGAGCAAGGAGAGGACGCCATGCTGGTGACGGCTATCATTCCGCAGAAAAAAGATCCTGCGAAACGAAATATTTTTATTGATGGGGAATTTGCTTTTTCCCTCATTGCACAGGATGTGCCGTATTTTAAACTGCGGGAAGGAGAGCCCATTCCACAGGAAACCTTTGACATCATTCAGGATAATTTGATTTATATACAGGCACAGGATACAGCTCTGCATTATCTGGGCTATAAGATGCGAACAGAGGCGGAATTGCGGCGGAAGCTGACAGAAAAGGAATTTGCGCCTCAGGTCATTGAAAAGGTTATGGATTTTCTTTGTCGTTATGGTTATTGTGACGACAAGGCTTATGCCAAAAGCTTTGTGAAAGAACGTCTGCGGCTGAAACCAAAGGGAGCTTATGCCCTGAAAATGGAACTGCGGCAGAAAGGCATTTCTGAGAAAATTGCCGAAGAAGTGCTGGCAGAAACAGATCTGAACGAAGCAGAAGATGCTGCCCGCTGGATACTGAAAAAAACGCGGGGCAATCTGGAATTGGATGAGAAAGAAAAACAACGGCTTTACGGCTTCTTGCAGCGGAAAGGCTACCGATGGGATACCATTTGGGAAGCTATGGCGCTTGTGGAAGCAGGGGAGGTATGAAAATGGGATTTTATTTTGCGGAAGTCCGTAAACTGCGGCGGGAACTGCAGGCGGCCTATGGAGCCGGTGAATATAAAAAAGCATTAATATTGGGGAAAAATATTTTACAGAAATATATGGAAAATGACGACGCCAACACCATTGAGTATGCGTCAGATATGCACAATCTGGGGGTTATTTTCGACACCATGGGTATGTACCCCAAGGCGGTGGAGTATTACAAAAAAGCGGCAGTGCTGAAACGGGACTGTTCCGGAGAAAGCCTTTCCTATGCGGATACGGTGAATAACCTTGCCATTGCTTACAACAACATGGGAGAAGGGGAAAAAGCCCGTAGATTCCATGGTGAGGTGCTGAAGATTCGGGAAGCGAAGCTGGGAAAAGACCATCCTGATACCATTTACAGCCTATTCCACCTGGGCAATACGGAAGAAGATCTCCAGCAGTACGAAAAAGCCGTGGAATACCACCAGCAGGCTTTGGAGCGGGCAAGACGTTCCACGGATTTTTCCAAAGAAGATATGGCGGACATTTTCGCCTCTCTGGGGTCAGCCTATGATGGCGGCGGCAATTACAGACGTTCCATTTCTTCTTATGAAAAGGCATTGGACTTTATGGAAAAAGCAGGGGTAGAGGAAAGATTCTGCTATATGATCTGGACATTATCTCTGGCGGAGGTCTGCGAAAAAGCCGGCTGGAACGAATTGGCAGTGGAATACTGTGAAAAAGCGGTGCGGATGCGCCGGAAGATGATGCAGGACAGCCATCTGGATTACATCAACAGCCTGAATAGTCTGGGCATATTGTGCTGTAAGGCAGGGATGTTTGAAAAGTCCTTGCAGTGCCATGAGGAAGTGCTGAAACTGGTACGGGAAGTATTGGGCGGCGATCATTTGTTTTACGCAGATACCCTCAACAACATGAGTGCTGATTACAGCGGCATGGGGCAGATGGAAAAGGCGCTGGAAGCCAATGAGGAAGCTTTGCGGCGGAAAGAAGCGGCTTTGGGAGAGTCCCATGCACAGGTGGCTGTATGCTACATGAGCAGAGGCAGACTTTATGAAAAAATGGGACGGGACACAGACGCCCTTGCGGCTTACGAAAAAGCCCTGCTCATTCGTCGGGATACCGTAGGCAGAATGGATCCTTTGTATGCCGATACACTGGAACAGATCGCAGGACTTTTTACAGCCAAAGGTGCATATGAAGCGGCAGCGGAATACTTGCAGGAAGCCCTGTACATCCGTAGAGAGGCGGAAACAGGCACAGACCGTGATTTGGTGGGCGGTTTACAGCTTTTGGCAGATGTGAAGCAAAAAGCGGGAGAGGGTCAGGCGGCGGCAGCCCTTTGCCGGGAAGCCATAGAACTTCTGGAAAAGCATTTCAGCAAAAACCATCCTGAATATGCCATCGGTCTGGCAAAGCTGGGTGAGATTCTGGCAAGAGAGAAGCAGTATGACGAAGCCATTCAGATTTTGACAGAAAGCGCCGCCATCCAGAAAGAAATGCTGGATGAGGACAATCCGAGATATTTGAAAACACTGGAATATCTGGCAGAAGTTTGTGTGCGTAAAGGCGATTACGCCGTGGCAGTCCAGCATTATCTGGCCATCAATGACGCAAACTATGAGGAAACGGCGGAAGAAAAACAGCGGGCGGCAGAAACATTGCTGGCTGTTGCCGTTTGTTATCTTGCCATGGGAAATGAGAAGAAGGCGGAGGCTTATCGGAAAGAAGCCGTGGAAAAACTTAACCGTGCCGGCGGCGGACTGACGGAGAAATTCGCAAAAAGCCATCAGCAGTATGACATGCTGGCAAACAAAGGAAAACTGCCTTATGCCGGAGCGGAACGTCAGGCGAGAATGGAAGAAAGACGGCGGCTTCAGAAGGCCAAAGACCTTTTTACGGAAATGCTGGCTCAGCGGGGAGAACAGGCACAGTCTTTGGATAAAGAAGCGGTGCGCAACGCCATTTCTCTGGGAGATTTGCAGATGCGTACAGGCAATCGAGAACAGGCATTTTTCTGGTATCAGGCGGCAGAACAGGCGGCAGAAGGCATGGAATACGCACAGGCTTGCCGCAGATTAGGCGAATGGTACCTGACAGCGGGAGAATATCTAAAAGGTCTGCAAAAGCTTACCAATGCCAAGAATTACATCGAAGAATATGACAGTGTGAAAACAAAAGACTACTGCGAACTGCTGGCGGAAATCGGCGACTGCTATTTTGCCATGGGTGAAAAGGAAAAAGCGGTGAGCATGTATTTGCCTTATATACGGTTGTTCCGTGAACTCCAGCTGCCCAGAGGAAAACAGTATCAGCGCAGATTAGAGCGCACAGGCAGACTGCTGGCAGACAGTGGACGCCATAAAGATGCGGCAGAATGTTTCAGCGAATTGGCGCTGGCAACCCGTATGATGGAAGGGGAAACAGAAAATTTTGCCCGTTTGCTTCTGAAAACAGCGGCTTCTCATATTGCTCAGGGAAATCAGAAAGAAGCGGTGACTCTTTTGGATCGCGCTTTGCTGTTGGGAACAGCCAAAGGCAGGGATACAGAAGCTTATGGCAAGCTTTGCGACCGCATCGGACGGATGTATGCCGCCAACGGCAGTCTAGAACGGGCGGAGGACTGCCTTTCCATCGCCTATGAAATGACAAGAAACGGCAAAAAATGCCTGACCAGAGATGGTCTTGCCGCACTTTTGTCCGTGCTGCGGAAACTGGGCCAGGAAGAACGGTATTTTGCTGTAAAACAAGGCAAAAAATTGGAATAAAAGTGTTGACAGGTGGAAAACCCTGTGATACTATAATGAAGTATGTCAGCCGCATGGAGAGGTTCTGGAAAACCGAAGAAAGGCTTCGGTTACCGTATCCAGCGAGTAAATTGCGAGGAGGTGTTCACATGTACGCAATTATTGAAACTGGTGGTAAGCAGTACAAAGTAGCAGAAGGCGATATCATCACAGTAGAAAAACTGGGTGTTGAAGCAGGTCAGGAATATACTTTCGACAAAGTTCTGGTACTGGCGAAAGACGGCAATGTAAAAGTTGGCGCTCCCTATGTTGAAGGCGCAGCAGTTACAGCATCCGTAATCGGTGACGGCAAAGCGAAAAAAGTAGTCGTTTACAAATACAAACCCAAAAAAGGTTTCCACAAGAAAAACGGCCACAGACAGCCTTTCACAAAACTGCAGATTAAATCCATCTAATTATGATCAAGGCTAAGCTTTATCAGAAAGAGAATAAAATCTGTGCATTTGAGATTTCCGGTCACGCAGGCTATGCACCCCATGGGGAAGACATCGTCTGTGCGGCAGTTACCATACTTTCCCTCAATACGGTCAATGCCATAGAGCAGTTTACCAACGTGCCCTTTCAGGCAGAAGCCGATGAGAAAAAAGGCGGTTATCTCAAAGTTGTGTTCCCTTTAGAGGGAATGGAGGACGAACGGGTACAGCTGCTTTTGCAGACATTATGGCTCGGGTTGTCCGGCATTGAAACGGAATATAACAAGTATCTTACTTTGAAAATTGAGGAGGTGTAAGTATGTTCAGATTGAACCTTCAGTTCTTCGCGCACCACAAAGGCGGCGGTTCCACAAAGAACGGTCGTGACTCCAACGCTAAGAGATTGGGTGCAAAACGTGCAGACGGTCAGTTTGTACTGGCAGGCAATATTTTATACACACAGCGTGGTACTAAAATCCATCCCGGTGTGAACGTAGGCAAAGGCGGCAACGATACACTGTTCGCTTTGGTTGACGGTCGTGTAAAATATGAAAGAAAAGGCAGAGATAAAAAACAGGTTTCCGTATACCCTGTTGAAATCGCTGAATAAGAATGTTGAAGGCTTCAAATGATATCATTTGAAGCCTTTTTCGTGAAAAGCAAAACAGTTTGCTTCTGACGAAAGAGGTTTTGAAAGAAAGAGAAAGGATACGAGGTGAGAATATGTTTGTAGATAGAGTCAAGATTCATGTAAAAGGCGGCAACGGCGGCAATGGTTTCTTTCTTCCGTGCGAAATATATTACCCACGGCGGCCCTGATGGCGGTGACGGCGGCAGAGGCGGCGACGTTATTTTTGTAGGGGACGAAAGCATGGGTACCCTCATGGACTTCCGTTATAAGAGAATGTTCAAGGCAGGCAACGGTCAGGACGGCGGTAAACGCAACTGCTTTGGTAAAGACGGCGAAAGCGTTGTCATCAAAGTGCCTGTTGGTACTGTTATCCGTGAAGCGGAAAGCGGTAAAATCATGGCGGACATTACCAAACACGGGGAAGAAAAAATCCTGATTCACGGCGGTAAAGGCGGCAAGGGCAATCAGCACTTCGCAACACCCACCAGACAGGCACCCCGTTATGCAGAATCCGGCAGAGTGGCAAAAGAATATGACGTCATTCTGGAACTGAAACTGATTGCAGACGTTGGTTTGATCGGTTTCCCTAATGTTGGCAAATCCACACTGCTGTCCATGGTAACAAACGCAAACCCTAAAATCGCAAACTATCACTTTACCACACTGGCTCCCAATCTGGGCGTGGTAGAAGGCAGATACGGCGATTCCTTCGTACTGGCTGATATTCCAGGTCTGGTAGAAGGTGCCAGCGAAGGCGTTGGTCTGGGACATGCATTCCTGCGTCATGTAGAACGTACCAAAGTGTTTATCCATGTGGTAGACGCTGCTGGCGTAGAAGGTGACGACCCTGTGGAAAACGTGCGTAAGATCAATCAGGAGCTGGAAGCATACAATCCTGAACTGATGAAACGCCCTCAGGTTATCGCGGCAAACAAAACAGACATTCCTGGTTCCGAGGAAAATGTGGAACGACTGAAAGAAGCTTATGAAAAAGAAGGCTTTGAAGTATTCCCCATTTCCGCAGCAACCAACAAAGGTCTGGATGAACTGCTGACAAAAGTAGCAGAAATCCTGAAAAACTATCCTGAAGACATCGTATTTGAAGAAGAATATGAAGAATACGACGAAGTGGCAGTGGATCAGGAACCTTTCACCATCGAAGTCGAAGACGAAGTTTATGTGGTAAGAGGTGTCGGCGTCGAAAAGATGATCGGTTACACCAATATCGATACAGAAAAAGGATTCGCTTTCTTCCAGCGTTATCTGAAAGAAAAAGGCATTATCGAAGCTTTGGAGGAAAAAGATATTCAGGAAGGCGATACCGTTCGTATTTACGATATGGAATTCGAATTCTGGAAATAATTCCCCAAAAAAAGAAAAACAAATGGAAGAAGCAACTTCCGCTTAAGAAAATATTGGTTTTTCGTTTCTTTGATTTCTTAAGGGGAAGTGCGACGGCTGTCTTCAGAAGAAAACATAACAGATTAAATATCAGGTAAAATAAGAAAGTGGAAATTCTCTGGAAAACAAGGATTTCCGCTTTCTTTGTTTTCTTATGAAGATGCCCCTGATTCTGCCGAAGCGGTGGATTCTTCCGTTTTTGTTTCGGCGGAAATGTAACATTTCTGTGAATTTCTCGGAAAAGCCGATGTATTTTGGCTGATCCGATGGTATAATAACAAAATAAGCGGCGGTAAGCTGCCTTATTTGTATGTCAGAAAACAGTCCCATGCGGGGCATAGTATAGATTGAGGTAATGGAATGAACGAAAAAGCATTGCGTATTTTGGAATACGATAAAATCATAAATATGCTGGCGGGATTTGCCGTTTCTCCTATGGCAAAGGAAATGGCACACCACTTGCAGCCTTCTGTTTCCATGTCGGAAATCGTGCTGCGTCAGCAGGAAACCACCGAAGCGGTGAGCATGGTACTGCGCAAAGGCAGCCCTTCCTTCGGCGGTTTTCGGGAAATCCGTCCCCAGCTGAAACGGGCGGAAATGGGCGGTACTCTGTCCATTCCCGAATTGATGCATATCGGGGAATTTCTCTATGTTTGCCGTAAGGCGAAAAATTATGCCAAAAACGAAAACAAGGCGGAAACTTATGAACGTCTGGACGAATATTTCGAACTGCTCACATTGATTCCCAATCTGGAAAACGAAATCACCAGGTGTATCGTGTCTGAAACAGAAATCGCTGACGATGCTAGTTCAGGATTGAAAAGCGTCCGCAAGGAAATTAAGATTTCCAATGACAGGGTAAAAGACCACTTGAATGGGGTTATTTCTTCTTCTGCATATCGGAATATGCTCCAGGATTTTGTCATCACCATCAGAAATGACAGATATTGTGTGCCTGTCAAGAGCGAATACCGCAGTGTGTTCCCCGGTATGGTACACGACCAGTCCAATACAGGTTCCACCGTATTCATGGAACCTTTGAGCGTTGTACAGCTCAATAACAAAATCAAAGAATTACAGGCGAAAGAACGGGAGGAAATCGAAAAAATCCTCCCCAGCCTGTCTATTATGGTGATCCAGAATGAAGCACAGCTCAGCGCAAACCTGGAATTGCTGACACAGCTGGACTTTATTTTCGCAAAAGCACAGCTTTCTCTGTCTATGGACGGCACACAGCCTCTGTTCAATACAAAAGGCTATGTGAATATCCAGAAAGGCAGACATCCCCTGCTGGATAAGAAAACCGTCGTGCCTATCAA
>ENA-ORUU01001703-ORUU01001703.1-human-gut-metagenome-genome-assembly--contig:-NODE-1703-length-10600-cov-2.83736_pt1 | contig 10600 bp, 16 predicted proteins | sample MGYA00242085_ERZ509221 | MGnify/ENA primary metagenome ERZ509221 (study PRJEB26280, sample SAMEA2338809) | human gut metagenome | biome: human gut; feature: human-associated habitat; material: faeces... | reverse complement strand
CATAAGAAGCTTCATGTGTAAAGCTAATGAGGGAGATTCTAAGGTGGAGGCGAAGAAAGATGGCAAGACGAGTATTTTTGATTGTACTGGACAGTGTAGGAGTCGGAGAGGCGCCGGATGCAGAGAGGTTTGATGATGTCGGATGTGATACGTTCGGAACTTGTGTCCGAAGCGGCAACCTTCATATTCCGGTTATGGAAAGCCTTGGAATTTACAATCTGCAAGGAACTTCCTTTCAAAAAAACAGAGAAAAGGTAATTGCATGCTATGGAAAAATGCAGGAGCAGTCTGCGGGAAAAGATACAACGGTAGGACATTGGGAGATTGCCGGTGCAGTCTCACCGAAACCGATGCCGACTTATCCACAGGGATTCCCGCGGGAAATTCTTGAAGAGTTTGAAAGAAAAACAGGGAGAGGTGTGCTCTGCAATCAGGTCTATTCAGGAACAGAGGTCATCAAAGATTACGGAAAGGAACATGTGGAAACCGGAAAGCTGATCGTATATACATCCGCAGACAGTGTCTTTCAGGTGGCAGCTCACGAGGATATTGTTCCTTTGGAGGAACTGTATGAGGATTGCAGGATTGCGCGGAAGCTTCTTACCGGAGAACATGGTGTTGGAAGAGTGATCGCAAGACCATTTGTTGGAACTTATCCGAACTATACAAGAACGGTGAACCGACATGATTTTTCTCTGATGCCACCGAAAGAAACCATTCTTGATGCAGGAAAGGAAGCAGGGATGGATGTGATCGGTGTAGGAAAAATCTATGATATTTTTGCCGGAAGAGGTATCACGAAGACGTATCCAAACGAAGGAAATCAGAAAAATATGGAACGCGTGCGGGAGCTTATGGAGGAAGAGTTTAACGGACTATGCTTCGTAAATCTGGTGGATTTCGATATGTTGTATGGTCATCGGAATGATATTGACGGATATGTCCGTGCACTCAATGAAGTGGATCGGCAGTTGGGGATGATGCTGGAAAAGATGAAAGAAGAGGATCTGCTTATCATTACAGCAGATCATGGCTGCGATCCCGGCTTCAAAGGAACTGATCACAGCAGAGAATATACTCCGTGTCTGTGTTACGGAGCTAATCTCCGACAAGGCGTTGATCTTGGAATTCGAAAGAGTTTTTCCGATATTGCACAGACGATCGCACAGTATCTGAAGATTGAGTTTTCCGGAGACGGAACCGGTTTTTTACAGGAAATTATGAAATGATTCCAATCCCTGAATCAGCTGATTCAGGGATTGAAACGTATATCCCATTTCTTCCCATTTGGTCAAAAGTTCATCCAAAATCTCCCCATTTGTTTTTGAAGTATTGTGCAGAAGAACAATAGCGCCCGGATGGATGCGGGAAAGAAGTTTATCAAAGGCTTCTTCTTTCGTCGGTTGATCGTTTTCGTACCAGTCTACATAGGCAAGGCTCCAGAAGAAAGTATGATATCCGAGATTTTTTGCCATCTTAAGGTTCTCAAGATTATATTTTCCTTGTGGAGGGCGATAAAAATGAGAGATTTCTTTGCCTGTAATCTCCTTATATTGTGTCTCTACATCTTTCAATTCTTTTTCAAAAGCTTCCTTAGAAGATATCTGTGACATGTCCGGGTGATGATACGTATGGTTTCCGACGGTGTGCCCTTCTTTTACCATGCGATTTATAAGCTCAGGGCTTGTGGACAGATAATTTCCCACGACAAAAAATGTGGCAGGAGCTTTGTGTTTCTTCAGGGCATCTAAGATTTTTTCCGTATTTCCATTTTCAAATCCACAATCAAATGTAAGATAAATTATTTTCTCATCCGTATCTTTGGCATAGTATGCGTTATATTTTTCAAGTTCTTCTATGGAAGCATTTGCTGTAGGACGTTCGCCGTCTGTTTGAAATCCCAATCCCCAGTTTTCTGTGGCAGACGCGACCGGAGAGATTGTTTCCTCCGTGTACATTGCAGCTTTACGCCCTGCAAAAAAGCAAAGGGTAAAAAGGGCCAGAAGACCGAGAAATCTTAATAGGAGAGGACGAAAATCAGGTTTGTTAGAGGACATGATGACTCCTGTACAGTAATTTGTATTTAGTCTATGAATGAAAAAACATCTTTATGAGATAAATAAATGAAAAGAGAAAATAAAAATCAAAAAAATTTGAAATTTCTCTTTTCAAATCGACAAAAATGCTTTATAATAAAAGCAGTAATAGTTATCAATTTTAAAGTTCGGATTAAATAATATAATCTGTTATCAAAAATGAAAAGTTATACTAAGACAAGAAAAATTATAAAAAGAAAATCAAAAAGGAGGGAACTTATATGTTAAAAGGGAAAATTGCAGTTGTAACCGGAGGAACACGTGGAATAGGATATGCGGTAGTAAGAAAATATCTCGAAAACGGAGCGAAGGTTGTATTGTTTGGCTCCAGAGAAGAGACTGTGGATAAAGCATTAAATAAATTAAAAGAGGAAAATCCAGACTGGGAAGTGAGCGGAGATCACCCGAATCTCTCAGATGCAAAAGAAGTAGAGGCAGCGATTGAAAGAGTAAAAGAAAAATTCGGAAGAATTGATATTCTGGTCAATAATGCGGGAATTTCACAGAGTACGAAGATAGAGGATTATCAGCCGGAGGAATTTGATAAAATTATGGATCTTAATGTAAAGGCATTATTCTATACCATTCAGCCGACTGTAAAAGTTATGCGGGAGCAGGGAGGCGGCTGTATTATTAATACCAGTTCTATGGTAAGTATATCTGGTCAGCCGTCAGGAGTTGGGTACCCGGCAAGTAAATTTGCAGTAAATGGGTTGACGCTTTCGCTGGCAAGAGAGCTTGGACCAAGTAATATCCGTGTAAATGCAGTGGCGCCGGGAATTACAAGAACGGATATGGTGGCTGCATTGCCGGAAAAAATGATTCAGCCTCTGATTGCAAATATTCCGCTTCGCAGAGTGGGAGAGCCGGAAGATGTGGCAAACGGATTTTTATTCCTTGCCAGTGATCTTGCAAGCTATGTAACCGGTGAAATATTATCAGTAGATGGAGCAATGAGAGCATAAAATACGGGCATAAAATAACAACCGGGGACGAAAAAACGTTCCCGGTTTACGTTTGTGTTAGTCTTTACTTCGCGTTTTCGGCGTGGGTTGTTATTACAAGGTCTTCGTAAGGCGCTTCTTTTGTTAATTCTCCGGCACTCTTTAAAATATCTTGCAAGAGCTGGAAACTTTCTTCTTCAAAAACAAGATTATCCTTCCATGTATCCTGTTCATAGTAACGAGTGACGATCGTAGTGATTGTATCAAGATCCGTTTCTTTGAATTGAGGCTCAATAATTTTTGCAATTTCTTCAGGCGTGTGGTTCTGGACATAATTCATTCCTTTTTGCAGTGCGTTCGTAAAGCCTTGAATGATTTCCGGGTTTTTGTCGATATAACTTTGCTTTGCGGAAAATGCGGTATATGGCACATAACCGCTGTCGGTGCCGAGAGAGGCAACGACATATCCTTTGCCTTCTTTTTCCAGATTAGTGGCGCCGGGTTCAAACTCAACGGTAAAGTCGGCCTGACCTTCAGAGAACGCTGCGGCAGTAGAACCAAAGTCAATGTTCTGATTGATTGTCAGATCTTTTTCCGGGTCAATTTTATGTTGCTTTAAGATGTATTCAAAAACCATCTCCGGCATACCGCCTTTTCTTCCGCCAAGCACTTCTTTCCCCTTTAAATTCTCCCATGAAAAATCATCATTTTTCTCACGGGCAACCAGAAAGTTCCCGGCTCTCTGCGTAAGCTGGGCAAAATTTACTACATAGTCAGAAGCGCCTTCGTTGTAAGTATAGATGGAAGCCTCAGAGCCCATGAATCCGATATCAGCATTTCCGGATAGCACAGCGGTCATAGTTTTATCCGCTCCAAACGGAGCAATAAACTTAGTACAAGACACTACAAAAAGTCAACACTTTCTACCGTGTAATCTTCATTCAAATGAATTTCCTCTATGGTAGATCTCCAGAATGTCCGCCGATTTTCCGGTGTTAATTGTTCATATATTTTTTTGAAATCGGAGCGCAGGAGTTCTTCCAGATATGTAAAATCTTTTTCGGCTTCCGGCTGGATAGCGGAAAGCTCTTTCAGCTCTTTTTCAATCCGGTCATATTCAGTGCTGTAATATTCCCATGTGATTCGGTCTTTCTGGAAGAGCAGATTCAAGCGATCCAGTTCTTTGTTTAGCTTTTCTGGTGTACGTGTATCTTTTATTTTCTTTTTCTGTTCGCAGATCTTCGTATATCGAATCTGATATTTCTTATATTCTTCTGATAAATTTTCAAGTAGATATTTTTCAATGAGGTTTTGACTGACTCGGTGTCGGCTGGTACATAACCGATCGAGGATGGCGCGGTTGCAGCGATAGTAGCAATAGGTCCGTTTTTCCTTTGTCTTCCGGTTTATGATAGAAGAGCAGCCGGTACCGGCTAGTTTTTGTCCGCATACTGGACATCTTATCAGCCCGCTGAATAAGTAGATTCTTCCAGATGGAGTCTGCTTTATGTTTTTTCTGGAAAGCTCTTGAAGCTGAAGCCATTCCTGTTCCGTGATATAAGCGGGGCAGTAGGGGATGCCGCGGTAGGTGCCTTTGTAAAATTCACTTGATACCATAGTGCGTAGCATACTATAAGAAAAATCTGGATAATAATGCTTCTGCATATATCTCACAGTTTCCGATTTATTCTGGTGAGAGAGCAGATATTTGAAAAAAGCTTCAGTAGCTTCTTCCGTTTCCGGATCTTTGATCATTCGCTTCACGCCATCCACAATACCGGACTTATAACCAAACCCCATGTTAGCCTCTCCGAAAATTAATTTTCCTTGCCGGATAGATGCCTCATTTACAAATTTAATACGCTCAGAAGTAGTATCTACTTCATTTTGACCAATAGACAATACAACATTAAGCTGCAGTCGTCCGTCTCTGGTTTCCATGTTGATACCCGGCTCGGATGCAGACAGCCAATGTACGTCATATTCGTCAAGGATGTCCTGTACTTTGTAGAAATCGGAGAGATTACGGAACCACCGATCAAGACGCCAGAAGAGTATCATATCAATTTTCCCAGCTTTTACATCCTCAAGTAGTGCGTGAATAGCCTTACGCTTTTTTAGTTCCTTACGGGCAGTTTTGCCCTCATCAGCATAGATTCCTACAACGATCATATTATGTTCTTTGGCGTAACGTTCTAAATATTCCCGTTGAGCTTCCAGAGACTTTCCATGCATCATTTGCTCTGATGTGCTGACACGGATATAGATTGCGCAGCGTTTTATTTTTTCTGACATGCTGTATCACCTTCCCTTTGTATGGTATGTAAAAATGGGTACAAAAATAACAGCCAGCGAACTTTCGTTCTCTTGCGTAGGCTGCCCGAAGATGATACAATATTTAGTGAATTGGGGTATCATTCTTCGGAATGTTACTTGGACCGTTCCTGTTGGCGCAGGGGCGGTTTTTTATTCTAAATCTTTTCGTTGTTCTCTTTCAATTTGCTTAATACTTTTTCTTGGTGTAGGAAGATCTTCTGGCATAGTACCACCGAGCTCTTTAATTGTTTGTCTTACTTTTTTGCCAACTTCATAATGAGTTTGATTCGCTGCATTCTTTCCTACAATATGTTCCTTGCGGAGTTTTTCATCAGTTTGCGTTGCGCGGAAAAGATTTGCTGCCAATTCAGTACTTCCCATATAATCCAAAATATCCTGACTTTTCTTCAATCCCTTTTTAGAATGTATTTCTTTTCTGCCAAGTCCTCCGTAAAGTCCTTGATATCCTTTGTTCTGGAAAATAGCATAGTCTTTGGAATCGGAAATACCAGCAAGATTCGCAGCTTCTGCCAAAGATTTGTTATGAATTTTCATTTCATTTCGGATTGCAAGTCGTATCTTATCTTCTGTTAGGTCATCAAAGTTCTCAATTAATTCCTGTTGTCTGGTTTTAACTGCAAAATAGGTCTGGCCAAGGGCAATCACTTTCTTGCGAGAATCACCATTTTGCACAATAAGATAGCAGGCATAACGAGAGAGCTCAATATCGCCGACATCTTTATATGTTGCCCCAGCCTCTACGATTTTTCCCACGTGGGAAAAATGGTCATCAACATTGTTTTCACTGTTTTTACAAGCTTCCATCGCCTTAGATATAACATTTTGGAATTTATCCCATCTTTTGTAATCTAGTGCGATTTGCAATTCTCTCGCATACCAGAATTCTTCTCCGTAATCATTAATATGTTTGATAGATTCGAATAAAGATTCTGTATAGTTATTTTGTTCTTCTTCTGTTAGTGCCTTCCCAAGAACACGATCGTGTATTTCATTTAACTGACGTTCAAAATCATCCATTATTTCACCTTCTTTCTAACCGTCTGGAATTTCAAACGGTTGACTTTTATGGTACATTTGCTATAATGTACTTAACAAGACAGCCGATACGATAGAGCAAACCTATCCGTTTCCGGCACAACTATCAGTAACTAGAAATAGCACCTCAAAGCTTGGCCAGAGCAGGGGTGCTATTTCCTATGCGTAAAATTTAGAATTGCTACAAGTAAACTACAGGCTGTCAAAATAATCATGAATTCTTCATATGTACTCATATCAACCACTCCTTCCACAAGACTCGGAAACGGTGGTATGCACCCTATCGGCTGTCTGGGTAAATGCATTATTTAATTATTCCCCTGCTCACTGTGGAGCAGGGGAGGATAGTGATTAGTGACACCGTTTACAAGGTTCATATCCCATGCTTTGTGCCTTTGATAACGTGACCTGTGTTGGATTATTCATTCCACTACAAGAAGAATTACTATGATATTTGCTTCCGGAAGCAGGAATCCAAACCATAGGTTCTTGTGGTTGTGCAGCGGCCTGTTCGGCAGCGATTCTTTCTTGTTCAGCTTGCTCAGTAGCGATTCTTTCCTGTTCGGCTTTTTCGGCAGCCAGCTTTTCTTCCTCAGCCTTACGTGCGGCCTCCTCTTCGGCTTTCTTCTTTTCTTCAGCTTCCTTATCAATGACTGTAATATGTTTTGCATTGCTTTGAATTGTTTCATTTGCTGTCAAAAATAAAGTAGCATTTCCAGTATTTGTAAAATGTAAAATTGCTTTTCCATCTTTGTATTCTAATTTGGCAATGCTATTTTCTGAAAGCTTCAAAGATTCAATTTCTGCATCCTCAGGAGTAGTAGTTATTTTAATTTCTACAGTTTCATTGATATCAAATGTATCTTTTCCAAAATCTGCATTTATTGATTGTAAGTTACTGTCCGATCCTATCCATATAAAAACCAAAAAAGATGTTATAGTAACTAACCCGGATATAAGTAATCGCTTTTTCTTTGTTTGTACATCGGATTTTTTAACTGCAAAAAAGATAATTGCGATTATTCCTGGAATCCACATAAACGAATAAAGAGCTAAGGCAAAACAGAAAGCAAAAAAAGCTATAATCCAAAACAAGCAACCTTTGTTATTTTTATTCCCTGGTGGAGTAGTTTGTAATGTGGGTTGACTATTATGAGGGGGATTTGCTTTGGTATGGTTGTTGCCACCTAATGTTTCGGTATAGGAGATGCCGGTACCTGGTATTCCAACTGATGCAGTTCTTTTTCCTTTTGAATTTACAGTGTAATGAGCACCCCTAGTACCAACAGTAGCACTGATACTTTTCTTATTAAAATTGATTTTTACACCGGGAGCAATTTTAATACTTTTTCTAAATCTTAATCCCATAGTTTCTTCCTCTCTTTCCTCTTTAACCTACATTGAGAAATCTATCCTACCAACGTTTAAGTTGGGGATGAACATAATATAATAATTATCCAGCGTGGTTCCAACACCGTATTTATTGCGGTAACACGCCACACATTCTTCTAAGAATTCTTCTGTAACGTCCAGATACTCAGCCATTTCATATCGGCTTTGACATCCATGCTCGAATGCTTCGACGATTCCGGTAAGCCCGATTAATTTATTAAATGCCCAAATTCGTGCTTGACGTTCCTGTTTTCGGTTTCCGGTCAAATCCATGTCTAAGATGTTTCCGACAGAAGTGTGATGGTGTCCAAGTTCTTCTGCTAAAATACAGGTTTTTTCGGTGGATGTTTCCAGTTCTTCATTTAAAGCAACGTTTCCATCACAATACAATCCTTTTATTCTATTACTATTAAATTTACGTTCCATAATATCTATACCGTCCTTGCAGGCATCGTCTATAAGTGATTCATAAGCATTCATGTAAAACACCTCCCGCTCTAGCATATCTGATTGGCTGTCCTTTAAAAAGGATAGCTATTTTCTTTTGTTCTTAACGAATTCTGCAAACTGGCGAATTTCGTCCAGTTCGTCTTCTGTATATTCATCACCATCGAAGTGTGCTGCGATGGTGGTTGGTTCATAGTTATTGTCTGCTACCTTTTTTTCAAGTTCATCGGCACTTATACCGAGTGCGTTGCATATTTTACACACATTTACATATCCGGCTTTTTCAGCGCCACGTTCTAATATTGCTTTAACAGTAGAATATGGTAAACCAGAGATTTTTACAATGTCGGAAACTTTCATTCCTTTTTCTTCCATTAATGATCTGAGTATTTCTGCTCTTTGTTCCATAATAAATACCTCCTTGACTTGATATTACAATATTGCGTTATAAATGTAAATAAGAAATTGCAAAATATTGCAAAAATATGTTGACAATTGCGCAATAATGCAATATGAAAAAAGTACGGATTGCGAAATTGCGCAATACAGAAGAAGAAAGGAGGAAATTAGATTGCCGGTAATTAAAATTGAGAATTTAGAAGCTGAAATGAAGAGAAACAAAATATCAAGATCTAACATCGCTCATACATTAGGATTATCGTACCGAACAATTCATTCTAGATTTAATGGAGAATCAGAGTGGACGTATTCTGAGTGTGTAAAGGTACGAGATACGTACTTTCCAGATATGGATCTTACTTATTTGTTTCAGACAGAACCAGAAGAGAAAGGAGAGTGAGGGAGATGAAATGTCCAAAATGTGGAAATGAAGACATAAAAGAAGGAGATAATTTTTGTATCGCATGCGGAGAAAAACTAAAAAGGAAATGTAGGTGCTGGGTATTAAAAAAGGACAACTACGATTGCGGAGAAAGTAGTTGCCCGGGATACGGACTATATAGAATATTAAAGTCCAAGTGACTTTATAGCAAGCTCGCACCCAAAATCAATGACAAATTGTCGTACTGCATCCGCAGTAAATTTTCCGGCAGTTGCAAGGCATTTTTTAACACGAACAATAGCGAGGTCAGTTGCGGGAGTTTCGGTGACGATATCAGGAAGAGATTCCACAAGAGAAGCTTTTAATTGTTCAGACAGCTCTTCTTCTTCCTGTATCAGCAATGCAGTATTTTGTAATGCAGATTCAGTCCATGGGTAAGGTTTGCCACAATTGTAACAATAGTCAGGGCGAGTATAAGGACGATTTCCAATAATAGGGATATCACTTACATAAAGTCCGTGAATTGGCTGATTGCAATAAGCGCATGAAGATATAATCTCAGAGCCGCATTGTGTGCAATATTTTTGAGAGTTCGAGTTGTATTTACTTACAACATGCCCATTTTTGCATATTGATGCACCGTGGTATGAAGTCATACAAAAGCTCCTTTCTTTAATACTCGGCATGCAGGTGCCTGTATTTAAAGTATAGAAGATTTCGAGGGGGAACGCAACAAGTACAACCCGTAACACATAGAGTTTAGAGAGGTGGTGTAAGTGAAACCAGACATGGTGAAAATTATGCAGATTGTGATCAGCCTGCTGGAAGAGCAAGAAGAGGCAGTGATCGAATACGAATTAGAGGAAACCGCTTAGGCGGTAGAGGGGAGGGACAAGCAGTGAAAAGTAACAGTATTAAGGCAAGACGAAAGCAAAAAGACACCCTAACCGGATTTTTCATTGGATTCGGTACTGGGATGGTAGCAGCAGGGTTATTCCTGATTGTAGTGCTGGTTTACTGCCGGATGGCAGGACCATTGTAAGGAGGTGAGGAAGATGGATAGAGCGAAGTGGATAAAAGTGTCGGACGAGCTTTTGAAGCACCTGAAAGCAATCCGTAGAATTCTAAAGCAGAATGGTATTGATCATTTGAGTATGGCGTCTTTTCCAGATACAAATACTTGGGCAATGTGCATAGATAATGATGACAATCATTGGGAAATGAGAATTACTCCAGATGGGGGTAGAGGAGCTGACCGATGATGGTTTTAAATTCTGCACAAAGATATAGAGCGCTTACATATGCCCGGCAAGGCGTAAGCACTCTGAAAATTAATCAATTAAATTATATAACTTATTAGGAGGAAAATCAATGATTAGAAGTAATAAAGGAATGATTGTTATAAAAGGAAGTAGAGAATATGTATTTGCAGATTTTGCGGTTGTTGTTCATTCGCTTAAGGGTGCATTAGTAGAAAGCGGTATGTCATCTGATGGTCCTATGTCAAGATTTAGTACAAGTTAAAATGAGGTTTTCCTCATCTTAACCTGCCAGCTGCAATTCGTCTT